>MDSV01030938.1_pt1 | contig 17924 bp, 13 predicted proteins | sample 810851 | NCBI WGS metagenome assembly MDSV01 (sample SAMN05326640, study PRJNA326480) | marine metagenome | isolation source: seawater | place: Atlantic Ocean: North East | collected 2012 | reverse complement strand
GCTATTATGATTACTTCAGTTTTAGTAAAATTAACTATTATGGTAATATCCGGAGGTGTAATTGAAACCTGATAAACCATTTAAACCTGTAATTCAAAAAACTACAACTCTTGTATTACTTGCAGTTATTTCTATTACTGCATACGCATTCGCTTATTTTTCTAGAAAAGAATTTGTTTCAAGTACATATGAGACAAAAATAAATGCTGCAATGAAAATGCGAGAATCAATGAATATGCTAAAAGATTTTAGAATGGAAAAAGGTGTATTTATTGATCAAGAGAATGATCCAAATGAAACTGGTCTTGTTGGTTCTCAATTTAGTTTAATAACCACAGACGAAGGTGATGTAGATGCAAAATTAACTACTTTGGATCCAAATTTTGCAGCTGCAATGGTAGAATTATTAGATCGAGCAAATCTTAATAGTGGAGATACAATTGCGGTAATGGTAACTGGCTCTATGCCCGGTGCTAATATGGCAATGTTGATTGCTTGTAATGCTATGAATATTCATCCTTTTATTATTTCTTCAATAGGAGCTTCACAGTGGGGCGCAAATGATCCAAATATGACCTGGTTAGATATGGAAACAATTTTGTTTAATAGCGGTTATATATCGACTAGGTCTATTGCAGCTTCTATAGGAGGAAGGAATGATCAGGGTAGATTATTAAGTCCTAGAGGTAGAGAATTAATTCGAGAAAATATTAATAAGAATAAATTACCTTTGATATCTGGTGAGGGATTAGAAAATAATATTGATCAGAGAATGAAATATTTTGGTAATAATAATTATAAGGCGGTGGTAAATATTGGAGGAGGAGTTGCTAGTCTAGGAACAAGTTTTAACTTACGATTATTACAGCCAGGAATTGTATATAGAAAAGATATTGAGCAGATAACGAGAGGGGATGGAATCAATGGAGCCGTTGTAAGATTTTCTAAAAAAGATATTCCCCTTATTCATATTCTAAATATTCAAAAATTAACAGATGATTTAGGTATGATATATGCACCAATACCATTACCAGATATAGGGGTAGGACCTTTATATGCTATTGAAAAATTTGATCTAAAGATAACAATCTTGAGTTTATTAATTGTATTATTATCTGTGGTATTTGCTGGATGGAAAAGCAAGCAACAAATTAAAGAAATAATGACAAATCATGATCCCGAAAGTATTATTTAAAATATTTTTCTTTATTTTTCTTTATTCAGCAGCGTATGCTGAGCTTTTAAAGCCTAGTCACGGTGGAGAGAAAAAAGAAATACTCAAAATTTCAGATAAGAGAAGAGCTTATACGGTACTATCAGAAGATTCATTGGTTTATGAAATTTATGGACCTGCTAGAATAGAATTGATTGCTAGATACCCATCAAACAAAAAAACAAAAAAGAGTCATAAGTTTTCATATTTATTATTAATAGATGATGAAGATCCTATAGTGATAAACCATAGATATAAAATTCAAAAGTCCATTCGTTCAGTGCAACATCCAAATCATTATTATACTTATTCGGGTAACTATTTTTTCAATATCTCAGAAGGTAATCATAGGATATTATTAAAGTCCTTAGAAAGTAATGATTATCCAGTATTGGTGCGTTTTCTCAAAAAAGATTTTGAAAGACCAAACAAGAATAGGAGTGAATTGAAACCCATGGTGTTTCAATCAAATCATAAAGTGATAGTTGGTGAAAAGCCTGTTTCTTATTATGAGTTAAAAAACAATCGACCTTTACAACTGGATTTAAAAGGACCCAAGAAATTACGGATTCTTTCCCGTCTGATTTTTGATGAATATATGGGTTCGAATGATAGTTATAGATTGCGTGTAAAGAGTGGAATAAAAGTTCTAGGTACATTTATTCTTTCATCGGAAAGATCCTCAACCTCTTATATTGAAGATATTAAAGATAAAGTTCCAGGAAAATGGCGGACCTGTGAAATAGATATCCCTCATGGAAATCAGGTGATTACAGTAGAAGTTGTTGATAAGAATAAAAACGTTCTAACCAGGTTTCAAGAGTATAAATGAAAATCATTATAATCCTGCTTATTTCATTTTTAAATGGTCAGAATCTTTTAGATTATCTAAGTGGTCCTATAACATTTAGAATAGGATTAATCAATGGTTATGATGATAATGTATTGCGCTTATCTGAAACAGAAAAAAGTCAAGCGTCCACAAATAAAAACATTATGGGAGGCACAAATACTTTTGACTCTCATTTTTCAAGATTCTTTATCATTGGACAAAAACAATTCCAATTAGCGCGAAGTGGACGATACATTCAAATTTACTCAAGAACTAATTTCTCAAATTATTCAAATAATAAGAACCGCCAACATTGGAGTGGGAATATCAAAGGTGTATATAGATGGGGTTCATATAAAAGAATATCCCTTTCATTACGACACCTAAATAAATATTATATACGACACTATATTGATCGAGATATATCAAATGATAGTTTAATGCCTTGTAGCTTTAGCGATAGAGAGCAGCTATTAGAATTAACACATCCATTTAAAAAAGGACAATGGTTGACTATGCAGCTTAGTTATAATCAGAGATATTTTGATATACCATTCACAGAATTTGATCTTGATATTGTATCATCGTATTTTAAAGTAAGTAGAAAATTAAGTGATTTTGGAACTATTGCATTTGCTTTAACATACGGTGATGCGAAGAACATAACATATGGAAATACGGCCAAAGCAAGTTCGTTAGATCGTTCCTATAAAAATTTTGAGTGGTATATACCACTTATTTATAATGAAGATATTGGTATAATCAATAAACTTGGTTTTTCCATTAGACAAGATCATAGATATTATGTTGCGGAGTTGATGGGAGACCCTCTTCATAGTGGCCGAAGCCATAGAGATAAAAAAATAGATTTTTGGGCAGAATATAATTTTAGTGAGCAATTTCTTATTAAGTCTTCACTACGATATCGTGTCCGTGAAACAGAATCTCAATTTGATTGGGTTTCAGAATTAAAGACCTTTAATCAGTGGCAAGCTTGGATATCTATTGAGTGGAAGATAGTTTATGATCGTTATTAATATGATAATGAAAAATTATATTTATATATTATCTCTTGTTCTATTTTGTAGTTGTATGGAACCAAATGATGAGGGTTTGTGGAATCTAAATAGAACAGTAGAGATTGATACTGAGGGATATTGTAGAGATGTTTATGTTGTGGGTGACTCTGTTTTTGTGGCAGCAGGACAAGCTGGTATTCAGCTTTGGGATATTTCTACTATTACATCTCCAAGATTGGTGTGGAAAAAATCATTATCAGATCTTGGTGTAAGTAAAGAGATATCCCAGGTAGAATTTAAATCATCGATTGGTCAACTATTTGCACTTGAAAGTAATGAGCGCCCCATTCATATTGATTTATCTACACCTGATTCCGTAAATATTTTAGGTCAATTTTCAAGTGAGAAGACAAAAGAAATTCGTGTTGTTACAAGCGGTATCAATTCATTTACTGTCTATGCAGCGGATAATGATGATGGCCTCAAACTAAGTACATTTGAATTTGATTCGCTTTATAACCTTTGGTTTAATACCTCTGGAATAGAAATTTCCACTATAGGTAATCCTAATGGAATAGATATTCTTTCAAATCTAATTGTAGTAACAATAGATCAACTTGGGATACAAGTTTTTGAAAATAATGATAACATTATAAGTAGCTTATATCATGAAGACCTTCCAGGGAATTCCAGAGCAATTACTATTTTTAAGGACAATGAATATTATGTGGCATGCGAAGAAGAAGGTGCCTATAAATTAGAAATACATTACCCTGATCATCCTCCGGAAAAAGTACAGTTTGGAAAAGATCTTTTTGTAACACATGTAACAGTATCAGGTAATCAAATAGTCTTATCTTGTGCAGCAAATGGCTTGTCCTTATATAATAGAATAAGTAATGGGAAAATTGAATCGAAAGGGATCCATAATATTGGATATGTTTATCATGCGGAGTTTTATAATAATTATCTATTTGCGGCAACTAGAGAAGGGCTTCAAATCTTTCAAATTGATTAATTAAAGGACGGATATGAGAATATTTTATATATTATTTGTTATTTCATCATTAATGATTGCTCAGGAAATGATATGGCAGGAAAATGGTATACCAATACGACAGGGAGACCATATTGAATGGCAACGTACTTTATGTCCAGGTGAGGCAGGAAGCATGATATTTGTTTGGTCTGATACACGATATGGAAGTAGAAATGTTTTTGCCCAAAAAGTAGACTCCACTGGATCATTATTATGGGGTACAGAAGGGGCTGCTGTGACAAATTTACCGGGTAGGCAGGAAGATCCTGTTGCTATAACGGATGGGAATGGGGGTGCTTTTATTGCATGGGTTGATTATCGTTTTGATGAAGAAGGAGATATCTTTATTCAGCATATTAATAATCAAGGTAACGTAATGATGGACGATAATGGAGAGGCGCTAGCTAGAATAGATGGAAGGCATTTGACAATCAATATGTGCACAGATAGCCTTGGAGGTGTATTTGTTACTTGGCAAGATAAGAGAAACTTTCTTGATGATGATATTTACGGTACACACGTATCTTCAAGTTATGAAATTATTGCACCCTCTAGTGGTGTTTCAATAATTCAAATGAACGGAAATCAAGGAGCAAAGAGCTTAGAGTATGCTGGAAATAATGAAGCAACCATAATATGGTCTGATACAAGAAGTGGAAGCGGGAATGATATATATTGTCAAAAAATAAATATGAATATGGAAAAAATATTTGTAGAGGAAGGACTTGAGGTTTCTGCTACTTCTGAGCTTGAAACGACACCAAGAACTACTTATATGAATAATGATACCTCATTCATTATTTGGCAGTCAGGAACTGAAAACACAGATATATACTTTAATTTTTTAACTAGCGAAGGATTAGTTTTTACAGAACCAGTACAATTATGTACATATAATTCTTCCAAGTCATCTCCAAGAGTAAAAAGAAATCATTTAGGGCAAGTATTTATTCAATGGACTGATTACAGAAACAACCTAACTGAAGGTAATCATTTTTATCAAAAAATTTCTACCAGTGGAAATATTTTATGGGATCAAAATGGGATTCAACTTGATCTTAACGGTGACGATCGTAACGCAAGGTTTTCGGCAGGGGTGAACGGAGAGTTATTTATTTATTGGGAGCGTGGTACTTTTCCTAATGTAGATATTATGTATCAGGCGATTCAGACTGAGGGATCATTGCTTCTTGATAGTGCTCAATATGTATCTAATGCAAGCGGATATCAATCAATGCCAAACTCAATAAGTGATAACAGTAATGGCTCATTTGTTGTCTTTGCAGATGAATCAAATGGTAGTATAGATTTAAAAGTTCAGCGAACAAGTTCAGATGCAATATCTTTTGAGTATAATGGTCTTATTGCTATGAATGGGCTTGATGGTGATGTAGAATATCCAAAAGCACATTATGTAAATGAAAATGTAGTAATGAGTTGGGTCGATGCTAGAAATGGTAAAAAAGTTTTTGGCTTAAATATTGAAGAGGATGGTTTGAACGCATCACTAGTAAATGGTCAAGAATTAACTCAATTTGATAGTTATACGTTTCAGTTAGAGAATGAACCAGTATCTATTATAGCAGATAACGATCTTTTTACGGCAGCATTTGATGCCCAAAGCGGAGCAAAATTGATTAGGATCAATAAGTTTAATTTAGATTTTGAATCACAATGGCCTAATGAAGGTATTGTAGTCTACCAAAGCACAGCTGATCAAAGAAAAGTTAATTTATTTAATGCTCATAATGGTATAGGTATTGTATGGTCAGAGATACGGGATGAGGTGGATTTTGATTTATTTTATCAGAAATTTGATTTGGAAGGTCAGATACAATTTGATAGTTCTGGTATAACTCTTTTGGATGGAGTCTGGACAGATAATTATGTTGAAGGGATCTATTCTACACCAGATAGTAATTTTATATTGGTTTGGGTAGATGATATTTGGGGCGCTGGTTCTTTAAAATTTCAAAAATATAATTTAAATGGAGAGATTGCAACTGGTTGGCCTAATGAAGGCTACACACTATCATCGATTGGTGATCCAGAAAAATTAAAGGGTCAAGTTATTAATTCAGATAATGGGATTTTAGTAGCATGGGAGGAATCATACAATTTTAATAAAAATATTAAAGCAAATATTATTCACTGGGATGGGACATTAGAGTGGACAAACGGATTGTTATTGACATCAGCTGAAAATGATCAGATTAATTTAGAATTGGCTATTGATGAATCGAGTCAGACTAGTTTAGTTATATGGGAGGATTTTCAAAATGGTAGTGATTTAAATATTGTTGGTCAATTTATTGATTTATCAAGTAACACTCTTCTAAATGAAAATGTAATTATTTGTAATAATGAATTATATCAGCAATCTCCTACATTAAAGGATGTCAATGGCGGGCATTATTTAGTTGCATGGGAGGATGAGAGAGGCTTTTCAAGTGATAACCCCGTACTTTCAGGTGGATTAGATATCTATGCGCAAGTTATTCATTATGAGGATGGGATTATCTATTCAGAAAATGGTATTTTATTATGTCAGGAATATCACGATCAGAAAGATCCAAAGATTTCTCTGATAAAAGAGAGTCAAGATAATTTACAGAATTTATGGTTTGTACACTGGATAGATATGCGTAGTTCAGGAAAAGCTGATCTTGCAAATCTATATGGTCAGGCAATACGTCTTTCTGAGCCAATGAGTATAGAGAGATCAAATTTTCAGCCAACATCATTTGTTATTAGTGAGGCTTTTCCGAATCCTTTTAATAATTCTATTAGTATCGAAATCAAAGTTAAAAATCTTGAACCTATTAATTTTTCAGTGTTCAATATCAAGGGTGAAATGGTATATAGTGAGAAAATCATGCCCTTTGGTAATGGGATTCATTCATTTGCGTGGATGGCTAAAAACAATTATGGCCAGGATTTATCAAGTGGAATCTATTTTCTTCAATTCAATTCATTGAACCACCAAGCAAATAGAAAAATTACTTATCTCAAATAAACTAATATTTATAAAATTGTTATGAGATTTCCATTAAGGAACCTATTGTTAATTAATTTTTTAATTATTTTTATTAACGCTCAATCTCTGGATCCCCGTTATCATTCGTATTTTGAAATAGAAAGTTTTCTTGATTCATTAACTCAGGTAAATGATTTTGATTCAGAGTTTAGAGTTTATCAGATTGGGTATAGTGAAATGGAAGAGTTGCCAATTTATGCAGTCAAGATTTCAGATAATGTAGAATTTAAGGAAGATGAGCCTAGAGTACTTTTTGTTGGTCAGTTACATGCAGAAGAAATATTAGGAGTAGAAGCAGTTTTAGAATTGATACTACTTATGCTTGATCCACCACCTGAGCAAATACAACATATGAACATAATTAAACAAAATATTGAAACTTGGATCATTCCCACTCTAAATCCTGAGGGTCTCAATGTAGTGCATAATGGTTTAGATATAAGTTTTAGAAAAAATAAAAAGGACTTTTCCCCTCTAGGTCCATGGCCAAACAATTATTTTGATTATGATTCTGCAGTTGGAGAAGATATTGATGGGGTTGATTTAAATAGAAATTTTGACTTTAATTGGGTATTTGGGGATACCTTTATGGAGCCTGATCCAAGTGATTATGCTGCGCACTATGATTATTACAGAGGATTAAATCCTTGGTCTGAAGCTGAGACTCGAGTCTTAAGAGACCTTGCAATAGAAAATAATTTCCTTTTTTCCATTATTTGGCATAGTGCACGTTCAGGAAGGTTCTCTGAAAAAGTATTTAGTCCTTGGAATTGGAATGGGGATAAGAAAACTCCTGATGATGCATCAATCAAACTTATTGGTAATCAAGTTGCAGAAAGGATAATTAAAGAAAATAGTTCTGAAAGTTATCAATCTAGTTATAGTACATCCAGACGAGGAAACGCTCATGATTGGTTTTATCAAGCAACAGGGACGTTTCAATATCTTATCGAATGCGGAACAGCCAACCTGCAACCAGATAGCGCATTAGTTGAAGATACGATTGACCGTTTAATCCCTGGGATGCTTTATCTATTGGATAGAGCAATTGGTTATAATACAGTTGCGTGTCAAATAACTGGTATAATATCTAATGCAGAGACTGGATCTCCCTTAGATAATGTAGTTATAACTATAGATGAACTTCATAGTGGGGTTCAAAAGCCACGTAAAAGCGATGAATTTGGAAGATATCGTAGAATTGTTGAGCCAGGTACCTATAGCTTGCATTTTAGAAAAAAAGGGTATTTTCCCTTAAATTTTACAGTTACAGCTAATTCAAGTTCACCCGTAATACAAAATGTAACCATGACTCCAATACCTACACATAATATTGAAATAAATATTTCTTCTTTTCAATATCCTGTGGTTCTAGAAGAAAACCCTTTTTTGGTAATAGAAAATGCACAAATGTCAGATACGATTCAAATGGACTTTTCCCACAATCATATTCTTCAAATCCCCCAAGGAGACTGGCAATTCACATTATATTGGGACTTTCTTATCCCATGGATGCAAAATATAACTATTAATACAGACATTCAATTAAGTATAAATATGCAAGAGCCTTTATGGGTTCAAACTTTATTTGGTTTTCCCATAACAGATAATTCTTCATTCAACATCATTGAGGGACCGTGGGTATTTGATAATAACATGATTCGATCTCAAAATGAATTATTCTATGCTAATGCAGATTCTCTTGATTCTATTTTTGTATTAGAATCGGAAATGTATTCTTTACCTGAGCCAATGGATATGATAGTTTTAAGAATAGATCAGCAGTGGGAATTAGAATGGGATAATGATTCAATTAAAGTTTCAATTATGGACTCAACAAAAATTATCAATCAAATGTTTTTTACTGGACACCAATGGGATCAAAGCGCTAGACACAGATTAGTAGCTGTAGATACAAATGGGATTAGTAATATTAAAGTAAAACTTGAATTAAAAAGAGATAAAACGATAAATTATAGAGGTTATAATATATATAATATTAAATTATTTGCTGGAAATAACGTTACATTGAGTTCTATTAATGAACAATCTCCTTTTAATCAAAATAATTCAACAGTTTCTGTGAGTGAAATTTATCCAAACCCTTCGAACGGGATGATACATATTGATTTTATAAATAATCTTCAGTCATCTTCCATTGTGGTGTATAATTTACTTGGGCAGGAAGTATATGCTGGTGAAATTCCAGCGCAATATAACCAAAAGAAAATTTGGCGTTTCAACTTTTTAGATGATTATCAACGAAACCCTGTATCTGGCGTTTATTTTATTAAAATTGTTTCTCAGAATAAAACTTTTTATAGAAAATGTATATTATTAAAGCCATAATATTATTTCTCTCAATTTTGCTCGCAAACGAAGGCTCTTTTAGGGGAAAAGATTTAAACCACATCCTTAGCGGACCAATACCGATTGCATATTCCACTTTTATATCAGATCAGTATAATATTCCAATCAGTCAACTAAACTCTCAACGTGGATCATATTTAATTGTTAGTCCTGATAATATGATGGATCACCTTGGTGATCTGGTATCGTTTAAAAGATCACAAGGCTTTGATGTGTATCTTAAACCACTTTCTGCTGTAGGATCAACTGCTGAAGAAATTAAGGAGTTAATAGAAAATACGCTATTAGACGATCCTATGTTGGAATATGTATTGCTGATTGGAGATGTAGATGGCGTTGCAGCCATGCCTTCTTTTTATTATGGTCCTGAGAATGATGTTACAGATCAAAAATATACTCATATTTTAGGAGAAGACTTTTTTCCAGATGTATTTATTGGACGTTTCTCGATTGACTCAATTTCTGAACTAATTGTTATGATTCGAAAAACAATCAATTATCATCGTCAACCCTTATCTACAAATAGTAGTTGGTTGGATAAAGCGCTTGTTGTTGCTGGTAACTATAGTAATACTGTGCCAATACCAATAACTCCGAAGTGGACATCGTATTGGGTCCGAGACCTCTTATACGATAATGGTTATACTTCAGTTGATACAGTATTTTATCCTCCAATTCAACAGGGTGCATCATTGATTCAAAATTATATCAATAATGGAGTAGGTATTGTTAACTACCGTGGTTGGGGTGATGCTAATGGTTGGCATTATCCTGAATTCCATGTCGGAGATGTTGTTGCGCTAAATAATGGATGGATGACTCCAATCTTTACCAGTTTTGTTTGTAATTCTAATGATTTTGCAAACAATGTAGATCCTTGTCTTGGCGAAGCATTAGTGCGAGCAGGAACCCCATCGAATCCAAAAGGTGGAATCGCTATAGTTGGCCCCTCTGACTTGCATACCAGTACAAAATACAATAATGTAATTAACGCATATATGTTTGATGCAATGTTTGATGATAATATAGTAGAATTAGGTCCGGCTATGAATGCAGGTCTAATGGGATTAACTCGCGAGTTTCCAAATCTAAATGGCGTAGGAGAAGCACAAGAGTTCTATTTCCATGTTTATAATATTGTTGGAGATCCTTCGGTATCAATGTACTTAACAAGACCAAATGAATTTTCAATAATTGCTGAACCATGTTCTAATAATGATGGCTATATAGAATTGTCAGTACTTAATTTAGAAGGAGATCCTGTACAAGATGCAATCATATCCTTGATGGTTGATGATAGTATTGTATTTAAGGGTAATTCTGATGTAGAAGGAAAGTTTTATGCTTCAGTTAACTTGCATGAAATTATAATGATAGATGTATATGCTAATAAAAATGGTTTTGTGCAGGGTAAAATAGAATTAGAAGTGACGGATGATCAATCGGATTTAGTATTAATTGGGTATGAATTACAAACTGTAAATGAAAATATGCTAGATATTGGAGAAATAACTCATATTTACCCAATATTTAAGAATCAAGGAACTTCCACAATTATATCAAATAATGGAAATGTTAATATTTCATTAGTGCAAAATTGTCAAATCATTTCATCGAATTTTGTGATCCCTGATCTTAATCCTGAAGAAACTAGTTCTAGCCTTACACCAATAGTGGTACGACCTAATTCAAATAATAAAGATAATATTTTTTTGAATATAGAAATTGATGATCAAGATTGGAATTATGATTTTACAATCCCCATTCGATCATTAGTGCTGACAACAGAATTGAACAGTAATGAAATAATCAATAATACAATTAGTGATTTGTCCTTATTAGTGAATAATTTTTCAGGTACAGGTTTAGACAGCGTATTTGTTGAAATAACTTCACTAGATGATTCGCTATCTATCTTAATCAATAATAGAGAATATTTTTCTATTAATCCTTATTCTAATATTCAAATAAATAATATAAATCATGAATTTATAATAGGAAATATTTCTCATGGAAGTTCTCTTTCCTATCAATTATCTTTGAAAAAGGATACAATAATAGTTTACTCAGAACAAAAAGATTTTAGACCCACATTTAATGATAATCAGCCAGTTATGCCAACTTGGTATGGTTATTGGGCATACGATAATACAGACACAAGCTATTTACAATCACCATTATTTGATTGGGTTGAATTAGACCCAATGTACGGTGGAAGTGGTGCTTCTGAATTTAGGTTGGATGATGATGATCATGTAACAGTGCAATTACCATTTCAATTTAAATATTTTAATCAGACATATGATGAGCTAACAATTAATTCCAATGGATGGGCTTCATTTGTACCTTGCGATATTGATTATTTTTATAACTATACTATACCTATGGCCTTGGGTCCTAAAGCAGTTTTGGCTCCATTTTGGGATGATTTAGAAGTAATAAATGATGATTCAATTAGAGTATTTACAAAATATGAACAAAATAATGGAAGATATATTATTGAATGGTCGAGAGCATTAAATGGTTTTGATGAAGTTACGGAAGAGACTTTCGCTATTTATTTATATAATCAAGATGCTAAACCTACTGAAAGTGGAGATGGAGTAATAGAATTTCATTATCTAGATATTGCAGACATAGATGCAGATAAAAACTATTCAACTATTGGGATAGAGGATCATACGAAAAATGAAGGGATTCAATATGCATTTAATAATATATATGCACCAGGAGCTGCTCAACTACAGAATCAACGTTCAATTCGTTTTACTACTGAACCACCAACAAATTATGTTTCCTCTTTATCAATAAATGAAGAAGATAATCTTCCTATTGGATTTCAAATATTTCCAGCATATCCGAACCCATTTAATCCATCAACAACTATTAGTTACCAATTACCCAATATTTCTGATGTAAAAATTTCTATTTTTGATCTACTTGGTAATGAAGTAGTTGTGTTATCAAACGAGAAAAAACGTTCTGGAAAATATAATATTCAATGGTTGGGAATAGATAGATTTGGAAAATCAGTATCATCTGGAACATATTTTGTAGTTCTAGAAGCATTAAATACTAGAAAAGTTCAAAAGATATTATTTATTAAATGAATATAGTTATTTACTCAACGGGATGGTGTGTCCCATGCAAAAATGCAAAAAAACTTCTTGATGATAAGAAGGTCACCTATAAAGAAATTGATATTGAGCAAAATGAAATCTCAAGAGAAGATCTTTATGATATTACCGGGGGTCGAACAGTCCCGCAAATTCTTATCAACAATATAGTTGTGGGAGGGTATCGTGAATTATTTTACTTAAATCAATCTGGCGAATTAGATCAATTATTAGAGATTAGTTGAGTTGATTATAAATAAAATGAATCGCAAATTAAGAAAGTCCCTATTAATGGGACTTTTGTTTTTTCATATAAGCTGTTCTGGAACCAATCCTCTAATAGATTTTATGAATATTATTTCTTCAAAAACGGGCTCGTCTAGTGTAGCAAAAAAAATAGGAAAACTTTTACCATCAGGCTCTAAAGAATTCATAGATATTTATGCAATGGAATCTCAAGTAAGAAATCATCGCGCATGGGTTCAAGAAAAATCAAAAGAAATAAAGTCAACAAAAAATGCATTACGCCCCTTAATGAACTCTTCAAGACAAAATGATTTCCAACTATACGAATTTTTAGATGCAAATATATCTGTAATGGTGGCAGCTCATGAAAATATCCTTTCTAATGCAAAAAAGGAAAAAAAACTTATCATGAGAGTGCAGAAGAGTAGAAAAATCAATATAGATACAAAAATATCTGGAAAAGAAAATTCATATCTAGAACAATTTATTATTTTAGATAATGCCATTGATCTAAGAAAAACTGGTTATCAAGAATCAATTATTAAAATTAGGAAGGCTTTAACAAAAAGAGATATGAATTTGGTTTTCATTCAAAAGCAAAAAAATGAATGGTTTTTCATAACGGAAAATTTATCTGATAAAAGAAAAAATTTTCAGCCATCAATTGATAGATTAACATCATCACTAGTTGACGCTATTAGTGATGATGCTAATCATGTTAAAAAATTAAGTAATCAATTGAATAAGGTTGAAATCATCAATAAAAATCTCGATAAATTAGATAAACTATTTTTGAATATTGATAAAGTTGCCGAAAAGGAAAAAGGCGGACGTGTATACTTAAAAAAAAGTCCTGAGTTCAAAGAAAAATATGAAATTCGTTTTGAAAAATCTGTTAATGCTTATGAAGAATATCTAGAGGATCTTAGTCAACTTTTTATTAACTAAATTATTTTAATAATGTTGCGTTTATCCAGCGCTGAAAACCAATTCCTTTAACCACTATAAAATACTGTCCTGAAGAAACTAGTTCCCCATATTTAGTTTTCCCATCCCAATGGAATGTTATAATACCTTGTTCATGTATATTATTTGTTATTTTTTTAATATGTTTTCCATTAATAGATATTATATCGATACTTAAGCGTTGCCGGTGGGGAATATTTACATTGAAAGAAGTAGAAGGGTTAAAAGGGTTTGGATAGTTTTGAGAAACAGAAACAGCAGTAGGTACATACTCACCTTCTAATGATAATTCGCCATCTGAAATATCTATTTGATAATCCCAATTATTTCCGCTTGTATCCTGACTTACTATTGCCAGATAAACAGAACTAGCATCCGTCGGATCAATATTTATTTGATTACCAGAATACACTGTCCATGAATTATCTCCATAAGAAATAATAGCGTGCATATTTAGATCTGAATTTGGTCCAGAAGTATTTGTTAAAGATGCAACGACTGGGTCACTACTAATTAAACGAGTATACTGGCTTGCAAAGCGATTTAGATTTGTACTGGTAATTGTCTGTGGGGTACCAGCAATATATGTAATTTCTGTAAATGTTGCAGGGCCATTAACAGGGTATGCTTCAGCCTCTTCATATGCAAATACTCCAGCATTATTATTTGAAGACATGATACGATTTGCAACTACCATTTTATTTAACACATCCGAGAAAGAAGATCCTTCATTAGATAATGCTAAAGAAATTGCTCTATGACTATAATCTCCATAATAACTATCGTTTAAAATACTTTTTTGCCATATATTTCTTAAAGTTAGATATCCGCCTAAATGTTCAAAAATATATTGGGCGTAAATAAATGATCCATACCAATGATCACTTTGATGATCTAAAGCTTTATGAGGCTCATTAAACCAAGATGGTAAATATTGATAACAATCATTAATTTCGTCATAAACTTGTTCTTCCATAGCTACAGCAGTTGCTTCCATAAGCCATTGAGCTTCAAAGCCATCATAGCCTGATTGAATTGCATGATGAAATTCATGCGCTGCAGTAACTTTAATACTCTCTTCTTGCGTACCAGGGAAGCCATTATAATTATTCCGAAGAGCCATATAACTAGTTAATGCATTTAATTCAGTTACTGAACTATTTTCATTGTCTCCAAAATTTCCAGCTTGAGCAAAATTTTCAGGAGCAACATATCCATAAACATTGGATTCTAGACTGCGAATATAAATGTCATAATGATTAGACCCACCGTTATCCTCATTAGTAGGATACCAGCTATCAGAAGGTGGTTCTGAATATGAAAAACTGTCTAATTGAGTTGAAGCAACGTGTGCAAAAATATCAACTATATTGTCGATATAATCTGGAATGCTATTATTATTTGTATCTGAACTTGCAACAGCATGGGTTCCTGTGGTAGCATAATGAAAACGGAAATATCCATTATCAAGAGATTGATCCAAACCCGCAGCTTCTGCTCGATTTTGGGATGAACGGCTAATAACAGGACGGTCAAATTGAAATCCTATTTGTTCTAAGCTTGACTGCTGATCTTCATTTAATTGATTTCCATATAACGCAACATTTCTAAGATGAGGTGATATACATCTTTCATGATTATTTCCAGAAAATGCTTGTATTATTATTTCAACAGATTGATCAATATTGCTCGGAAGTTTTGCAAAAGATATTTCCAAAAGAATAATTAGTAAAAATACAGATTTTTTCATGGTTTCCTCTTTTGTGGTTTTTTAGGAAGTGGACGAATCCACTGACGAATAATTTTTTGACTATCTGGTGTTAATGTGTGAAACGCACGTTTGACTTCTATGATTACTGGTGTTCCATCTTTAGGTCCAACAGTCCCTTGATAATTTAGAGGTAAAGATTGTGGGGAAAATATTGCATAAGTTAAAAATAAATAATAATCATCATTAGATATATTTTTATTACGATGATCGTTACGAAGTAATTCAATAGTATTTATTTCATTTTGAGGATTTGATGAATCTATCTTAGGCTTTAAAGAGCAAGATTGAACTACAATCATTCCTGCAATAATGAAACAAATAGTTATATTATTTATTCTTATAAAGTCTATTAATTTCATTCTGTTTTTTCTTACCCCAAAATAATCTTATAAATAAAGCCATTAACAAAAGACCAAGAACATAAAAAAGTGCATAGTAAGGTAAAAGTTCACCCATTACTTATTTAATTGAATGTAGCGGTCATACAGATAAGTAGCAATTAGTAATCCCAATCCAGTAAATAACTCCCATCTTTTTATATCCTGCTCATCCCTACTAATAATGCCTGCCACGGATAATGATGTGCCCACTAAAAGTAATGAATTGCGAATTTGATTATAATTCAATGCAGTTTGTATATCTATATTTGATTTATATGCTGATTGTGCCTCTGCTAAAATAGGATCTATTGATGAAAGGGGAAATCGTAGGGCAATCATAAGTTCATTAGGGTTATCTGATTCAAAAAAATCATGTATTTCTATAGGAGGAACTTTTAAGGATATTTGAACTGATTCGCTAGTGTTATGTAAGGAAACTTTTTTTACTATAGGAGGAGTATTTATTGATTCTACAAGATTGGTATCAATTTGAGCATCCATTATAGTGGTATAAAACCAACCATTCTCAGAATACCATCCAGTTGCCGTTTCTCTAGGAAGAGGTTGATTAGAACGAATTGTTAAGAAAATTCCGTTTTTCTTACTATTTATTTTTATATCAATAATCTTGATATTTACAGCAAAAGTTTGTGATATAAATAATGCTGAAAAAAAGTAATATTTAAATGGATTCATTTGCTATATAAAATGTATGTAATTTTCTGGCCCTCAACTTGAGATCTTAATGTACAATAAATATTTACTGAATTTAATCATATTTGTTTCCGTATCAGCACAACAAGTGGATATTGAAAATATTAGGCCAATCGTAAATGTCGATCTAGGGACATGTAATGATGTGTGGGGGTATACAGATCCAAATGGGCATGAGTTCGCATTGGTAGGTCATCGTTCTGGAACTTATATATATGATGTATCATCTAATCCTCATAACCCTATCGAAGTAGGCTTTATTCCAGGAGCGACATCTACCTGGAGAGATATTAAAACGCATAGCTATTATTGTTATGTTACTAATGAAACTGGAGGCGGAATGGATATCATTAGTCTTGAGGATCCATTTAACCCATTCAAAGTTGGAGAGTATACTGATACATTTAGCACTGCTCATAATTTGTTTATTTCCGATGGCTACGCCTATATTTTTGGCTCTAATAATGATGAAGGAGGATGTAGAATTCTTAACCTTGATAATCCAATTGATCCCATTGAGGTTGGATCTTGGGAAAATGCATATTTTCATGATGGGTTTGTTAAGAACGACACATTATACGGATGTGGAATCTATGATGGTACATTATATATTATTGATGTGTCAATCAAATCAAATCCTATAAATCTTGTTGAGCATAATTATAGCAATTATGGTTGTCATGCAGTTTGGGTGACTGATGATTCAAAATATGTTGTAACTGCTGATGAAGAAGCTGGGGGCTATGTTTATATATTTGATATACAAGACTTTAACAATATTAATTTAGTTTCATTATGGTATCCAGATGAAACTGATGCAGAAAATAAATCTGTACATAATGTATTGATAAAAGGCGATTTATTATATATTTCATATTATGTATATGGAACTAGAATTCTGAATATTTCTGATCCGTATAATCCCATTGAAGTAGGTTACTATGATTGGTATCCGGGTCAAAGTGGTCTTTATAGTGGAAATTGGGGGACATATCCTTTAACAGAAAATGGTTTGATTTATTCCACTGACTATTCTGGAAATGGATTTTTTATTATGAGTTATCCTTTTATGGGCGAAATAAATTTTGAAGAATTAAATGATACAGAGAATAATATCGATCCCATAAGTTTTAACATAACTATTGATGAAAGTCCGAATTATAGTATTGATTATTCAAGCTTAAAGCTCTATTGGTGGCTAGATGGAGCATCAACTGATTC
>MDSV01120365.1_pt1 | contig 17931 bp, 13 predicted proteins | sample 810851 | NCBI WGS metagenome assembly MDSV01 (sample SAMN05326640, study PRJNA326480) | marine metagenome | isolation source: seawater | place: Atlantic Ocean: North East | collected 2012 | reverse complement strand
CGTAAATACTTTTATGACAATTCATACAAATATTCAGTGACGGAATTCCAGAATGCTTACTAACCTTTGCAGATGAATGACAATAATTACAATCGATTTTATTGTCCCCCGAGTGTATTTTATGAGAGTAATGAATCGGCTGTATTGGCATGTATCCTTGATTTACTCCAACCTGCATTGTCCATGCATAAAATCCATATGCGCTTACCAATAAAAACAAGACCGCAGTACACAGCATTAAAAACTGGTTTTCTAAATACGCTTTCCAAATTGGCTTGCCTTTTTTCTTTTCTTCAATTTTTACCCCCTTTGTTTTGGCTAAATCACGTAAAGTTTTGGTGACCACAATTAAACCAACGGAAAGTAATAAGAATAAAACAGTGAAAACACCTAGAATGATTTCATCAGTTAACCCAGTACTATTTGTAGGGCCAGCAGCAGCAGCTACTGCAGTAGCAACAGGCTTTGGAACTACTTTTTCTTGAGCAGTATATGCTAGAATATTATCAATATCAACATTTGTCAACTGGGGATATGCAGTCATTGCAGCTTTGTTGTATTCCAAATAAATTCTATTAGCATAATCATCTCCGGACTTGATTAATGAGGAACTATTTCTAATCCATTTATATAACCAATCCCTGTCAAGACCTTCATCTTCCAAAAGCCTAGCCTCCACATTCCTTAAAGCAGGCCCAGTCATTTTTTTATCTAGCTTATGACAAGATGCACAATTGGAATTAAATAGGGCTTTCCCTGCCACAGGATCACCATCTTGAGAAAATATAGCAGTTGAAAATAAAAAGACAAAAATTAAAATTGAAGCACGCAAAAAGGTGTTGCTTAAAGTCTTAGAATGATTAAACAAATTTGTAAAAAAGAATCTTCTAAATATTTTTGAATTCATTCAAAAAAAACGCCTGTTAAAATCTTGCACAAAAATAAGGCGTATTATGTTTATTTTATTTATAAATTTAGTAATATTAATCATAAAAACGTAATTTATATTCATTCTAAATAAAGGTTTTTTTATATGATGATTTTTAGCTATCAAAATTTTAAACTCAAGCCAATTTTTTTATTCTTTGTGCTACTAATTTTTAGTAAAGATTTATTTTCCCAAGACGGAAAAGTAATGATAAATATGGATACCACATTGGTGAAATTAATTGATTTAAGAAAAGAATTAAATTCTGAAATAGAAAATTATAAGATTCAAATTTTTAATGGCAGTAGGGATGAAGCTGAAAACACAATTAGTGAATATAAAATTGTATTTAATGATTCCTCCGCAATTATTAAATATGAAGCCCCAAATTATAAAATTTGGATTGGTAATTATTATACTCTGATTGAAGCAGAAAAAGAAATTTTGAAATTAAGAAAAAAATATCCAAATGCATTTATCTTTAAACCAACTAAATCGATAAAATTTGAGGATAGGAAATTAAAAAGGGATGAAGAAAATTAAATTTTCTTTTTTATAGCTACATTTACAAAAGCTTCAATTTGATCCCCAATTTTTAAATCTTTGTAATCCTTTACTTGAAGTCCACAATCATATCCTTTTGCAACTTCTTTAACATCATCCTTAAATCTTTTTAATGACGACAACACACCAGTGTAGATAACAATTCCATCTCTGATCAATCTGATTTCAGAATTCCTTAAAATTTTACCTTTTGTGACCATACACCCAGCAATAGTTCCAATTTTGGAAATTTTAAATGTCTCTCTTATTTCACAATATCCTGTTATCTCTTCTTTGAAATCTGGAGAGAGCATACCTTCCATAGCATCTTTAATATCATTGATTGCATCATATATTATTGAATATGTTCTTATATCGATTTGTTCTTTGTCTGCAATTTGTCTAGCATTTCCCATTGGCCTAACATTAAAGCCTATTACAATTGCATCCGATGCGGAAGCTAATAAAACATCACTCTCAGTAATTGCACCAACTGCCTTATGAATAATATTTACCTGAATTTCTTCAGTTGATAGCTTTTGGAAAGAATCTGTCAATGCCTCTACAGAGCCATCAACATCACCTTTTAATATAATATTAAATTCTTTGAATTCTCCAATAGCAATTCTTCTTCCAATTTCGTCAAGAGTAAGTTGTTTTTGTGTCCTAACGGTTTGTTCTCTTTGAAGCTGATCCCTCTTTATTGCAATCTGTTTTGCCTCTCTTTCGTCTTTGAAGACGGAAAATTTATCACCGGCTTGAGGTGCACCGTCTAAACCCAAAATTGAAACTGGAATTGAGGGTCCTGCAGATTTAACTTCATTGCCCCTTTCATCTTGCATGGCTTTAACCTTTCCACTATTCTTACCAGCCAAAACAAAATCTCCAACTTTCAGTGTGCCAGATTGAACTAGAACAGTAGATACGTAGCCTCTTCCTTTATCAAGCAGTGCTTCAATAACTGATCCACTTGCATCAATCTTTGGGTTAGCCTTTAACTCAAGTAATTCAGCTTCTAACAAAACCTTTTCTAATAATTCATTTATACCATCCCCTTTTAATGCAGAAATATCTTGGGACTGAATTTTTCCTCCCCAGTCCTCGACTAACAAATTCATGTTAGACAAACTCTCTTTAACTTTGTCGGGATTAGCATCAGGTTTGTCAATTTTATTTATTGCAATTACTATTGGAACTCCAGCGGCTTGAGCGTGAGAAATTGCTTCTTTAGTTTGGGGCATGATATCATCATCTGCAGCAATAACAATTATAACTAAATCAGTTACCTGCGCACCTCTTGCCCTCATAGCAGTAAATGCTTCATGACCAGGAGTATCTAAAAAAGTAATTTTTTCTTCATTTGGTAATTTAACCGAATAAGCGCCTATATGCTGAGTAATTCCACCAGATTCACCTGCAATAACATTCTCCTTTCTAACATAATCAAGCAAAGAGGTCTTACCATGATCTACGTGCCCCATCACAGTGACTATTGCTGGTCTTTGAATAAGATCCTCAGGGTTATGTTTAATTTCTTCAATTTCTTCTTCAATTTCAGCTGTCGTGAATTCAACCTTATATCCAAACTCTTCAGCTACTATAGATAAAGTTTCGGCATCTAGTCTTTGGTTTAAAGTTACCATCATTCCAAGGGTCATACAGGCAGAAATAATTTCCGTTGTTGAAACATCCATCATCGACGCAAGCTCATTAGCGGTAACAAACTCGGTTACCTTTAGTATTTTACTTGCTTTTTCAATCTCAGCTAATTCCTCTTCAGACTTAAGCTTATGTTGATCTCTTTTATCTTTTCTGTATTTTGCAGCTTTTCCCTTAGTAGATTTTCCTTGAAGTTTTTCCAGTGTTTCTTTTATCTGCTGCTGAACCTCTTCCTCACTTGGCTCCTCTTTGACAATATTTTTAGATTTGTCTTTGATTTTATTTTTAGAGGAAATTATACCTTTGGAGCTATTTTCAATTCCTTTAGATAAAATTCTTTTCCTCTTCCTCTTTGACTTCGGCTCAACTTTAGATTCATCATTTTTTTTGAATTTATCCAAATCTATTGTCTCACCAGTTGATTTTAAACCAGAAAGCGTTTTATAATTATCCTTTTTAGCTGAAACAATATCTGGCTTATCTAATGAGTTTTCCTCATCAATTTTAGGAGTGCTGAGTTCAGATGATTTTTTTTCTAGATCAATTTTTCCAAGTTTTTTAAATTGGACTAATTTCGAAGAAGCTCTAATTACCTCACTCTCTTTTTTTGAACCTAAAATTAAGTTTTCTTGCTTTTCCCTTAATTCTTGTTTTTCCTTATTCTTTGCCTCTACAGCTTCTTGAGATGCTATTTTTTTATCTGCATCAATATGAAATTCGTCACACAATAAATCATAAAGCTCTTGTGATATCTTAGTGGTAGGCCTCTTTTCAATGGAATGCCCCTTGGATGATAAAAATTCTGCAACTCTATCAATCGAGATGTTTAACTCTCTGAGTACTTTATTTAATCTTATTGTTTTTGACATCTAAAAAAATCTAATCTTCAAACTCCTCTTTTAAAATTCGCAGAACATCATTAATTGTTTCCTCTTCCAAATCAGTTCTCTTGACTAAGTCATTAACATCTTGTTCTAAAACACTTTTTGCTGTATCAAGGCCGGCTTTTGCAAGCTCTTCAATAATCCATGATTCTATTTCATCTGAAAATTCTGTAAGCTCAACATCTTCCTCAACTCCTTCCCTAAATACATCAATTTCATAACCAGTTAACTGGCCTGCTAGTCTAATATTATGTCCACCTCTCCCGATAGCTTTACTTACTTCTTCTGGATTTAAAATAACCTCGACTCTTTTATTTTCCTCATCAATTTTCATAGAATTTAATTTGGCTGGATTTAAGGCTCTTGAAATAAATAATTGAAGATTATTAGTGTGATTTATTACATCAATATTTTCATTTCCTAGTTCTCTTACAATTCCATGAATTCTTGACCCTTTCATACCAACGCATGCACCAACTGGATCAATCCGGTCATCATAAGAATCAACAGAAACTTTGGCTTTTTCGCCTGGTATTCTTACCACCTTTTTAATAGTAATTAATCCATCGAAAACCTCAGGTATTTCCTGCTCAAATAGTTTTTCTAAGAATAATGGTGAAGTTCTGGATAAAATAATTGAAGGTTTTGTGCCAATTAATTCAACACTCTCAATCACACCCCTGATATTATCACCTTTTCTAAAAAAATCAGATGGAATCTGCTTATCTTTAGGCATAATTATCTCATTTCCTTCATCATCAAGCAGTATAATTGCTTTGTGCCTTATATGATGAACCTCAGCGCTGTATATTTCACCCTCCAGTTCTTTAAACTTTTTGAACACATTAGTGTTATCGTGTTCATGAAGTTTCGATGTTAAATTTTGCCTTAATGCTAAAATAGCTCTTCTACCTAAATCAACTAACTTTACTTCTTCAGAAACATCTTCACCAACTTCAAAATCAGGCTCAATTTTTTTTGCCTCTGTTAGTTCAATCTCTAAGTTTTCATCCTCAACCTTACCATCTTCAACAACTATTCTATTCCTCCAAATTTCGAGATCACCCTTGTCCGGATTAATGATTACATCAAAATTTTCATCATCGCCATATTTTCTTCTGAGGGCGCCTCTAAAAACTTCTTCTAAAATAGCCATTAAAGTTACTCTGTCAATCAGTTTGTCATCTTTAAAATCAGCAAATGATTCAATGAGAGTTATATTATCCATAATGTTAAATTTTTACTTTTACTTTGGCTTCAGTTATATCCATAAAGTCTATATCTACAGATTTTTTAACTGTTACCTTTCCTTTTCCAATTTTTTTTGGTTCTCTTTGTTTCCAATTTAAAACAATCGAGTTTTTATTTAATTCTATTAATCTGCCCTCATAATTTTCTTTTTGAGTTTTAACAGATAAAACTCTACCCAAATGTTTTTTATATTGTCTTAATTTTACTAAATCTGAGTAAGCGCCACAAGAGGTAACTTCCAGAGAAAAATCATATTTTTCACGATCCAATTGTGATTCAATAAACCTACTAATATGTATGCAATCCTCCACTGCTACTCCATTATCACCATCTACAGTTACCGTTATTTCGTTAACATTAACTACTTTAAAATCTATAAGAAATAAATCATTTCTTTTATTGAAGCATTCCTCTAAAATTTCTCTAAGTTTATCTTCCAACATAATTCTATAAAAAGAGGGGACTTAAAGGTCCCCTCATAATTCTTAAATTAATCAGTGACGCAAATATACAATAAATTATATTACTGAATATTCACTAGTTGTTGGCCTACTAGGGATCGAACCTAGACTCTTCTGGACCAAAACCAGACGTGTTGCCAGTTACACCATAGGCCAATTGAGGTTGCAAATTTAAAATAATTTTTATTTCAACAATAATATTTTTTCTAATTAAGTTTAATGGTAGATTTTCTAAATTATTTATTAATAAATTTGAAAAAAAATTTATGACTGTACATAACTATAAAAATTGGAACTTTTATTTAGGCTGGTTATGCTTCTTAATTTCTTTTACAGTCTATTTTTTAACAGCCGAACCTACAGTAAGTTTTTGGGATACAGGGGAGTACATTACTACGTCCTCAAAACTTCAGGTAGGACACCCTCCGGGTGCACCACTTTATCAAATGCTTGGAGCAATATTTTCAATTTTTGCTTTAGATGCAGAAAATATTGGTTTTACCATGAACTTAATGAGTGGTTTTGCTAGTGCTTTAAGCATTGCAATAATGTTCTGGACCATATCCCTGCTAATTTCAAGAAATTTAAACCTTGAGGAAAATAAACTTAAAGTTTTCGGACCTGCTTTTATAGGCTCTATGTCATTTGCTTTTACAGATAGTTTTTGGTTTAACGCTGTTGAAGCGGAAGTTTATGCAATGGCTACATTAATAATGTCTTTACTGATATATTTAGGATTACTTTGGGAAAGAGATATGGATCTAAAAAGAGGAAACAAGTGGTTAATTTTAATTTCTTTCGTTATTGGCCTGTCATTTGGAGTTCATTTTATGGGTTTACTGACAATTCCAGGACTATTTTTAATTTTTTATTTCAAAAAGAATAAGCAAATTTTCGAAAAATATTCTCTTCGGGCTGTATACAGTTTTGTAATTGCTAATGTAATTGGTGTAATTATTCTTATGGCAATTTTTAAACTATTACTCCCCTCAACATTAAAGTTTTTTAGTTCGATGGAATTATTTTTTGTAAACAATATTGGTTTGCCATTTAATTCTGGAACTTTAATAGCATTTATAACTCTTGTTCTTTTCTTTACCTACTTAATCAAGTACACTGAAAAGAAAAAACTAATTAATACAAATACATTTATTCTTTGCGTATTATTTATTATGATTGGCTTCTCTTCATGGCTAATTCTTCCTATTAGAGCTAATGCAAATGTGGTAGTAAATGAAAACAACCCATCAAATGCGAGAGAATTACTTGCTTATTATAATCTTGAGCAATATCCTAGAACTTATTTATTTTATGGGCCTCTTTTTACGGATCAATACTCAGGATTAGATAAAGAAAATCCATATAAGGATGACAATCCTAAATATGAAAAAGATTTAATTAATGGTAAATATATAATTGTTAATGATTATGAAAATGCAATTCAAAATTTTAATTCTAAACATGCCTCATTTCTTCCAAGGATGTGGAGCTCAGAACATGCAAAAAACTATTTAAATTATACAGGGTTTCTTGACTTTGAAATAAAACTTAATTACAAAAATGAAGAAAGTATCCAATCTCTGGTAAATGATTTCAAAAATGAAATCAATTCAGGAAATATTGACTATGAAGATTTTCATAATTTTTTGAAACAATATGGACAATTTTTGGAAATAAAAAAACCTTCGTTATTGTCAAATTTATACTACCTCATTGATTATCAAATTGGCTATATGTATTTCAGATATTTCATGTGGAACTTTTCAGGAAAGCAAGATGATATTCAAGGCAAAATGGATTTACATGGCAATTGGATTTCCGGAATCAATTTTTTAGATGAAATTATTTTAGGTATTTCTCAGAAAAATTTACCCTCTGATGTTGAAAATAATAAAGGAAGAAATACCTATTTTCTTTTACCTCTTCTTCTTGGCCTTTTGGGCTGTATTTTTTTGTATAATGTTAACAAAGAGTATTTTTGGGTATTTCTTACATTGTTTATTTTTACTGGTTTAGCTATTCAAGTATATACAAATGTACGTCCCTTTGAACCTAGAGAAAGAGACTATTCCTTGGTTGGTTCTTTTTACGTTTTTTCTATATTTATTGGTCTTGGGGGATACTATGTATTTAAAATTTTCACATCATTAAAAATTAAGTTCGCTCAAATATTATCGTTTATAATTTGTTTAGCTGCTGTTCCTGTAAATTTATTTGCCAACAATTATGATGATCATAATCGAAGTGGTAGATATTCAGCGCTTTCAATGGCAAAAAATTATTTGAATTCATGTGATCCAAATGCAATTTTATTTACAATCGGTGATAACGATACATTCCCATTATGGTATGCGCAGGAAATTGAAGGTATTCGAACTGATGTGAGAGTAGTAAATACAAGTTTGTTGAGTACTGATTGGTATATCGATCAGATGAAAAGAAAAGCATACGATAGTGACCCAATTCCTTCAAGTCTTGCACATGATAAATATAAATACGGTACTCGGGATTATATTATCAAGGAGAAAATAACTAATGACACGATAGAGCTAAATCTAATTATGGATTTTATTACAAAGGACGAAAAGAAGTACAAGTATGGAGAAATATTAAAGCAACAAGGATATGATATTTCCGGTTTCAGATCTCAAGATTTAAGTGCAAATTTTTTGCCTACTGAAAATATTAAAATACCCGTCGATAAAAATAATGTTATTGAAAGTGGGCTGATTGATGAAGTTGATCGGTCATTGATTGAGGATGAGATTATTATCAAAATTAAATCCCAGGCTATTTATAAAAACAGATTATTGATGCTAGATATAGTCTCTAACAATAATTGGAAGCGTCCAATTTATTTTACCGGTGGAGCATTTTCTGACGAAGATTACATTTGGATGAAAGATTACCTTCAACTAGATGGAATGTGCTACAAATTAATTCCTATAAAAACCAAAATAAATCCTCAAAACCCTTATGAAATGGGAAGGATTGACTCCGAAAAAATGATTGATATTGTCAAAAAATGGAGTTGGGGCAATCCATATGAAAATAATATTTATTTAGATGAAGAGTCCAGGAAAAATAGCATTACATATAGGGGTAATATTTCAAGATTAATCAAGAAATTAATCATTGAAGACAAAAAAGAAAAGGCATTAGAACTATTGGATTTAACCATGAAAAAAATGCCAATTGAAGAATATGGATATTATACTTTATTAGAACCATTTATTGATTCTTACTATTTATTGGAAAACAATAAAAAAGCAAGAAAAATTTTTACGCTCATTTCTTCAAAATATCAAGAAAAATTATTCTATTTCAGTGGATTATCTGAGAACAATAAAATTCTATATTCTGAGCTCATTTACACCGATATAGAAAGATACAGATCTTTAGTGGAAACAATTTTACCCTATGAAAGTGAGGATTATTACAAAGAAGTATTGAATGAATTTAACTCTTACCTAGATCTATTTTTATAACTAGAGAAACTTTTTAACTCTGTTTATAAGAGTATTTGCACTCTCTTCACCCCTTTGACGCCATTTCATCTCTCCACTTTTATATATAATAAAAGTAGGAACACCTTTAATTCGCAGAGCATCAGCTAGTTCATTATTTTTTTCAACATCAATTTTAATGATTTTAGCCTTATCTCCCAATGCAGCAGCAACATCTTTGACAACGGGATGCATAATTTTGGATGTTTCATCCCATTCGGCAAAAAATTCTAAAAGAACAGGGACCTCAACATTAATCAAGTCTCCAAATCTGGCCATAATCATGCTTAATTATTATATACAAAGATAATGTTTTAATGAAATTTTCTGTTAAAACAATGTTAATCAATTATTTAGACGATATTGTTAAAATCTTTGAAAATTAAGAATCGGTTTATAGCTATGTTTTTATTAAATTAGGTTTTACTAACTAACCTTTTATAAATTATGAAAAATCAAAATAATCCAGCATTATTTACTCTAATAACAGTATTTTTCTTTTGGGGATTTTTTGGAGCCTCAAATGGTGTGTTTATTCCATTTTGCAAAACCTATTTTCAGATAGATCAATTTCAAGCCCAACTTGTCGAATTTGCATTTTATGGAGCTTATTTCATCGGTGCATTAGTATTGTTTATTTGGTCAAGCTATTCTAAAAAAGATATTTTAAATAATTGGGGGTATAAAAAGGGAATTATTTATGGTTTAATAATTTCCATCCTTGGAGCTTTGATAATGTATCCCTCAGTTAACGGCGCTCAGCAAGGAGATACTGAAGTTTTTTATTATGTCCTTGTCGCATTATTCATAATCGGGTTAGGGTTTTCACTGCAACAGACGGCTGCAAATCCATTTGCGGTATCTCTTGGTGATCCTTCAACTGGATCGAACAGACTAAATTTAGCCGGTGGAGTCAATTCTTTTGGAACTGCTATTGGCCCAATTCTGATTGCTTTTGTACTGTTTGGATCTGCCTCTGAGGTTAATTGGGATATTATTAAACTAAGCTCAGTTCAAGGATTATACATTGCAGTTGCAGTTGCTTTTCTATTGGTAGCAGTATTTTTTTATGTTTCTAAAAATCTTCCTGATGCAAAAAATGATGAACCTTTTGAGTCTGCCCACAAGGCTAAAACCATGCTTATTTTGATGACTATTATCATGACTCTGTGTTTTGGATGGATTTTTTACTCATATACTCCTACTTTTGAAAATAGCCCAGTTGAAGAATTGGAAATAATAAGACTTCTACTAACCGTAATTTGTCTACTATCTGTATTTGTATTAGTTTTCAGAGCATATTTTTCAGCTACCAAAAAATCTGATGGATGGGGAGCCTTAAAATATCCTCAACTTGCGTGGGGTATGTTAGCAATTTTCACCTATGTGGGGGTTGAGGTAACAATCCAAAGTAATTTGGGGGAATTACTTAAAGCAGACATTGGCAAAGGTCTAAACGCAATTGGTCTTCCTGTTCTTGACGAAGCGCAAAGTGCAAAATATATTGCTCTGTATTGGGGTGGGCTAATGATTGGAAGATGGACAGGTTCAATTGGAGCATTTGATATATCAAAATCTTTAAAAAAGATATTATTGTTTTTTACCCCCTTTATTGCTTTTGGTGTCGTAATAGCTGTAAATTCTTTTAGTAATCCTCTCACAATGTCTGAAATCGGAATTTTTTCTATGTTAATTATTATTCAAATTATTGGATTTTATTATGCGAAAGATAATGCCCTCAAAATGATGGGAATTTTTAGTTTCTTGGGTGTAATTGCCATGTTAGTAGGAATATTTGGCTCAGGACAAATTGCTTTATTTGCTTTTCTAACTGGAGGTTTATTTTGCTCAATCATGTGGCCCTGTATCTTTTCTCTCAGTATTACAGGTCTAGGCAAATATACTTCACAAGGATCCTCTTTTTTAGTTATGATGATTTTAGGTGGAGCTATAATACCTCCTCTTCAAGGTAAACTTGCAGATATTTTTGGAATAATTACATCTTATTGGGTGGCTGTTATTTGCTTTGTATTTCTTCTTATATATGCATACATGACAAAAAAGATCCTTGCAAATCAAAATCTTATTAGCTAGGATATTTGGAAACAAAAAAAAAACTTTTTCTTGTTGATGCATATGCTTTAATTTTTCGTGGATACTACGCATTTATAAAAAACCCAAGAATAAATTCAAAAGGAATTGACACTTCAGCCATAATGGGTTTTACTAACTCTCTTTTTGATGTTATTAAAAGGGAAAACCCGGATTATATTGCCGTATGTTTTGATAAAGGAGGCAGTCATGATAGAACAAAAATTTTCAAAGAATACAAAGCAAATAGGGATGAAACACCCGAAGCAATTAAAATAGCTGTTCCATACATAGAAAAAATTCTAAAATCACTAAATATTGCTACAGTTGTAAAGGAAGGCTATGAGGCTGATGATATAATTGGAACAATTGCAAAAAAATCGAAACAAAAAAATCTTAAAACTTACATGGTAACACCTGATAAGGACTTCGCACAATTAGTTGAAAAAGACATCTATATTTACAGACCAGTATTTGGTGGAGGTTATGAAACTTGGGGAATTGATGAAGTGTTAAAAAAGTTTGAAATAAATAAAACATCTCAAGTCATTGATTTTTTAGCAATGAAAGGTGACTCTGTAGATAATATTCCTGGACTTCCTGGTGTTGGTGATAAAACTGCAAAAAAATTTATCAGCGAGTTTGGTTCTTTGGAAGGTTTGTTTGAAAACACTGATCAATTGAAAGGAAAAATCAAAGAAAAAGTAGAACAAAATAAGCAGCTTGGGATTTTATCAAAAAAACTTGCAACAATTATTACAGATGTTCCTTTAAACTTTAAAATTGAAGATTTTAAACTAAGTGTTCATGATTTAGAAGAGACAAAAAACTTATTTGACGATTTGGAATTTAGAAGATTGAGTAATAGCCTAAACTCAATATTTTCAAATTCACAAGATACTGTTGAAAAAAAAATTGATTCGAAAAATAATGGGCAATTTGATTTATTCGCAAACACTGAAATAGCAACAATTTCCAAAAAAAATAATTTGATTATTCAAAAAGTTCAGGATGGAATTTCATATAAATTATTTGAAAAAAAAATGCGTGGAAAAAAAACGGTGAGCTACACACTTGACAAATCCGATCAAAATGAATTAATAGGAATTTCTATTTGTTGGCAAAAAGATATTGTGTATCAAATAAACCTCACCTCAAAAATAAATTTAAATTTTATTGAATCTTTTTTTTCAGATGACTGTGAAAAAATTTCATATGATTTAAAATCTGATATTAAATTACTATTACAGAACAACATTTCTGTAAAAAGCAAGGTATTTGATGTACAATTATCCCACTATTTAATTAATGCTGATGCCAGTCATAACTTAATAAATCTTTCAAAAAAATACCTTAATATTCAAATCGATAAAAATTCTAATGAACTTGAAAATTCTGAAATATCAAATTTGATATTTCAGCTTCACAAACCATTGTATGATGACCTTCAGAAAAAAAATCAGCTCAATCTTTATGAAAAAATTGAGATCCCCTTACTGAAAGTTTTAGCATCAATGGAGATCGAAGGAATAAATTTGGATACTAGATTTTTAAATAATCTTTCAGCAAAAACTAACCAAAAGTTGATGAAAATTCAAAAAGATATTTTTGAAATATCAGGTGAAGAATTTAACATATCATCCCCAAAACAACTAGGAGAAATATTATTTGAAAAAATGAAGGTCAGTAAAAACCCGAAAAAAACTAAAACTGGCCAATACTCAACTGCAGAAGACATTTTGTCTAATCTTGCAAAAGATAATGATTTTGTAAAATTAATCCTTAAATACAGAAGTGTCTTTAAACTTTTAAACACTTACATTGACTCTCTTCCAAAACAAATTTCGAAATCTACTAATAGGATCCACACAAATTTTTTACAAACTGTGGCTGCTACTGGGAGACTTAGTAGTGTTAATCCAAATCTTCAAAATATTCCCATCAGAACTGAGAGTGGAAAAGAGATTAGAAAAGCATTTATTCCAAGAAATAAAGATTTTTTCTTGATGGCTGCTGATTATTCACAAATTGAACTTAGGGTAATTGCTGCCCTGAGTAAAGAGGATAATATGATTCATTCATTTGAAAAAAACGAAGACATTCATTTGTCAACTGCTGCAACTGTATTTAACATCCCTCTAGAAAAGGTTACCAAACAACAAAGATCTCATGCAAAAATTGTAAATTTTGGTATAATTTATGGTGTTTCTGCCTTTGGTTTGAGCAATCAAACAGATTTAAATATAAAGGAATCTAAAACCCTAATAGAGACCTACTATGAAAAATACCCCAAACTAAAACAATTTATTGAAAAGCAAATTTTTTTCGCTCGTGAAAAAGGATATGTTGAGACCATACTTGGAAGAAGAAGAGTGTTGAGAGATATTAACTCAAGTAATAGTATTATAAAAAGTGCAGCGGAAAGAAATGCAGTAAATGCACCGATTCAAGGAAGTGCTGCAGATATAATTAAAATGGCAATGATTAATATTCAAAAAGAATTTACTTCAAAAAAAATCAATAGTAAAATGCTATTACAGATTCATGATGAGTTAGTTTTCGATGTGTTTAAACCAGAGCTAAATCAGGTTATGGAGATTGTAAGATATCAAATGGAAAACGTATTCAAATTGGATGTTCCCCTCTCAGTAGATATTAATTATGGTGTGAATTGGTTGGAAGCTCACTAAAAATTTATTTTATTTTTTGCTAATTATTATATTAATTGTAGATTTGCGTGCTCTTTTTGAGAGTTAAAAATATTTTAAATTTGGATACAATAAGTTTTAAAACTATTTCAGCAAACAAAAAAACAGTTAATAAAGACTGGATTCTTGTTGATGCTAATGGTCAAAATCTGGGAAGATTAGCCTCCAAAATTGCAATACTATTGAGAGGAAAGAATAAACCAAATTTTAGCCCTCATGTTGATTGTGGTGATAATGTGGTTGTAATAAACTCCGCAAAGATTAATCTCTCAGGTAAAAAATGGAGCCAAAAAAATTATATTCGTTACACTGGGTACCCTGGAGGTCAACGAAGTTTAAATGCAACTGAATTATTTAATAAAAATCCAAATACAATTATTGAAAAGGCAGTAAAAGGAATGCTTCCAAAAAACAAACTAGGATCAAAGATTTTTAAAAATTTACATGTTAATGTTGGGGAAAATCATAAGTTTTCTGCGCAAAAGCCTAAACCTTTTAATTTTAGTTAATGGAAAAAAATGTAATACACAAAATTGGTAGAAGAAAAACTTCTGTTGCTAGAATATATTTAAAAAAGGGGAAAGGTAACATATTAATTAACAGCAAAGATTGGAAAAGCTACTTCCCTTCCTCTGCTCATCAATTTAAAATCAACCAACCATTTAATGTTTGTGGCCTTGATAATTCATTTGACATGTCAGTCAATGTTAATGGTGGTGGCATGACAGGTCAAGTAGAAGCTATCAGATTAGCAGTATCCAGAGCACTTTGTGAAGTTGATGAGAATTACAGAAAAATGCTCAAACCACTTGGACTTCTTACAAGAGACCCAAGAATGGTTGAAAGAAAGAAATTTGGTCAAAAGAAAGCAAGAAAAAAATTCCAATTCTCAAAAAGATAAAATTAGTTTAGCATCTAAATATTCAAGGCTTAAATTATTTTATACCACTTGAATATTGCTAATAAACAAGAACGTAAACTAAATAAAATGAATAAACCACAAGTCAAAGATTTAATACATGCCGGTGTACATTTTGGTCATTTAACCAGAAAATGGAATCCTAATATGTCTCCATACATTTATATGGAAAAAAATGGGATTCACATCATTAATTTATACAAAACCCAAGCAAAATTAGAAGAAGCCTGTAAAGCATTAAAAAAGATTGCTGCTTCTGGAAGAAAAATACTATTTGTTGCTACAAAAAAACAAGCTAAAGATATTGTTTCAACTTCATCTAAAGGGGTTAATATGCCTTACATAACTGAAAGATGGCCTGGAGGAATGCTAACAAACTTTGTTACAATAAGAAGAGCAGTAAAAAAAATGTCATCTATTGATAGAATGAAGCAAGATGGTACATTTAACTCTCTTTCAAAAAAAGAAAAATTACAAATTAGCAGATTAAGAGAGAAACTTGAAAAGAATCTAGGGTCAATTTCTACAATGACTAGACTTCCTGGAGCAATATTTGTTGTTGATGTTGTGCGTGAAAAAATTGCAATCAAAGAAGCTCAAAAACTTAATATACCAATCTTTGCAATGGTAGATACAAACTCTGACCCTAGGGGTATTGATTATGTTATACCTTCAAATGATGATGCCTCTAAGTCAATTTCAAAAATTTTAGAGCATGTTTGTCAGTCAATTACTGATGGTATTTCTGAAAGAAATGATGTCAAAGAAAAAGAAGAACAATCTGAATCAGTTGATAATGATAATGAATCAAAAACTAAATCAGACAAGCAAGAAGCTAAATCTTAAATTTAAATTATCATGATAAAAATTACAGCCTCAGATGTTAATAATTTAAGAAAATCAACAGGAGCGGGAATGATGGATTGTAAAAATGCATTAGTTGAAGCAGAAGGAAACTTTGATAAAGCTGTTGAAATTTTAAGAAAAAAGGGGCAAAAGGTTGCAGCTAAGAGAGCTGACAGAAACTCAAGTGAAGGGGTTTCATTGGCAATTACTAATAATTCTAATGAGGTTGGAATCGGAATTGTTTTAGCTTGCGAAACTGACTTCGTGGCTAAGAATGATGACTTTGTCAAACTTGCTTATGAAATCGCTGACATTGCATTGAATTGTAAAACTAAGGAGGAGTTGTTAAACTCACCATTCGGCAACTCAACAGTTTCTGAAAAGTTAATTGAACAAACCGGTGTAATTGGAGAAAAAATTCAAATCAATGATTTCAGTAGAATTGAGGCTAATTATGTTGGAACTTATATCCACGCAGGAAATAAAATTTCATCTTTAGTTGGCTTTGATAAAAAAGTAGATAACATTGAAATAGTTGGTAAAGATATTTCAATGCAAATCGCTGCGATGAACCCAATTGCTCTGGACAAAGAAAGTGTAGATCCTGAGTTAATAAAAAAAGAAATAGAAATTGCAAAAGATCAACTAAGAACTGAAGGTAAGCCTGAAGAACTTATTGAAAAAATAGCCATTGGTAAACTGAATAGATTTTTTAAAGACAATACACTAATAAATCAGCAATTTATCAAAGAAAATAAAGTTTCTGTAGCTCAGTACCTAAAAACCTTTGGAGATATCAAAATTTTATCATTTAGCAGAGTTTCAATTGGATAATTTATAATTTCCTATAATTTTTTTTCGGCATAAATCTGTATTATATTTGCTTAGCTAATACAACTTCAACTTGGCAAATGAAATACAAAAGAATCCTACTAAAACTTTCAGGAGAATCAATAAGCGGAAAAAATAAAAATGGAATCGATCCTGATATTCTTATCAAATTTTCCAGAGAAATAAAAAAAATATATGATTTAGGAGTTGAAATTGCTATTGTAATTGGAGGAGGAAACATATACAGAGGTTTTAATAGTGATTATAAAATTGACAGAGTTCAGGGTGACTATATGGGTATGCTAGCGACTATAATCAATGGATTAGCTCTTCAAAATACATTAGAAAATATTGGGATTGCAACAAGATTACAAAGTGCTATAAATGTCAATAAAGTTGCTGAACCTTTTATAAAGAGAAAAGCTATAAGGCACTTGGACAAAAAAAGAATAGTTATTTTTTCATCTGGAACTGGAAATCCTTATTTTACGACAGACTCTGCCGCTGTTCTGAGAGCTATAGAAATTGAAGCAGATGTTATTTTAAAAGGAACTAGAGTGGACGGAATTTATGATGATGATCCAAATAAAAATTCAAAAGCCTTCAAATTTGAAAAAATTTCATTCAGTGACGCTATAAAAAAAGGATTAAAAATTATGGATTCAACAGCCTTTACATTGAGTCAAGAAAATAAATTACCCATTATAGTTTTCGATATCAATAAAGAAGATAACTTACTAAAAGTTGTTAAGGGTGATAAAATTGGTACATTAGTAAATCTTTAAAAGTTATGGAAGAGGAACTTAATCTTATAATCGAAATGTCAAAAGAATCAATGAAAAATTCAATTGATTATTTAGAGAAAAAACTTCTTAATATTAGAGCTGGAAAAGCCAACCCAAATATGCTCTCTAGCATTTCAGTTGATTATTATGGTACCAAAACTCCACTTGCTCAAATGGCTAATATTAATACGCCAGATGCAAAAACTCTCATTATTCAACCCTGGGATAAAACTGCACTCGAAGAAATTGAAAAAGCCATTGAGATGGCAAATATTGGGTTCAATCCAATGAATAACGGGGACAATATTATTATTTCTGTTCCAGCTCTTACTGAAGAAAGAAGAATTCAATTAGTAAAACAAGTTAAAAGTGAAATTGAAGATGCTAAAATTTCTGTTAGAAATGCTAGAAAAGATGCAAATAATGAAATTAAAAAATCTGAATTATTTTCTGAGGACATGAAAAAAAATGCTGAGCTTGACATTCAGGAAATTACAAATAATTTTATTTCTAAAATTG
>MDSV01033608.1_pt1 | contig 17931 bp, 18 predicted proteins | sample 810851 | NCBI WGS metagenome assembly MDSV01 (sample SAMN05326640, study PRJNA326480) | marine metagenome | isolation source: seawater | place: Atlantic Ocean: North East | collected 2012 | reverse complement strand
TTACCTAACAATTTGAAAGAAGGTGACTACATTGAAATTGGTCAACTTGGTGCTTATTCTTTAACCTTTAGAACTAAATTTAATGGTTTTTATTCTGATAAAATTTTTGAAGTACAAGATAAACCTATGATGTCTATGTACGAAAAAGATGCATCTTCAAGTTATCTTGTTGCTTAAATGAATAGCCCAAAAAATACGAAGTTAGGTCACAATAAAAAAACCTTCTTAGAAAAACCTGTTGAACATATTGATATTACATCTTTTGATTCAAGAAAAATTATTGAGTCGATGGGTAAAATGTCTTTTACATCTAGAGATACCGCTAAAGCATCAGGTATTTTTAATGAAATGTTGTCTGACAAAAATTGTACAACTTTTTTAACTTTAGCAGGATCAACATCAGCTGCGGGGTGTATGAAAATTTATTCTGATATGATTAAATATAAAATGGTTGATGTCGTAGTTGCAACAGGTGCATCAATTATTGACATGGATTTTTTTGAAGCTTTAGGATTCAAGCATTATCAAGGTTCTCAATTTCAAGATGATACTCAGTTAAGAGAAAATTATATTGATAGAATATACGATACGTATATTGATGAGGAGGAGCTGCAAGCCTGCGATAAAATAATTTGTGATATAGCAGATAGTTTAGAACCTAAACCATACACTTCTAGAGAATTCATAAAAGAAATAGGTAAATATTTAAAAACAAAAGCAAAAAAAAAGAATTCTTTAATTGAAACTGCTTATGATAATAATGTTCCTATATTTTGCCCTGCTTTTACTGACTCAAGTGCTGGTTTTGGATTAGTCATGCATCAAGAAAAAAATCCAAAAAAACATATAACAATAGACTCAATAAGAGAATTTAGAGAATTAACCGAAATAAAAATTAAATCTAAATCTTCTGGTCTTTTGATGATTGGAGGTGGTGTTCCAAAAAACTTTGTCCAAGATACTGTAGTTTGTGCAGAACTTTTAGGCAAAGAAGTAGATATGCATAAATATGCTATCCAAATTACTGTTGCTGACACTAGAGATGGTGCCTGTAGTAGTTCGACGCTTAAAGAAGCAAGTTCTTGGGGTAAAGTTGATGTCTCAAAAGAGCAAATGGTTTTTGCCGAAGCTACTAGTGTTCTTCCACTTATAGCAAGTGATGCTTATCATCGTATGCATTGGAAAGAAAGACAGCCTAAAAATTTATCGAATCTATTTGGTTAAAAATTGAAATATCTTTCAAATATAAAAGGTTTCCTGGGGGTTGATAATAAAAACAATAAAAAAGAAAAAGTTGTTGTTGTGCCATTTGGAATTGAAAAAACAGTTAGTTATGGAGGCGGCACAAGTAATGGACCAAAAGAAATACTAAAAGCTTCACATCAAGTTGAACTCTTTGATGAAGATTTAAATAAAGAACCTTACAAATTTATTGGAATAAAAACTTTAAAACCATTTGCAATTAAAAAAAATATGAAAGATGCACTTAAGCAAATTGAAAACATTAATAAACAACTGTTGAACAAAAAAAAATTTCCCTTAATTTTAGGTGGCGAGCATTCTTTAACTCCTGGAGCTATTAGACCTTTTGTTAAAAAGTTTGGTAAAATTTGCTTACTTCACTTTGATGCTCATGCTGATCTAAGAGATAGTTATAATGGAAATAAATTTTCTCATGCTTCAGCAATTAGAAGATGTTTAGATAACAAGAATGTTAGTTTAATATCCTTTGGAATACGTAATATTTCAGCTAATGAAATTCCTTTTTTAAAAAAAAATAAAAGAAGGATAAATATTTTTTGGGCAAAAGATAAATTAAATTGGAATTTAAATCATTTAAAAAAAATAATTAAAAATAAGAAAGTTTATTTAACATTTGATGTGGACGGTCTAGACGCTAGCGTAATGCCAGCTACAGGAACCCCTGAACCAGGTGGTTTATTCTGGGATGAAACTATTAATATTATAAAAATAGCTTCACAATCATCTCACATCGTAGGAGCTGATATAAATGAACTGTCACCAATAAAAGGTTTTGATAGTTATAATTTTTTAGTAGCAAAATTAGCTTATAAAATTATTTCTTATGCTTTTGAATTTAACAAACTAAATAGAAAGTAAATTTTTAGTTTCCCACTGGATAGTTACCATTGCTCCATTATTGTTAGGACATTTACCAAAAGATACACTAGCTTTCATTCTTTCCAATAATGTTTTTCCAATGAATGTTCCTAGACCCAAACCTGACTTAGAATCAATTGTTTTATTTTTGCTGTGTATATAAGGTTCACCTAAAAAATTTTTTATATCTTCAGGAAATCCCGGTCCATCATCACAAACTTTTAACTTTACTATTTGATCGTTACTCTCTAATTGAATCTCTACTAGAGATGAACTAAATTTTGATGCATTTCCAATAAAATTTCTCAGTCCGTAAGTAAGTTCAGCTTTTCTATTTATTATAGGGTTGTATCTATTTTTTGGTGACTTAATTAAAAACTCTTTACTAGAAATTTGTTTAAATGAGTTTATTATTTCATTTAATAAGTCTTCCAAGCTTACTTTTTCAAAAAATTCATCTTTTTTAATAGGCGCCATAGAGAGTTTTTTTAAAATTTCTCCACATCTCACCGATTGACTTATTAGTAATTTTAAATCTTTAGCAAACTTTTTGTTATTTCCTATTTCTTTCTCTAATTCTTTTGCAACTAACTTAATTGTAGATAATGGTGTACTCAAAGAGTGAGCGGCAGCGGCGGCTTGAACACCTATTATTTTTAATTCATGTTCTTTTGCTAATACCAATTCCATTTTATTTAGAGCATTATTTCTTTTTCTAGTTTCTAAACCAAATCTTGCACCAAAATATGATAGAAAAATTAATCCTATAGTTATTGCTATAGGAACTCCGTACAAATAATATTGAGGTGCATGGAAATGTAACTCTCCAGCACTTGGTAGAGGAAATTTATATAATGTTAATATTAGCAAAGATATTACTGTTATCAGAGAAAGATTTATTGTACTTCTTAGCGACAAAAAAGCTGAAGAGACTACCGCAGGAATAACTAATAGGATAACAAATGGGTTAGTTATGCCTCCAGTTAGAAAAATGAGAGCTGCTAGCTGTATGAGATCGTATGCTAAATATAAAGTCGAACTCAAATTACTTAAAAGTTTTTTGCTCTCTTTAATTTGAAGATATAAATTGGTACCGGCCCCAAAAATAATTATTAACGAACAAACAAGGAAAGGAAATTTAAATTTTAAAATAAAGTAGACAAAATTTACTGTTATTAATTGTCCTGTAATTGCTATCCATCTTAATATAACAAGTGTTTTTTTATCTAGTTGTATATTATCTTCCGACTTCAATACATCAAACAATTTCATTAGAAAATTATATATCTAAGTTTGAAACTTCTAAAGCTCTATTAATTATAAAATCTTTTCTTGGAGCAACTTCATCACCCATGAGTATTTGAATGATATCTTGATCTTTTTTAGATTTGGCTTTTGTAATATTTGAATATTTTACTTGAAGTATTGTGCGTTTTTCAGGATTTAAAGTTGTTTCCCAAAGTTCTTCCGGATTCATCTCTCCTAAACCTTTAAATCTTTGTATATTAAATTTACTTTTTTCTTTTTCAATTAACTTATTATATTCTTTAGAATTCTTTTTAAATGTATTTTTTGTTTTTTCGGATGATTTAATTAAAAAAATTTCTAAATCATTATCATCTTTAATGTAATAACTCTTTGAACCTTTCGTAATTTTGTAAAGTGGAGGTTGGGCCAGATATACATGATTTTTTTCAATAAGTTCATTGAAAGGATAATTGTTAAAAAGTGTGAGTAATAGGGTTCTGATATGAGATCCATCAACATCAGCATCTGTCATAATAATGATCTTTTCATATCTTAAATTTTCGATATCAAAATCTTTTGAGCCTGTTCCAAGAGCATTGATTAAAGTGACTATTTCATTAGACGACATCATTTTAGATAAAGCCTTTGTTTGTAAATCTTGTCCATTACCATTTTTATTCTTTGATCCGTTAATATTTATATAAGTATTTAGTATTTTACCTCTTAATGGAAGGACTGCTTGAAATTCTCTATTTCTTCCTTGTTTAGCTGATCCACCCGCAGAGTCTCCCTCAACTATAAATAACTCTGTACCTTCAGCTTTGCCAATTTGACAATCTGCAAGTTTACCAGGAAGCCCTGATAGTTCTAAAGATCCTTTTCTTCTTACTCCTTCACGAGCTTTCCTTGCTACATCTCTTGCAATAGCTGCTTGAATTATTTTTAATAAAATAACTTTTCTTATACCAGGGTTTTGATCAAACCAGGTCGACAATTTATCATTTATTATTGACTCAACAATAAATCTCACTTCAGAGGAAACCAATTTATCTTTTGTTTGTGAAGAAAATTTAGGATCAGGTATTTTTATAGATAGAATTCCTGTCAAACCTTCTCTGGTATCATCACCTGAAAGTGTAATTTTATTTTTTTTTAAAAGATTTCCATCTGTAGCATATTTATTAACTACCCTTGTAAGAGCGCTTCTAAAACCCAATAAATGAGTTCCTCCATCTTTTTGATGAATATTATTAGTAAATGGTAACATTTCTTCTGAATATCCAGCATTCCATTTAAGAGAGCATTCTACTTCAATTTTATCTTTTGATCCTGAAATATAAATTGGTTTTTTAAACAAACCAAGATCATTTTTATTAACTAAAGTTTTTTTATTTTTGTCTAAAAAATCAACAAATTCTTGTATTCCGCCTTCATAATTATTTCTATATTCTTTTTCTTTTTTTCCAGTTTTATCGACTAAGTTAATGGATAAACCTTTATTTAAAAAAGCGAGTTCTCTCATTCTTTTTTGTAAAATAGATGATACAAATTTAGTATCAGAAAATACTTCTTTTGAAGGTAAGAAATTTATAAGTGTACCTGTTTTATTAGTTTTTCCTTTAGACTTCAAAGGAGATAAAGCTTTACCATCTTTAAATTCAATTAAATATTCTTTTTTTTCTCTAAAAATTGTTAATGTTAAACGTTCTGATAATGCATTAACTACTGAAACTCCTACTCCATGAAGACCTCCTGAAACCTTATATGAATCATGATCAAATTTACCTCCTGCATGAAGTTGGGTCATGATTACCTCTGCTGCTGATTTTTTTTCACCTTTGTGTAAATCAACAGGAATTCCTCTTCCATCATCTTCAACTGAAACAGAATTATTAGAATTAATTGTAACATTTATATTTTTACAATATCCTGCTAATGCTTCATCGATTGCATTGTCTACGACCTCGTAAACCATATGATGCAGTCCGGTACCATCATCCGTATCACCTATATACATTCCAGGTCTTTTTCTAACTGCTTCAAGACCTTTTAGAACTTTTATAGAATCTGCACCGTATTTAGGTATTTTTTCGTCTTTTTTTTTAATCATATTTATGAAATTGACTGTGTTATTTTAACATTTTTTTTTACCAAATTAAATGAGCGACAAATTAGTATCTTAAATTATCGTTGGTATTAAATGGTTACTTAATGAAAAAAAAATAAATAATCTAATATTTTTTTTTATGCAATTAATCAAATTTTCATTGGCATAACAACATGAAAAGTGTCTAGTTCTTGAGAATCTTTTATTAATACTGGTGAGCCAGCATCTTTTAAAGATATTGTTACAGATTCATTTTGTATTTGTGTGGCTATATCTGTGAGATATCTGCTATTAAAACTTATACTTAAATCATCAGAATTAAATTTAGCAGAAATGTTTTCAACTCCTTCACCACTATTTGGGCTGTTCACTGACAATTGAACAGTTTCTTTAGTTATTGACATTTTTAAACCTTCTTTTTTATCTGAAGATACGGTCGTAACTCTATCAATAGAATTTTTAAATTCATTCAACTTTATTTCCAAAGTTTTGTCATTAGATGTTGGTATCACTTTGTTATAGTCAGGAAACCTTCCATCTATTACTTTTGAAATTAATACACCTTTATCCATTTCAAATTTAATTTTTGATTTACTGCTAGATATTTTTATAGTCTTGCTATTTTGTTCCAATAATAAAATTAATTGAAATATAGTTTTTTTGGGCAGAATAATAGGCTCAATATTTATATTTTTATCTATCTCTACTGCGCTCAATGAAAGTCGATGACTATCCGTTGCAACTCCACATAAAAAAGATTTATTTTCTTTTGTAGTTTTGTGTAAATAAACTCCATTAAGGTAATGTCGTGTTTCGTCATTTGAAATTGAAATTTTTGTTTTGTTTAATAGTTTTAACAATTTATCTGAAGAAATTTCAAATTTATTTTGACTGCTATCATCCTCAGAATGTGGAAAATTACTGGAAGGCATACATAATAAATTAAATTTAGAATTTTCTGAAATTAATTTTAATTTATTTGTACTTGATAAGCTTAATTCAACTTTTGTATTGGATTGTAACTTTCTTAAAATATCATAAAGTATATTTGATGAGGTTGTGGTTGAACCTTCTTTTGTAATTTTTAAAGGAATTATTTCTTCAAAATAAATTATATCTAGATCTGTTGCAGTGAGCTTTATTTTTGAATTTTTTGCTTCGATTAGTATATTTGATAAAATTGGTAATGTTGTTTTTTTTTCAATAATTCCATTAGCATGGCTTAGTGATTTTAAAAAAATATCTCTATCAATTGTAAATTCCATTTTAGGGCTTTAAAGTAATTTTTTTTTTTAATTCAGCTACACTTTCTTTTATTTCATTATCATTTTTAATTAACTCATTAATTTTTTTCACCGCATGTATTACGGTTGTGTGATCTCTGTTGGAGAATTTTCTACCAATATCTGGTAAAGAATTTGTTGTATGTTGTTTTGCTAAATACATTGCTATTTGTCTAGGTCTAGCAAGTGATCTTGATCGTCTAGCGGAAAGTAATTCTTGAATATTTAAATTAAAGTGTGCTGCAACTAAGTTTTGAATAAATTCTACATTAATAGATTTATTATTTGAATTAATAAAATCTTTTAAAATTTTTTTACACTCATAAATACTTGGAGATTTAGTATTAATTTTACTAAACGCTAAAATTCTATTAAGCGCTCCAACCATTTCTCGAATACTAGAAGTAATTTCTGAAGCTAAAAATTTAAAAACTTCTTCACTCAATTCGTAGTTTTCCTTAAAATTTACTTTAATTTCTTCAAATTTACTCTTCAATATTTTTATTCTCAGTTCAAAATCTGGTGGCTGAATATCTATAACAAGTCCACCTGACATACGAGATCGTATTCTTTCTTGTATTCTGTCTAAACTAGAAGGGGGCCTATCTGATGAAATTACAATTTGCGAACCTCTTTCAATTAAAGCATTAAAAGTGTGAAAAAATTCCTCTTGCATTGCTTCTTTTCCATTAACAAATTGTATATCATCAATTATAAAAATATTGGCACCTCTAAAAAAATCCTTAAATTTTACCATTTCATTATTTTTTATAGATCTAACAAAATGATACATAAATCTTTCTGCCGAAATAAACATTACTTTTTTTGTATTTCCCACTTCTAATCCAATAGAATTTAATAAATGCGTTTTTCCCATTCCAACGGAACTATAAATAAAAAGTGGATTATAGTGAGCAGATTGAACGCATATCTTACGTGCAGCTGTATAAGCAAGTTCATTGCTTTCTCCAACGACAAAATTATCAAATCTATTATTTGGATTAAATCTATTATAATTTAATAAAGAATTTTCAATAGGTGTTATTTTATTCTTCTTAGAAAGAGCTAATTGATTATTTTTATCCTGTAAATCTTCAATAATAAATTCAATTCTTTCAATAGTAAGTTTAAAAACTTTAATTACATCTAATATTTTATCGGCATATCTAGAAACTATCCAATCTCTTACAAATCGTGTTGGAACCGATAAAACAACATAGTGATTGAATTCTTTTTTTAAATTTATATTTTTAATCCAGCTTTCATAAACATCATTTCCAAAAGTTTTTTTTAATTTCTCTGATATCTCAACCCAATTTAATAATTTTTCTTCTTTTGCTGCGAGAATATTTTCCCCATGTTTTTTTGATAATATGTCGGTCATAAGAATTTTTTAGATGTAGTTTTTTATATTTTTTTTTTTTGTTTGTTGCAATGCTTAATAGGTTGTATTTAAAAAAAAAATTATTTTAGTTGTATAAAAAAAATATTTTTAAGTTGTAAAATATTTTCTAAAAAAAAAAACATTTATAAATGCAACCCTTAATATATTTACTACATCTAGTTTTTTTTAATAAAATTATTCTTAATGTAGATTTAAAATTTTTTGATATAAATATTAATCAACCATAAATTGATTAAAGTAAATAAATAGTAATTTTTTTAAAACTTTTAAAAAAAAATTATTTATTTTTTAAATTATCTATTTTTTTTGAAATTCTAGAAATTTTTCTTGACACTCTTTTTTTGCTAATTGATCCAGTTTTTGCAATTTTCATCAATTGAGAGTGGAATTTAGGCAAATAACTTTTAGCTTCTTTGATTTTTCCCGCATCAATATACATCGCCATCTGTTTAATAGCAGATTTATATTTACTTTTTCTAACTTTGTTTACTGTCGCCTGCTTACGCGATTTTCGTACACGCCTTACAGCGGATTTTATATTTGGCATAAAAGAGCTGAATATATATCTTTTTGCATTATATCGGTCAATAACAATTTAAAGCTGGCAAAAATCACAATAAAATGATGACCTATTTGAAATTAATATCTTTTTAATTTTTCCACTACACGAAACACGAGAACAATTCTGGTTTTCTTTTCCATAAACTTTAAAAAATTGTTGAAAACTACCCTTTTTTCCAGACGTATTTTTAAAATCTTTAATTGAAGATCCTCCTTTGGAAATAGAAAACATTAAGATTGTTTTAATATTAAGAATAAGTTTTTTAATTTCATTATCACTTAAACTATAACACCAGCGTGTGGGATTAATCTTGCTCATAAACAAAGCTTCATTTATATAAATATTACCCAATCCACACACAAAGGTTTGATCCATTAACAAGCTTTTAATTTTTAGTCTTCTTTTTTGAATAAAATTTTTAAAATATTTTTTATTAAAAGATTTTGTTAAAGGCTCTAGACCTAACTTATTTAAAAATTTAATATTATTTAAATTTACGTTTTTATATACTTTTAAAAAACCAAATCTTCTAACATCGTTGTAAATTAAAATTAATTTATTATTTAAACTAAAATATATATGATTATGTTTTGGCAAAATATTTAGGTCATAATAAAAACTTGTTTTAAACATTTCGTTGTCAATCTTTCTCTTAATTAATAATTTACCAGTCATACCCAAATGAAGTAGTAAAAATTTCTTTTTAAAATGAAAAATTAAATATTTTGATCTTCTTGATATTTTTATAATTTTTTCATTAATTAAATCCTTCTTAAAATTGTTTGCTAATTTATAGCGTAAATTTTTATTATTAATTTTAATACTAGCAATTTTTGTATTAATAATCATTTTAGATAATGATTTTTTTACAATTTCTACTTCCGGAAGCTCTGGCATAAATAAATTATTTATATTGTTAAAAAACTTAACATATGATCTATTAATTTAAATGAAAACACACCATAAAAATAATCAAAGACATGTATCTAAAGTTTTTCAAGATGTTTTTGATAAATATGACCTAATGAACGACTTGATGTCTTTGGGTATCCATAGATCTTGGAAAAAAAAATTTGTTGATCTTTTAAATCCACAAAAAAATACTAAATTAATTGATGTAGCATCTGGAACAGGTGATATTGCAAAGTTATACTTAGAAAAAATAAATTATAATGGTCAAGTGGATTGCGTTGATGAAAATATGGGTATGCTTAATTTAAGTAAAGAAAAATTTAAAAACCAAAAATATATTAAATGGTTTTGCAATAATGCGCAAAAACTTCCTTTTAAAGACAATTATTTTGATTACTATACTATTAGTTTTGGTATCAGGAATATTGAAAACATACCTCTTGCCCTTAAGGAAGCTTACCGAGTTTTAAAACCAGGAGGTAAATTTTCTTGTTTAGAATTTTCAAAAGTAAATAATATTATTTTAAATAAATTTTACCAAATTTACTCAAAATCAATACCTAAAATTGGAAAAATAGTTATAGGAAAATCTGAACCATATAAATATTTAATAGAAAGTATTGAAAAATTTTATAGTCAAGAAGAGTTATTTTATGAAATTAAAAAGCAAAATTTTACTAGTATAAGTTTTAAAAATTTAAGCGGTGGAGTTGTGGCAATACACTCAGCTTGGAAAGTCTAAAATGTTTAAAAAAGTATTTATGTTGTTTAAGATTGGTAGAAAACTTTCTACTTCTGGCGCTATTTCTTCAATTTATGAAATTTATAATCCCCCAGTAATAATTAAAATACTTTTTTTTATAATTGGTTTTGATCTAGGCTCAAATAAAAATAATAACAGATCATCTCCAGGGATTAAGTTATGCAATGCTCTACAAGAGATGGGAACAACATTTATTAAATTAGGCCAATTTTTAGCAACTAGACCAGATATCATTGGAAAAGATATAGCAAAAGAATTAGAAAAACTTCAAGATAAACTTCCACCTTTTAGTTTAACAGAGGCAAAAAATATATTACGAAATGAGCTTGGTAATAAGAGCTTCTCAGAAATTATAAGTCTTTCTGAACCAATAGCTGCAGCTTCAATTGCGCAAGTTCATTTTGCAAAAATCAAATCTACAAATGAGAATCAAGAAGTAGCAATTAAAATTTTAAGACCAAATATAGAAAAGCTTTTTAATGAAGAATTAGATGCATTAATGTTTTTGGCATATTTAGTTGAAAACTTAATAAGTAAAACTAAAAGATTAAAGTTAGTAGAAGTTGTTCAGTTGCTTCGTGAAATTACAAATTTTGAAATGGATCTAAGGTTTGAAGCGGCGGCAGCAAATGAATTTTATGAAAATACAAAAAATGATTATGGTTTTAAAGTACCTAAAATTTTCTGGAATTATACAAGTAAAAAAATTTTATGCCTTGATAAAGTAAATGGAACTTCAATACGCGATGTTAATAATTTAAAAAAATTAAATGTAGACCTTAAAAAATTATCAAAAAATGTAATACAGCATTTTCTTAGGCATGCAGTGAGAGATGGATTCTTTCACGGAGATATGCACCAGGGAAATCTTTTTGTATCAAATAACGGAGATTTAATTCCAGTTGATTTTGGAATAATGGGCAGATTAGATAAAAATAATAAAAAATATTTGGCTGAAATACTTTATGGCTTTATAAAAAGAGATTATAAAAAAGTTGCTGAAATTCATTTTTTAGCTGGCCTAGTTCCAAAAGATGTTCCTAAAGATGAATTTGCTCAAGCTTTACGCTCAATAGGTGAACCAATTTTTGGTCAATCATTTAAAAATATATCTGGTAGTAGATTATTAAGTCAACTATTCGAGGTTACAGAAAGATTTAATATGCAGACGCAAATACAATTATTACTCCTTCAAAAAACTATGGTTGTGGTAGAAGGTGTTGCCAGAAATTTAGATCCTGAAGCAAATATTTGGGATGTTTCAAAACCAATATTAGAAAACTGGTTAAAAGAAACAAAAGATCCAATAAATAAAGCAACTGAAGCTCTTGGTAAAACATCAGAAATCTTTAAAAAAATACCAGACTTACCAAATTTTATTGATAGAGCTAATGATGTAATGAATTTAATAAGTGAAGGAAAATTTAATCCTAACACAATGCCCTACCAAAGCCTAAAAAATGAAGAATTAAAGCTACAAATCATGCGTAACAAAATTTTAGGAGGTATTTTAATACTTGTAATTTTTGTAGTCATAGTATTCTAATAATAATATTTATGAATAACCTGTTAAAAAAAAAAATTCTCTTGGTGATATGTGGAGGGATTTCTGCATATAAAAGCTTAGAATTAATTAGAGCTTTCAAAAAGAAAGGTTCCAAAGTTAAAACTATTCTAACCAAAAGCGCTAAAGAATTTGTTACCCCGTTATCAGTTGCTTCACTTTCACAAGAAAAAGTTTATGATGATTTATTCAATCCAGAAAATGAAGCTGAAATGGATCATATAACATTATCAAGATGGTCAGATGTAATTATTGTTGCCCCTGCAACAGCTAATACTATTTCAAAATTAAGTGCAGGATCTGCTGATGACTTGGCCTCTACAGTAATTCTTGCATCTGATAAAGATATTTTTTTATCACCGGCAATGAATGTTAGAATGTGGGAACATCCCTCAACCAAAGAAAATCTTACTAAACTAAAAAATTTTGGTTACAAAATTATAGGTCCAGAAATAGGAGATATGGCATGCGGCGAATTTGGTGAAGGTAAAATGACTGAGCCAAATGAAATTATTTATCAAATAGAAAATTATTTTAGAAATTTAAATAAAAATAAAAAGTTTAAAGCACTTGTAACAGCTGGTCCAACCCATGAATATATTGATCCCATCAGATTTATAACTAACAAATCAAGTGGTAAACAAGGTTTTGAATTGGCAAAATCGCTATCAAAAAAAGGCTTTGAAACTACACTTATTTCGGGACCTACTAATTTAGAGGTAGACAAAGATATTAATCTTATAAATGTTAATACTGCTGATCAAATGTTTAAAGCGACACAAAATAATTTACCTGTTGATGTTGCTATTTTTTCTGCTGCTGTTGGAGATTTTAAAATTAAAAAAGAAAAAGAAAAAATTAAAAAAAAAGATTTTATAAATTTAAATTTAGAAAGCAATATTGATATTTTAAATTATATCTCAAATCATAACTCTTTAAGACCAAAATTAGTAATAGGTTTTGCTGCGGAGACAAATAATTTAAAAGAAAATGCTGAGAATAAACTTTTACAAAAAAATTGTGATTGGATTATAGCAAATGATGTTTCTAAAAAAACAATAGGTTTTGGATCTGATTTTAATGAAGTTACAATATTTTATAAAAGTAAAAAATTAAATACTGAAAAACTTTCTTTAAAGAAAAAATCTGAAATCTCAGATGAAATTATTGATAGAATTATTAATCAATTAAATTAAAATTTAATGACAAAAGTATTAATTAAAAAATTAGATCCATTAGTGGAAATTCCAAACTATAAAAGTTTAGGCGCTTCAGGAATGGATCTTATGGCTTTTATAAAGACACCAATTAAGCTAGCGCCTAGATGTTCTTGTTTGATTCCCACAGGCCTTTCAGTTGCGTTTTCAAGTGAATTTGAAATACAAATAAGGCCAAGATCGGGATTAGCAGCAAAAAATAATATATCAGTTTTAAATACGCCCGGAACAATTGATAGTGACTATAGAGGTGAAATAAAAATAATACTTTATAATCATGGAAGCAGTGAATTTATCATTAATAATAAAGATAGAATTGCACAAATGATTTTAACACCTGTTTATAAAATGGAATTAGAAGAGGTTAAAAGTTTACCAGATACCTTAAGAGGAAAAGGTGGTTTTGGTTCAACAGGTAAATAGTTATATTAATGAAGCTTACAAAAAATCAATTAGAAAGATATTCAAGGCAAATTATTTTAAAAAAAATTGGAATTGTTGGACAAAAAAAAATCTGTAAATCAAGTGTTTTAATAGTTGGTGCTGGAGGACTTGGGTCGCCAATATCTATTTACCTAGCTGCAATAGGAATAGGAAAAATTGGTATAATTGATAAGGATAAAGTAGAAATTTCTAATCTAAGTAGACAAATTATATTTACAACCAGCGACCTTAAAAAGGATAAATCAGTTTCTGCAATTAATAAGTTAAAAAAAATTAATCCAAGTATAGATTTAAAATCTTATAATAAATCAATAACATCAAAAAATATAAATTTAGTAGCAAAAGATTATAATATAATAATTGATGGTAGTGATAATTTTCGCACTCGTTTTTTGATAAATGACTATTGTTTAAAAAATAAAAAAATCTTAATTTCAGGAGCAATAAGTAGATTTGAAGGCCAAGTATATACTTTTAATTTTCATAAGAAAAAGTCACCATGTCTTAGATGCTTTATTCCTGATATGCCTAGCAGGGACCAGGATATTGATAATTGCGAATTTGAGGGCATTTTAGGCACACTAGGAGGCATAATTGGTACTATACAAGCAAATGAAGTTATTAAAGAAATTCTTCAAATTGGAGAATCTCTCTGTGGTAATGTATTAATTATAGATGGTCTGAAGCTCACATTTAGAAAAGTCAAACTTAATAAACGCTCTGATTGTTTTTGTAATGAATAAAATTACTAATAACTTTTTATTTTTAAAATTCCTTTACCTATTTTTTCTACTATTTACTACAGAATTATATGCAAAAGAAAATTTAAATTTTTTATCTCTTAAAAATGACGAGGTTAACTTGCGTCAAGGACCATCTAGAGAATATCCAATTAAACTGATTTATACTAAAAAATATTTACCAATACAGATTTTGGATAAATCTGAAACGTGGCGAAAAATTAAAGATTATAATAATAACTCTGGCTGGATTCATATTTCCCAGTTAAGTAATAAAAAGTCTGCAATAAATATTTTAAATCATTCAATTATTCATAAAAAACCTACAGTCTTTTCGAAACCAATCGCAAAACTTGAAATAGGTAGATTGGTATTAATAAAAAAATGTAATATTAATTGGTGCAAAATTACTACAGGCAAATTTAAAGGTTGGATTGCAAAAACTTCGTTATGGGGTAAAATTAAGTAAAATCTTTTACTAATGCTTCTCTTACATTTGCTGATATCTTGGTAGTATATTTATAAAGATCATGATCTATGGTTAATAATACTTCATTTTTTAAATCTTTAAATTTATCTATTTGTTCATCAGAAAAATTAAAATGAATAAATTGAACTGATGAAGCTTTACCTTCTGAAGAAGTTCGATCTATATCATTTTCTGGGGAAGCTTTTATTTTTTCATTTAATATTTTAATATAAACCGTTTCTTCTATACCACCTACTTTTCCTAAAAAGTCTGATCTAAGAACTGGATTATCAATTTCAAACATTAGAGTAGCAACAAGCTCTTTACCTTTTGGGATTAATGGATTGTACGCTACTAATTCATCTTTTAATTGTTCTTCTCCACCCTTTTCAATATATAACATTTCTTGAACTTGAGCCAACATTGTATCAAAATTTTCAAAATAAAATGTTGCATGAGGTCCAAGTGGCAATCTCCTATTTTTTTTAAATTCAACTAGTTTTTTTCTAATATCTTTTCTATTTTTTATATAAGCATTTAATGGAATTAAATCCTTTTTTTCTATAATTTTATTCTCTTTAGACATAGTTATAAATTATATGCTTTTGCTAATAATTCAATAGGATGTAATGTTTCATCATTTGAAATTTTAGTATCTTGTTCTAATTGTTTTAAATGCTTTCCTGCTAATGGACAATCTGAAGCCATATATTTATTATTTTTATTTTTAATTTGTTTTGCTGTAGGTTTACCAACCTTTAATGCAAGATTATGAGTTTCTTTCATTACACCGAAAGTGCCCCCGTGACCGGCGCATCTTTCTACTACATCAATTTTTATATTTGGAATCAATTTAAGCATATCTCTAGCTTTATTTCCCATATTTTGAGCTCTTGCGTGACATGCATGATGAACTGTGACACCACCATCGATTTCCTGTAAACCATCAGCTACACCTTCTTTATTTGCAATATCAACAATATACTCATCAATATCACTAGTGTTTTTTGACAACTTTTTAATATTTTGATCATGTGGTAGCAATAGTGGCCATTCAAACTTTAACATCAGTCCACAACTAGCTGTTAGAGTAATAACGCGATATCCTTTATCTATCCATTTAATAAGGTCCTTTGAAACCTTCTTGGCCTGCTCAACTACTTTAGGCAAATCTGCCTGCTCTAAAAAAGGCATTCCACAACATCCTGGATATGCTTCTTGAACCTCAACACCATTTTTTTTTAAAACTTTAAGTGCAGCTACTCCAGTGCTTTTCTTATTAAAATTTACAAAACATGTAGAGTAAATCACAACTTTTCTATCTTTCTTTGAAATTTCTACATTTTTAAAATTATTATTTTTAAAATAAGTTGAAAAAGTTTCTGAATTATATAATGGGAGTTTAACTCTTTTGTCTATTCCAGTTATTAACTCTAATATTTTTCTTAAAAATTTATTTTTAATGTTTGATAGTGAGTTTAAAATACCTGAGAATATAACCCCTATTTTTCCATTTCTATCTATTTGTGCTAGTTGTGAAGGAACTTTTGGTAATTTATTTTTTTTTTTTTGGAATGCTCTATATCTAAGCATTAAATGTGGAAAGTCTAAATTGAACTCATGTGGTGGAACATAAGGACATTTCGTCATAAAACACATATCACAAAGTGTACACGCGTCCACAACTGGAGTAAATTCATCGCTTGATAAACTTTCTACATCTTCATTTTTTGATTTATCTATCATATCAAAAAGTTTGGGAAAGCTATCACAAAGATTAAAACATCTTCTACATCCATGACAAATATCAAAAACTCTTCTCATTTCACTGTCTAGACTTTTTTCATTTAAAAAATCGGGATGGTTAAAATCTATTGGATGTCTTGTTGGAGCTTGAGTGCTACCTTCTTTGTTGATCATTTTATTAATTTTTTTGGTGGGGATATTCCCCACCATTATTTTATTGATTAAATTTAAATAGAGTCTAAAGTTTTTTGAAATTTACCTGCATGAGATTTTTCAGCTTTAGCTAAAGTTTCAAACCAGTCTGCGATTTCCTCAAAACCTTCTTCTCTAGCTGTTTTTGCCATGCCAGGATACATATCAGTATACTCGTGGGTTTCTCCAGCTACTGCTGAAGCTAAATTAGCTTTAGTTTCGCCAATTGGTTTTCCTGTGGCAGGATCGCCAACTTCTTCCAAAAATTCGAGATGACCATGAGCATGACCTGTTTCACCTTCTGCAGTAGATCTAAATACTGCCGCAACATCATTATAACCTTCTACATCTGCTTTCTGTGCAAAATAAAGATATCTACGATTTGCTTGGCTTTCTCCAGCAAAAGCATCTTTTAAGTTATTTTCCGTTTTACTTCCTTTAAGCGCCATATTAATTCTCCTTTAATTTAATTAGTTATTCTTTAAAATAATTTATAATCATTCTAAACTAGAAGTCAATAGATTAGAATCGTTTTAAAAAAGATTTTTTAAAATTTTAAAACTATTTTTTTTGATTTTGATTATTGTTCTCAAGACTCAATGTAACTTCTATTTGTTTTATTTTTTTTCCTTTAGGAGCTGAAGGTAATTTACTAACAATTATATCTTCATTTTTTATATCAATCAAATCACCTGTGTCTTGATCATAAAAATGATGATGGCTACTAGAATTAGTATCAAAAAAAGTTTTATTTCCTTGTAAAGATATTTCCCTTAAGTAACCATTATTTTTAAAAGCATGCACAGTATTATAGACGGTAGCTAGAGAAATTTTACTTTTGGTTGTCTTCTCAATTCTTTTTTTTAGATTATCTATCGTAAAGTGAAAGGTTTCTTTTCTGTCAAAAAGTACCTTACATAGTGTTAGTCTTTGTTTTGTCGGTCTTAGTCCTGAAGATCTAAGTCTATTAACATGGTGTTTAAAATCATTTATCATAGTAAAATTAAAGCTATTATATACTCTTTGTAATTTATAATTATTCTAAACTAAATATATGTAATAAACTTATTAAATCAAGTATTAGTTTATCTATATGATAAAAAAAAATAGCTTTAAATATGAAGAATTAATTGATTGCGCAAATGGTAAGTTGTTTGG
>MDSV01178288.1_pt1 | contig 17932 bp, 17 predicted proteins | sample 810851 | NCBI WGS metagenome assembly MDSV01 (sample SAMN05326640, study PRJNA326480) | marine metagenome | isolation source: seawater | place: Atlantic Ocean: North East | collected 2012 | reverse complement strand
TCACCTAGAATCTAGGCAGCAAGTGCTAATCTATTATCGTTAGCGTTTATAAAATAGCCCGATAACGGTGGTACAATACCGGATAAAGTCTTTGTCTTTAGATTACCGTCAATCCTATTTCGTCCCCATGATTGTGGTGGAGACGCCGGGTACCGCCCCCGGGTCCGAATAACTTATTTCACAAAGCATTTATTATCATAGTTGATAAATCAACGATATTATTATACCCCAAAGTGTTGCTACTTAAAAGTTTTGTCTTAAAGCCTATTAATTACTTAAAAAAATTGTTACAAATTAATTAAAAACAATAAATATATAGCAATGATTAAAGGAATAATGGCCGTAGATGCAGAAGGAGGTATTAGTAGAGGAAAAAGTATGCCCTGGCCAAAAAACTCAATAGACTTGAAATGGTTTAAAGAAAATACTTTAAATAATATTGTAATAATGGGAAGAAAAACCTGGGAAGACCCTTTTATGCCCACTCCCCTAAAATCAAGAATAAATATTTTAATTACCAATAAAGATAATTCTCTATATCCGGGAGCTGATTATTATTTCTCAGGAAATTTAAATAAAAAAATTAATGATATTCAAAAAATTTATTTAGATAAGGATATGTTTATAATAGGTGGCTCTAAGGTAATAAATTTAACTATGGATATAATTCAAGAATTTTATCTAACTAGAATCTACGGTAATTATAATTGTGAGAAATTTTTAGATTTAACATTAATAGAAAAGAACATGAAAATGATTAAAAAAATCAATGGTGATGAAACTTGTCATTTTGAAATTTGGAAAAAATGAAACAATATTTAGATGCTTTAAGTTATTGTTATAACAACGGAACAGACGTTAATAGTAGAGCAGGTAAAGTTAGAAAAAGTTTTGGATTTCAAATGCACTTTGATTTATCAAATGGCTTTCCTGCTATAACAACTAAAAAATTAGCTTGGAAATCTGTTGTATCAGAATTATTGTGGTTTATTGAGGGATCAAATGATGAAAGAAGATTAGCTGAAATTCTTTACAATGACAAAAGAGAAAATTTAAAAGATAAAAAAACTATATGGACACAAAATGCTGAATCTGATTATTGGAAACCAAATGCAAAGTTTGATGGTGATGTTGGAAAAATATATGGGGTTCAGTGGAGAAATTTTAATGGAGAGGATCAATTAGCAAATTTAATATCTGGTCTTAAAAATGACCCCAATGGAAGACGTCATATCATATCATCTTGGAATCCTCCGGAGTTAAAAAATATGTCACTGCCAGCTTGTCATGTTTTTTCACAATTTTTTATTTCTAAAAACAAATTAAGTTGCCAACTTTATCAAAGATCTTGCGATATGTTTTTGGGAGTTCCATTTAATATTGCAAGTTATAGTTTATTAACTCATATGCTTTCAAGAGAGTGCAATCTTGAAGTGGGAACTTTTATTCATTCTCTAGGAGATTTTCATATTTATGAGGAGCATTTTGAGCAAGTAGAAATACAGCTGAATAGATCTCCAAAAAGATTACCTGCACTAGATTTTGAAACGAAGAGTTTTTATGATTACAAAGTAAATGATTTCAATTTAATAAATTATCAACATCACCCAAAAATTGAAGCAAATATGAATGTCTAATTATTTAATAAAAGATCAAGATTTTTAGCAATAGAAATATAAATATTTGATATTTCACTAGTTGGATCATTAATACAACTTGGTATACCTGTGTCAGATAATTCTCTTAATTTTTTATTAATAGGTATACTACCTAAAAAAGGTACTTTAAATTTGTTAGCCTCTTTCAATCCTCCATTTTGTGAAAATATAAAATGTTTTTCATTGCAATTTTCACATATGAAATAACTCATATTTTCAACAATTCCTAAAATATCAACATTAACTTTTTTAAACATGTTAATACCTTTTCTTGCATCTGTAAGTGCAACTTCTTGTGGAGTAGATATAACAATTGAGCCTGATAATTTTGAACTTTGAGCAAGAGTTAGTTGTGCATCACCAGTCCCAGGTGGCAAATCTATTATTAGATAATCCAGTGTGCCCCATTCAACCCCATTAAACATTTGTTCTAAGGCTTTCATTACCATTGGCCCTCTCCATATTGTTGGGGCTTCTGAATCTAAAATAAAACCTATAGACATACATTTGATCCCATAATTCTCCACAGGTATAAGTTTTTTATTTTCATTCATTTCAGGTTTTTTTGAAACTCCCATCATTCTGGGTATACTTGGTCCATAAATATCTGCATCAAGTAATCCAACTTTCATACCAATCGATTTTAATGCAACCGACAGATTGACAGAAAAAGTTGATTTACCAACTCCTCCCTTACCGCTAGCTACAGCAATGATATTTTTTGCATCAATTTTAAATTTTTTTTCAGGTTTTTTTTCATTTTTTTCAGATGTTAAAGCAATATTAACAGAAATAACACCTGGTATTTGTTCAATATTATTTTTTAATAGTTTTAATATATCTTTATAAATATATGATTCATCACCTTTTACTTGAAGAAAAATGTTAACATTACCATCCTTAACAATTGCAGAAATGTTATTATTTTGAGGCTCAAATGCTAAATTTGTTTTTGGATCGCTAAATTTCTTAGAAAAAGTATAAATTAAAGGTAAAATATTGTCTGACATACTTGATTTTTAAAGAATTACTCAAATATTAGTTATTATATAATTTAATTAGTGTTAGTAGAAAGCACTAATTATATCAATGAATATATGAACTGGAATAAAAATAATAACGATAATAACCCTTGGGGATCTGGAAATAACAACAATCCATGGGGTTCTGGGGGAAATGGCCCAAATAAGATGGATTTTGAAGACTCCATAAAAAAAGCCAAAGACAGATTTGGTAGATTTAAATTTGGTGGTAGAAGAAATTTATCACTATTTGTTTTAATTGCAATTTTAGTATGGCTCGCCACAGGTTTTTATAGAGTTGAACCAGATGAACAAGGAGTTGAATTACTTTTTGGTAAATGGAACGGTCAAACAACTGATCCAGGCCTTCATTATTTTTTTCCTACACCTATTGGTAAAACTATTACACCTAAGGTTGAAGTAATTAGAAAAATAAATGTAGGATTTAGGAGTGCTAGTGATTTAGGATTTGGATCCAATTCAAGTGCTGAAAGAAAAGTAATTGAAGAAAGTTTAATGTTAACTGGTGATCAGAACATTGCAGACGTTGCTTTCACCGTCTTATTTAAAATTAAAGATGCAGGAAATTTTTTATTTAAACTTAGAAATCCAGAACTTACAGTAAAGGACATGGCTGAAAGTGTTGTGCGTGAAGTAGTCGGTCAAAGAGATTTGCAATTTTTACTTACTGAAGGACGTCAAGAGGTGGAACAAGTTGTAAGAAATGAATTACAGATAGTATTAGACTCATATGAAAGTGGAGTTCTTGTTCAATCAGTTCAATTACAAAGTGTTGACCCACCAGACCAGGTTATAGACGCATTTGATGAAGTTCAAAGAGCAAGACAGGATAAGGAAAGATTGGTGAATGAAGCAAATACATATTTAAATAGGATCGTTCCTAATGCAAGAGGTGAAGCAGCTAAATTAGTTGAGGGAGCAAAGGCTTATAAAGAGCAAGTTGTTAAACAAGCTGAAGGTGTTGCTCAAAACTTTGTTGATGTTTACAATAGTTATAAAGATGCAAAAGAAGTAACTAAAAGAAGAATATATTTAGAAACACTTAGAGAAGTTTTAGAAGGTAAAAATAAAATTATACTTGATGATACTGGTAATGGACAAGGAGTTGTTCCATATCTTCCATTAAATGAATTAAAAAATAAAGGTTCAAATTAAAATGAGATTCAATGCAAGAAATTTATTAATTATTTTAATTCTTTTTATTACCTTCCTTACATTTACTGGAGCATTCTTTATAGTTAATGAAACTAAACAAGCACTTGTTTTACAGTTTGGTGACCCAAGAAAAGTTGTAACCAAGCCTGGTCTGCAGTTTAAAATACCTTTCATTCAAGACGCTGTATTTATTGACTCAAGACTATTAAATTTAGACCCTCAACCTGAAGAAATGATACTATCAGACCAAAAAAGAATTATAGTTGACTCTTTTGCGAGATATAAGATCGTCGATCCTTTAAAATTCTTTCAAACTGTTAGGAATGAAACAACATTTTCTGACAGATTTGGTAGAATTATTAATGCATCAGTTAGAGGTGTAATTGCTCAGTATTCACTTACATCTCTTCTAAGTAATCAAAGAATAAAGATTATGAGTGAAATCGAAAAACAAATTAAATTGAATGAGGATTCATACGGTGTAACAATTGTTGATATTAGGATTGGTAGAACTGATTTAACTGAACAGGTTTCAAATAATGTATATCAACGTATGCGTTCAGAAAGAGAAAAAGAAGCTAATCTACTTAGAGCTGAAGGCGAGGAGCTATCAAAAGAAATTAGAGCATCTGCAGATCGACAGCAAACAGTAATTATTGCAGAAGCAGAGAGAACTTCATCAATTTTAAGAGGTGAAGGTGATGCAGAAAAAAATATGATCTTAGGTGATGCTTATGGTTTAGATGAAGAGTTCTTTGATTTTTTAAGAACTATGCAAGCTTGTAAAGACACATTTGGAGATACTGAAATGTCAATGGTAATTGCCCCTGGACAAGTTTGTGAAAAATTCTTTGGTGAAATAGATATTCAAAATTAATGTTAGAAGTATTAATTATTAGCATTGGATTAGTGCTGGTGATTGAAGGAATCTTATATTTTATGTTGGCAGATAGACTTGATAGTTTAATTTCAATTCTAAAAAGTTTCAATAAACAAAAAATTAAAACAATAAGTTTGAGCATCGCTTTACTAGGATTATGCCTCATTTATTTCACTTTTAGATTTTATAATTACTTTAAATAAAATGAAGAAATTAACTTTATCAATTTTTATATTTTTTATTTTTAATCCAGTTTATGCAGTTCCAAGTAGTTTTGCTGATCTTGTTGAAAAATTATCACCATCAGTTGTTAGTATTGCATCAACAACAATAATCGAAAATGACTCTCAAAGTCAAATTCCTCAATTTCCAGAAGGTTCGCCATTCGATGATTTTTTTAAAGATTATTTTGAAAGAGATCAAAAGAGATCTCAAAGACCAATGACGGGACTTGGATCTGGATTTATAATTAGTGAAGATGGGATTATTGTTACAAACAATCACGTTATAGAAGGTGCAGATGAGATTACGGTTATATTATCAGATGAAACAGAATATACAGCACTACTTCTTGGAAGAGATCCTAAAGCTGATATCGCGGTTTTAAAAATTAATCCAGATGGTTATAGATTAAATGCTGTAGATTGGGGCGACTCTGATGTTATGAGAGTTGGTGATTGGACGATCGCAATTGGAAATCCTCTAGGTTTAGGTGGAACAGTTACAGCGGGTATATTATCAGCCATATCAAGAGATATAGGTGGTGGACCTTACGTAAAGTTTTTACAAACAGATGCTTCAATAAATAGAGGAAATTCTGGCGGTCCATTATTTAATTTAGAAGGCAAGGTTATTGGTATTAATTCGGCAATTGTATCACAAACAGGAGGAAGTATCGGTCTTGGTTTTGCAATTCCATCAAATAGTGCAAAAAAAATTGTTCAACAACTAAAAGATTTTGGAAAAACTAAAAGAGGATGGTTAGGTATTCAAATTCAACCAGTAACTAAAGACTTTGCTGAAAGTTTAGGACTTCCAAATCAACAAGGTGCTTTTGTCTCAAATGTAAACCCAAAAGGCCCATCCAAAGTAGCAGGGCTTGAGCCTGGAGATGTAATTTTAAGGTTTAATGAAAGTGAAATTTTTAAAATGTCAGACTTGCCAAGAGTTGTTGCAGAATCAGATGTTGGATCAACAGCTTATTTAGAAGTTTGGCGTAAAAATAAAAAAATTAATATAGAAGTTGTTTTAGGTGAATTACCTGGTGAAATTGTTACTGAAAGAGTTAATCAGGAAGTAGAAAATATTCAAAACAATATAGAAGTTTTAGGTATAACGATTTCTAATAATAATAACGGAGTTGAAGTTACTGCAATTAAACAAGAATTTTCAAACTTAGAATTAGGAGATATAATTTTAGAAGTTAACAGAGAGCCAATTAGTGACATAGCTTCATTTAGTAAGCTTGTAAATCAGTTAGAGAAAACTGGAAGATCATCATTATTACTAAAAATTTTAAGAAATGATGAGCAACTTTGGGTTACAATAAAATTTAATAATTGAATAATACAATTTACTTTATAAGTGGACCAACTGCTATAGGTAAGTCTGAATTTGCAATAAATTTATCTAAAAAAATAAATGGTGAAATTATAAATGCTGATAGTATGCAAATTTATAAAGAGTTAAAAATTATAACAGCAAGACCAACTTCTACAGATATCAAAAAAGTACAACATCATTTATATGGATATGTAAATGGTAATGAAAGATTTAATGTAGAGAAATGGTGCTTAGAAGCTGTTAAAATAATTAATTTTTTAATTAACAAAAAAAAATCACCAATATTTGTTGGAGGTTCAGGTTTATATATACAGACATTAATAAATGGAATAACTTTCATACCAAGTATTCCTGAAGAAATAAAAGATGCATCAAAAGAATTGTTTGATAAAATTGGATTAAATAATTTTTATAAACTTGTAAAAGATTTAGATTATGTAGCAACAAAAGATATTTCTAAAAACGATACACAAAGATTAAAGAGAATTTGGGAAGTATATAACTATACAAATAAAAAATTTAGTTCTTGGAAAAAAAATAAAAATAATAAATTTTTAGAATCAGTAAATTTCAAAATAATTTTATTTCTTCCTGAAAGAGAGCAAAATTATAGGCGCGTAAATGAACGTGTTTTAAAAATGATAAATAATGGTGCTATAGAAGAAATAGAAAAATTATTAAAATTAGATTTTAAAAAAACTCTACCAATAATGCGTGCTCATGGTGTTCCAGAAATTAGTTCTTATCTCGGTAATTCTATTTCTTTAGATGAATGTATTAAAAAAACTCAACTAGTGACAAGACATTATGTTAAAAGACAGAATACATGGTGGAAATCCTCAAAATTGCCAATTCTTAAAAAATTTAATGAATTTCCAGACGAATTTGATCTAAAATTGAGTAATTTAGATCATTTTTTAAAGTAATTTATTGATTTTATTTTATCCACAGCCTATGAGCTAAAATAATGAATAATGAACTTACTGGTGCTGAAATAGTTTTAAAAAGCCTTGCTGAACAAGGTGTAGAAGTTGTTTTTGGATATCCTGGCGGGGCTGTTTTGCCAATATATGATACTCTTTTTAAACAAAATTCTATAAAACATGTTCTTGTAAGACAAGAAGGTGGCGCTATTCATGCTGCAGAAGGATATGCTAGGTCTACAGGTAAAACAGGTGTTGTTCTTGTTACATCAGGTCCAGGAGCTACTAATGTAGTTACAGGTCTAACTGATGCCATGATGGATAGTGTGCCAGTAGTTTGTATTACAGGACAAGTTCCACAACATCTTATAGGAAGTGACGCTTTTCAAGAATGTGACACAACTGGTATTACAAGACCTTGCACTAAACACAATTACTTAGTTAAAGATGTAAATAAATTATCCTCAGTATTTCATGAAGCTTTTACAATTGCCCAAAATGGAAGACCAGGTCCAGTACTAATTGATATCCCTAAAGATGTTCAATTCTCAAAGGGATCTTATGTTGAAAAAAATAAAATTGTTATTCCTTCACATAGACTTTTTGAACCAAGTCCAAATTTTGAATTAACAAAAATTGAAGAAGCGGTTGAAATAATTTCTAAATCTAAAAAACCAATTTTTTATATTGGTGGTGGCTGTATAAATTCTGGCCCACAAGCATCTAAGCTGGTAAGAGAATTTATTGATCTAATAGGATCACCAGTAACTATGACTTTAATGGGATTAGGCGTAGTTGCTTCATCGGATAAAAATTCATTAGGCATGTTAGGGATGCACGGCATGTATGAAGCGAACATGGCAATGCACGAATGTGATGTCATGATTAATATTGGAGCTCGATTTGATGATAGAGTTACTGGAAGACTAGATGCTTTCTCACCAAACTCCAAGAAAATTCACGTTGATATTGATGCTAGTAATATTAACAAAACTATAAATGTAGATGTTCCAATAATTGGAGATGTTAAGCAAGTAGTTGAGCAAATGATAAGTGTATGGAAACATAAAAAATATAAACTTGATCAAGAAGCTTTAAAAAAATGGTGGGATAAAATTAATAAGTGGAAAGAAGTAGATTGTTTAAGTTATAATAATGATAACACACAAATTAAACCACAATATGCTGTTCAAAGACTTTATGAATTAACAAAAAATACTAAAACTTTTGTAACTACCGAAGTTGGTCAGCACCAAATGTGGGCCGCTCAATATTATAAGTTTGAAGAGCCAAACAGATGGTTAACTTCTGGAGGTTTAGGTACAATGGGATATGGTTTCCCAGCTGCTATAGGTGCGCAAGTTGGTAATCCTGACTCTTTAGTCGTTGATATCGCAGGTGATGCATCAATACTTATGAATATTCAAGAAATGAGTACAGCTATTCAATACCGTCTTCCAGTAAAAATATTTATTCTTAATAATGAGTACATGGGAATGGTAAGGCAGTGGCAAGAACTTCTGCATGGAGGTAGATATTCTGAGAGTTATACGGATAGTTTACCTGATTTCGTTAAGCTTGCTGAAAGTTATAAGGCTGTAGGACTTAGAGCTAAAACTACAGACGAGTTAGATGGTGTAATAACTGAAATGATAGAATCAAAAAATACTGTAATTGCAGATATTTGGGTTACTAAAGAGGAGAATTGTTTTCCAATGATTCAAAGTGGATCTGCCCATAACGAAATGCTTTTAAGTAAAGATCAAAAGCAAGATAAAAAATCTGCAGAAAAAGGAAAAATTTTAGTCTAATGAATAAGTCAGTTTATGATGCTCCTGATCAAGTATCAGAGACTACAAGACATATACTAACTGTATTGGTTGATAATGAACCTGGAGTATTGGCACGAGTAATTGGAATGTTTTCTGGTCGAGGATATAATATTGATAGTCTTAATGTTGCAGAAGTAAGTAACGATGAAAATTTATCAAGAATTACAATTGTTACACATGGAACATCTGAAGTAGTCAATCAAATAGAAAAGCAGCTTTTAAGAATAGTTCCAGTTCATACAGTAACTAATCTTAATCAAGAAGGAAGTTCTGTAGAAGCCGAAGTTGCATTAGTGTACATCTATGTTTCCAATAGCAATAAGAAAAAAGTATATCAGTTATGTGACTTTTATAGAGCTAGAAAAATAGAGAATGAAAATAATACTACAATCTTTGAAATTGCTGGTGCTTCTGATCGAGTTAACAGATTTATTAAAGAGATTAACGAAATAACAAAGATTGAAATTGTTAGGAGTGGGCCGGTTGCAATTTCATCTATCGAAAAAAATGAGGAGGAATAATGAGAGTTTATTATGACAGAGATGCTGATTTAAATCTAATTAAAGATAAAAAAATAGTTATTGTAGGATATGGTAGTCAAGGCCATGCGCATGCAATGAATTTAAGAGATACAGGAGTTGAAAATATTGCAATAGCTCTTAGAGAAGGTTCTCAATCAAGACCTAAAGCAGAAAAAGCTAAATTTAATGTTATGACTCCAGCTGAGGCTGCATCATGGGGAGATGTAATTATGATGTTAACTCCAGATGAATTACAATCCGAAATTTATGAAAATGATATTTCTAAAAATATAAAAGAAGGTTCAACCATAGCATTTGCACATGGATTAAATATACACTTTGATCTTATAAAACCTTCTGAAGGAATAGATGTAATTATGGTAGCTCCAAAGGGCCCAGGTCATACAGTAAGGGCAGAATATGTAAGAGGAGCAGGAGTTCCTTGTTTAGTTGCAGTTAATAAAAATCCATCAGGAAATGCATTAGAAATTGGTATAGCTTATGCTTCAGCAATAGGTGGCGGTAGAGCCGGTATCATTGAAACCACATTTAAGGAAGAATGTGAAACAGATTTATTTGGTGAGCAATCTGTCTTGTGTGGGGGTTTAACTCATTTAATTTTAGCTGGTTACGAAACACTTGTAGAAGCTGGTTATGCTCCTGAAATGGCATATTTTGAATGTCTTCATGAAGTAAAGCTAATTGTAGATCTTCTTTATGAGGGTGGTATGGCTAATATGAGATATTCAATTTCCAATACAGCTGAATACGGGGATTATTCAAGAGGTCCGAGACTTATTACTGATGAAACTAAAAAAGAAATGAAAAAAATTCTTTCTGAAATTCAGTCCGGTCAGTTTGCAAAAGAGTGGATGCAAGAGCATAAAAGTGGACAAACAAAGTTTAAGATGATGAGAAAAGAACAAGCTGAACATTCAATTGAAGGTGTGGGTGAGAAATTGAGAACTTTAATGCCATGGATTGCTGAAGGAAAAATGGTTGATAAATCTAAAAACTAGATGAAAGTTTAATTAATTAAAGTTTAGTATATAGGATAGGAATTAATGACTGAAAAAATATATATTTTCGACACAACATTGAGGGATGGTGAGCAATCACCTGGGGCTTCAATGAATTTGGATGAAAAACTTCAAATTGCTGAGGTATTAGATTCAATGAATGTAGATATTATTGAAGCAGGTTTTCCTATTGCTTCTAATGGAGATTTTGAAGCAGTTTGTGAAGTAAGTAAAAAAGTAAAAAACTCTACAATAGCTGGATTAGCAAGAGCAAGTTTAAAAGATATAGATAGAGCATGGGAAGCTGTTCAATATGCAAAATCACCTCGTATACACACTTTTATTGCAACAAGTCCTCTTCATATGAAATATAAATTAAAAAAAACTGAAGAGGAAGTTTTAGAAGCAATTAATAAAACAGTTACACATGCAAGAAATTTATGTGATAATATTGAGTGGAGTTGTGAAGATGGTGGCAGATCAGAATTAGATTTTTTATACAAATGTATTGAACTAGCAATTAATTGTGGAGCATCAACAATAAATATTCCTGACACTGTAGGTTATACATTACCTGAAGAATTTGGTAAAATTTTTAAAAACGTTAAGAACAATGTTACAAATATTGATAAGGCAATACTCTCAACTCATACGCATAATGATCTTGGTTTAGCTACAGCCAATAATGTTGCAGCAATCAAAGAAGGTGCTAGACAGGTTGAATGTACTATTAATGGAATGGGTGAGAGAGCTGGAAATTCATCTTTAGAAGAGATTGTAATGACTTTAAAAATTAAAAAAGATTTAATGCCATTTCATACAGATATAAAAACTGAGTCAATTATGAAGGCTTCAAGATTAGTATCATCTATAACAGGTTTTCCCGTTCAACCTAATAAGGCAATTGTTGGGGCAAATGCTTTTGCTCACGAAGCTGGTATACATCAAGATGGGATGCTTAAGCATTCTGGAACATATGAAATTATGACACCAGAATCTGTTGGTTTGAATAAATCTTCATTAGTTTTAGGAAAACATTCAGGCAAACATGCATTTTCTGAAAAATTAAAAGAACTTGGTTATGAGCCTGGTGATAACGCATTAATGGAATTATTTGGAAGATTTAAAGATTTAGCTGATAAGAAAAAAGAAATTTTTGAAGAGGATCTAATAGCTCTAGCAGAGGATAGATCTGCATCTTATGATGAACACATTAAATTTGTATCTTTGAAGGTGAATGCAGGTTCAGTAGAAAAATCTGAAGCAAATTTAAAAATTAATATGGATGACAAAGTCAAATCAATAAAAATTAATGGCAATGGTCCTGTAGATGCAACTTTTAATGCAATAAAAAAACTTACAGAAACTAATTTTAAATTAAAACTATATCAGGTAAATGCTATTACAGCAGGAACTGATGCTCAAGGTGAAGTAACTGTAAGACTTGAGGAGGATGATTTGTCATCTCAAGCTAAAGGCAGTGATCCTGATATTATAGTAGCTTCTGCAAAAGCTTATATAAATGCTCTTAATAGATTGATATTTAAAAAATCTAAATCAATAAAAGAGAATTCATCAAATCTACAAATACAAGGAGTTTAAAATAAATGGTTATTGATAAATTTTTTGGTTTATTTTCTAAAGATATGGCAATTGACTTAGGTACTGCTAATACACTTGTATATGTAAAAGGTGAAGGTGTAATTTTAAATGAGCCTTCAGTTGTAGCTACTATTGAAAACGAAGGAACAACACAAGTACTTGCAGTTGGTGATGAAGCAAAACAAATGCTTGGCAGAACTCCAGGAAAAATAAAAGCAATTAGACCTATGAAAGATGGAGTTATTGCAGATTTTGAAGTTGCTGAACAAATGATTAAAAGTTTTATTAAAAAAGTTCATAAGGGCAGATCTATTTCAAATCCTCAAATTGTTATTTGCGTCCCTTCAGGTGCAACTAATGTAGAAAGAAGAGCAATTAGGGAGTCTGCAGATGCTGCTGGTGCTCGTCGTGTCTATCTTATTGAGGAACCAGTTGCTGCTGCAATAGGAGCTGGATTGCCTGTTGCAGAACCTACAGGATCTATGATTGTCGATATTGGTGGAGGAACAACAGAGGTTGCTGTGTTATCTTTAGGTGGAGTTGTTAATTCTACATCAGTAAAAGCAGCTGGTGATAAATTTGATGAAGCAATAATGGAATACATGCGCACAACACATAAGCTTGCAATTGGAGAAACAACTGCAGAGAGAATGAAAAAAGAAATAGGCTCTGCATGTCCTCCAGATGATGGTGATGGTAAATCAATGAGTGTAAAAGGAAGGGATTTGATTACTGGGTTACCAAAAGAAATTTCAATATCACAAAGACAAATAGCTGAGGCTTTGGCAGAACCAGTAGCTCAAATAATTGACACAATTAAGAGAGCTTTAGAACAAACGCCAGCTGAACTTTCTGCGGATATTGTTGAAAGAGGCATTATGCTTACAGGAGGAGGTTCTCTTCTTACTAATCTTGATAAGGTGCTAAGAAGATCAACTAGTTTACCAGTATCTATTGCTGAAGATCCTTTGCTTTGTGTTGTTATGGGTACTGGACAAGCACTAGAAGAAAAGTCTAAGTTAAGTGATGTATTTGCATCTGATTAAATTATCTTATGGCACCAAAGTTTAAAGTAAATCAATTACAAGCTTCAAAACTAATAAAAAATATTACTATAATTACATTAGTATCACTATCTTTTTTCTTGATACTATTTTCTAAGAGTGACCTAATTCTTATTAATAATATAAAAAATTTATCAGCAACAATAGTAAATCCTGCCACAGTAATTATTTCTTCACCTTTTAGAATTATATCCAATATAGCTAATGAATATAACCAATTTAAAAGCTTAAAATTTGAAAATAAAATGCTTCAAGAGGAGATAATTAGATTAAAAAAATGGCAAACACTCGCTATCCAAAACTCAAGAGAAAATAATGTTTTAAAAAAATTATTACAAGCTACTGATAACAACCTTAATTTAGTAAAAACTGCATCACTTACAAATAGAAATGATACTTTTTTTTCCAATCTAATAAATATTAATGCCGGATATGAGAATAATATAAAAAAAAATATGGCAGCAATTAATGAAAGAGGTCTTGTTGGGAAAGTAATACATACTAATCGTAAAAATTCGAGAATACTTTTATTAACCGATCCGAATATGTCTGTTTCAGTTAAAACAATATCAGACGGTGTATTTTCCTTATTATCTGGTTTTGGAGATAATAAGTATTTAGTAAGCTCATTTATTAAAGATAATAAAATGCCAAAAATAGGTGATATTGTGGTTACAAGTGGTACAGCACAAGTTTTTCCAGTAGACCTTCTAGTTGGAAAAATAGAAAAGATAGAAAAAGATAGATTTTACGTATTACCTTTTGTAAATTTTAACAATATTGATTATGTACAAATTGTGAACTCAAAAGAATAGTGATCTCAAAATTTTTTACTCCCACTTTATCATTTAACTTAATTTTACTTTTTTCCTTTTCAATAAGTGTAAATACATTTGTGGAAATACAAACTGTTAATTATTTATTTTATATATTATTTCATCTCTCATTTATTTATTTCTTATTTTACCATTATCATTATTCTATTTACTTCATTGGTTTATTTTATGGAATTTTATTAGATATTTTTTTGTTAAATGAGATATCAAGTCATCTTTTGTCTCTAATTTTATTAATTTCGATTTATATTTTAGTAAAAAAATATCTATTATTATTATCAGTATATCAAATCAATCTTACAATTTTTTTAACTTTAATTACTGTATTATCTCTAGAAGGTATTTTCGCATATTTATTTAACAATATTATTTTTAGTATTACTCAAATCTTAATGTATTTGATAATATCGTTAATTATTTTTATTCCTTCTATGTTTATATTTAATAAATTAGATAAATAAAAAATGTTTTATTCAGAAAATAAAAAACAATATACAATATTAAATCGAAGAACTTTCATTTTATATCTCCTAAAACTATCTTTATTTAGTATGGTGGGTTGGAGGCTGTATAATATCCAAATTAAAGATTCAGATAAATACAAAACACTCTCAAAAAATAACCAAATTGATATTGAATTCTTATATCCATTAAGAGGCAAAATAATTGACATTAAAGATAATATTCTTGTTTCTAATGAAAAAGTTTATGATATTTATTTAATTCCAGAGAATACAACGAATATTAATAATTCTTTAAATCAAATATCTAAAATTATTAAAATAGATTTTAATAAAAAAAGAAAAATAATTAATCTAAGTAAAAAAGTTAAAAAGTTTGAAAAAATTAAAATTTTTGAAAATATTAATTGGAATGATTTAGAAAAAATAGAAGCTAATAAATTAAATATAGAAGGTATCTTTATTTCCCAAGATTACATGAGAGTTTATAAATATGGAAATATTTTCTCACATTTATTAGGCTATATAAATAAACCAAATGAGACAGAAATTTCTCTTCCCTTTATTGCAAATATGCCCAATTTAGATATTGGTAAAGAAGGGCTTGAAAAAAAATTTAATCCAAGCTTAATAGGAAAGTCTGGTAAAAGAGAAATTGAAGTAAATTCATCAGGTAGAATTATAAGAGAGATATCAAGAGTAGACAGTATACAGGGAAAAAATTTACAAGTTACATTAGATTTGAGATTGCAAGAATATGCTTTAAATCTTTTAAATTCTCATAGAGCAGGATCAATAGTTGTAATGAATATAGAAAATGGACATGTTCTTTGTATGGCCTCAACTCCATCTTATGATCCTAACAAAATTATAAAAAAACCTAATAAAGACTATTGGGATTCTATTTTACAAAATAAATTATCACCTTTAACTTTTAGAAGTGTACAAGGTTTATATGCTCCTGGATCTACATTTAAAATGATTGTAGCAATAGCTGGTTTATATCATGGAGTTATTGATACTGGAACTAAACATTATTGTAGTGGAAAAATCTCTTTAGGTGATAGGCTCTATCACTGTTGGAAAAATAACGGACACGGATCCATGAATGTAGAAGGTGCGATTAAAGAATCATGTGACGTTTTTTTTTATGAAATTTCAAAAAAAATTGGAATAGATAGAATTGCAAAAGTTGCTAAAGACTTCGGATTAGGTAGAATTTATAAAATTCCTTTAAATAATCAAAAATTAGGAATAGTTCCTTCAAAAAAATGGAAAAAAGAAAAACTTGGTGAAAGTTGGTATCCCGGAGAAACATTAATATCTGCCATTGGTCAGGGTTTTGTCTTAGCTAATCCTTTACAGTTAGCTAATATGACTGCAATAATTGCTTCAAATGGTAATATTATAGAGCCAAAAATAATAAATGATAATGTTGTTAAAAATTTTGATAATCTAAAAAAATATCATGATGCTATAAAAATTATAAAACATTCTATGTTTAAGGTTGTAAATGAAACAAGGGGAACGGCATTCAAATCAAAATCAGATGTAATAAAGTTTTCTGGCAAGACAGGAACATCTCAAGTAAGAAGAATAACAGTTGCTGAAAGAGAAAGTGATGATTTCAGAAAGAAAGAAGTAGAATGGAATAAAAGAGATCATGCACTATTTGTTGGTTACATGCCACATGATCAGCCTAAATATGCAATATCAGTTGTTATAGAGCATGGAGGTTCTGGAGCTGCAACTGCTGCACCAATAGCGAAGCAAGTTTTTCAATTTATAAATAAAACAAAAATTTAATGTTATTAAAAATTCAAAACCTTAACTATTTACTAATTTTTTTAATAATATTAATTACTTTTATCGGGGCAGCAGGTCTTTATTCTGCTGCTGGTGGCTCTTATAGTCCATGGGCATACCGCCATCTTTTCAGACTTTTAATACTTATGTTTATAACAATATCGATTGCGTTCTTGAATATAAAATTAATTTATAAGTATGCTTACTTAATATTTATCTTAAGTTTACTTCTACTATTTTCAGTTGAATTAATTGGAGTTTTTGGGAAAGGTGCTACTAGATGGATAAATATTTTTGGATTTAGTCTTCAGCCTTCCGAATTAGTTAAAATAGCAATTATATTAGCTTTAGCTAGGTTTTATCATGATTTAAAATTCGAAGAAGTCAAAAGTATTATAAATTTATTTTTTCCTTTTTTAATACTTTTTCTACCCTTTCTCTTAGTTTCTATTCAGCCTGATTTAGGTACCGCATTAAGCATAATAGTTCTGGGTGTATTTATTTTATTTGCTAGTGGTGTAAGGTTATGGAAATTTGGTTTTGGTTTTCTTGTTCTTATTAGTACAATTCCATTGCTTTTAAATTTTTTAAAGCCATATCAAAGAGACAGAGTAATTTCATTCTTAAACCCTGAAGAAGATGCTTTAGGAAGAGGTTATCAATTAATACAATCCAAAATTGCTTTAGGCTCAGGTGGACTTTCAGGAAAAGGTTTCTTGGAAGGTACGCAGTCTTATCTTCAATATTTACCAGAAAAACAAACAGACTTTATATTTACTCTTATTGGTGAAGAGTTTGGTTTTATAGGTACAATATTTATAATTATTTTGTTTTTATTAGTTATAAGTATATGTTTTTATATTAGCATTAAATCATATCACATTTTTGGGAGATTACTTAGTATTGGTATTGGTACAAATATTTTTATATATGTTATAATGAATATATCAATGGTGTCAGGTCTGATGCCAGTTGTAGGTATTCCGCTGCCACTTGTATCATATGGAGGTTCTGCAATGTTATCAATAATGATTTCTATTGGTCTTGTTCTAAATATGGAGCTAAATGCCAATATTAAAAAATTAAATAATGCTTGAAATTAATAAAGTAAATAAATTTTTTGGCGGCTTAAAGGCAGTTCATAATGCATCAATGAAAGTTGAAGAAGGATCAATCACAGGCTTAATTGGTCCAAACGGTGCTGGTAAAACAACTTTATTTAATACAATTGCGGGATTGTATAATCCAGATGGTGGAAATATTATTCTGAATAATGAAGATATTTCATTATTAAAACCACACGAGTTATTCACTAAAGGAGTTTTAAGAACATTTCAGATTGCTCATGAATTTTCAACACTAACTGTAATAGAAAATCTAATGATGGTTCCTCCTAATCAATTTGGAGAAAAATTATCATATGCATTACTCAGCACTTCCAAAGTAAAAAAACAAGAAGAAGAAATTAGAGAAAAAGCTATTGAAGTAATTAATTTTTTAAATCTTAGTCATTTGACTCAAGAACTTGCTGGTAATTTATCTGGTGGTCAAAAAAAATTATTAGAATTA
>MDSV01038576.1_pt1 | contig 17933 bp, 18 predicted proteins | sample 810851 | NCBI WGS metagenome assembly MDSV01 (sample SAMN05326640, study PRJNA326480) | marine metagenome | isolation source: seawater | place: Atlantic Ocean: North East | collected 2012 | reverse complement strand
CGCCCCGCCGTTGCCCTGCAGCTGCAGGTTGAGTGCAGGTACCATGAGCGCGTCGTGGCAGCGGTCGGCTAGTGTCTTTTGCCGGTCCTGGAAGGTCTGTAGGGTGTTGACGCCAGCGGGGGCCAGGAGGGTGTACACGTCTTGCCCGGAGAGCGACTGCATTGTGGGCTCGTTTGGGGTTTTACGTTGTTTTATATATTTGATACGAAGCTTTTACGAGATTACCTCGAGGCGATAGAGATAAGTTTAATGTCTACAGCAACCTTTGTTAGCTATACAAGAAATCTCAAACATTATCTTGCGTGTTTGTTGTTTTGTTTACACTACGTCTTAATCCTGTATACATTGAACCCATTCTCGCGTTTTGGGGGTTTGTGTGCTACAGTGGTTTATGCGGGATGGATCTGTAATAACATTTTTTGCATTCTTTCGGAAATAGAGTATCGCCTCTTTGAACACACTGCTATGGGACCAAAATTAAAGCCAATCAGTACCAAGGAAAAGCAACTGCTCTGGTTGTCAATGTGTGTGCGAGGGATACTTTTTTCCATTGAAAAAATAGTTTGAACCAACGTACAATGTCCACGAGTTCTTTTCGTATTTTGTTTTCTTGTACCAATCCATCACAACCGCTATACAAAAAACTAGATACCACCCAGCGCGCGCTTCCCAAGCACAGACCCACCAGCATGCGACCCTTTGTACATCAACTACGAAACCACTCCCGGCAAACACCCATACACGTCGTGTATTACTAAAACGGAAAAGTAGATAGCGATGCATATCACAAAGAATGAAAAAAACTAGATACCACCCAGCGCGCGCTTCCCAAGCACAGACCCACCAGCATGCGGTCCCTTGTACACTAACTGCGAAAGCACACACGGGAGCCACCCCGGCTGCGCCCCAGTGGGCAACGACAATGCCGGGCGTTTTTTCATGTTTGCCTGCGCGACCGCCTGTGCCTCTCCGTCAACCTCCACATAAAACACCACCTTGCCGCCCTGCACAATCTGGCGCACCGTGCCGTGCTTCCCGTGGAACGCCGAGTATGGCGGACCAAGTTTCTGCAGCCCCACGCGCGCTCCAACGGCGAAGCCCTTGTGGTTAGGCAGCAGTTTCAATGCGACTGATGCCGGCAAAGACACGGGCGGCGGCAGCCACGCGATACCCACTGCCTGCATGATTTTCTGGTTGACCTTGGCATGCAAGAACTTGACACGACCGCGCACAGCCTCGGTGTACCTCCTCGACACGTCAAAGCGCACCTTGACCATGAACGTGGCCAGCATCTGCGACTCTTGTCCCGCGCAAAAGATGGTCTCGTCCTCGTTGGTCGTGGTCAAGATCAGGCGGTCCTCCTGGTCCACCCCAAAATCCGTCATGTTGAGCGAGCCGACGGTCGTCGGGCCCTTGAGCAGCGACGCCACCACGAGCGTCTGCGTGAGATCATCCGACTCCGGCGTCGCGTACGCGAGGGCGTAGAACGCATTGTCTGTGGAGTAAATCCCGCGGCCGTATTTGCCAGCACCGCACAGCCGGCCATGCCAGCCATGCTCGGCGATTTTCTCGGCGTTCTCGCTGCTGGTGCCGTGATACACCGTGCAGGGCTCGGGGATGTCGTTCGCCATGGCAAAGTGATGGAACATCGAGCGGCGCACGGGGCTGTCAATCTTGTAGACGTTGAGAACCTCGTAGTTCGTATCCTCCAGGATTCGTTGCACGAGCTCAGACACCGTCGCGCTGTCGAGGTCGACGATCTTGAACGCGTCGCGCAAGACCTGCGCGGCCTCTGCCTGCTGCAGAATGCTGGTGACGGTCGTGCGCGGCAGGACGTCCTGCCGCACGGGCTCGGGGCCCTGCTGCGCGGAAGGGCCTTCCATGTCCTCCAGTGCCTTGACACCAGCAAACGCGGGGTCCTGCGTGCACGTCGATATCCACGACCCAAAAAGGCCATACAGGTCGGCCATGGCGTGGCGCGTGGTGGGTGGTCGTGCCGCAGGACTCTGTGTCCAGTGAAATAAAGGAATTCACGCGAACGTCGGTTTGCAGGTAATTTGTCTGACTGGTAAAATAGGTACGTTTTTGAAAACAGTACCATAATAACTGAATTTTACTGTAATAAACTTGATTACTACTATCAGATTTGGCCAGAAATAGGTTTTGGTGCAAACCATGAGGTCTAATTCCGGCGAAATCCTGCTTTATTACAGTTGCATTCACACTAAATTCCGAAACCAACACCAACACCATGCCGCGGCACGCTCCGAAGCTTTACTCGCACCCGAAGCAGGCAGACCACTTCACGCGGCGTGGAACAAAGTGCGAGCTGTAGCAGGCAGCGAAACGGTCCACGAGGTCGATGGCATGACGCTCCAGAGCCTGCAGGGCCTTGACCACCACTTCACGCGGCGTGGAACAAAGTGCGAGCTGTAGCAGGCAGCGAAACGCCGTGGCCGTGTTGATGTGATTAAACGCGTCAATGTTTGCTTCGATGAACGCGCAGAGCTCGCGCACGTTACAATGAGGGCGGGGGTGGTGCGGACGCTGGAGGGGCGGCGCAGAAGTTAGTGCAGAACTGTAACCTACAGAAAAACCCACGCAAGTACAGAGAGAGATCAGGCGTTTATGCGTAAAACCAATAGGTGCAGAAAGAGCCGGGCGAAGCCTTTGATCAAGCACAAACAAAAAGCCTATGCCAGTACAATGTTCAAGGCGACCACAAACACTGAAAACAGAACCGCGATGCATGCCCCGCCTTTCTTCATTGCGGATGTGTAGTAATTTCTCAGAGTGAGCGCGCGAGCTTGATGTGTTGGCGGGCCCGCTCTGTCAACAAACAGACCCCTTTCCAAAGACAAAAGCCTCGAGCGCTTGTCTGTAGGAACGACCAGAGCAGAAGCACAAAGGCTCGAAAACAATAAAACAAGAGCTATATTTCTAAGCATGCGGGGTACAGTGAAAATTTTGACAGCATATATACTCGAGACCGAGACAGGTTGAGAAACTTTATTGTGGAATGTATGGCGTCCCTTGGGCAAGCCGCAGGAGATTGCCAACACGCTGTGGGCGTACGCGACGCAGGGGCAGAGTCCGGGGCCGGGGGTGGTGCGGGGACTGGAGGGGCGGCTGTTGGCGGCTGCATGGCAATGCAAGCCGCAGGAGATTGCCAACACGCTTTGGGCGTACGCGGCACTTGGCCTCACGCCGAAAGAGGGCGTCTTAACGGAGTTGGAAGCGCGACTGTGCTTGATACAAATGGATTTTTGTCCTGCAAACAAGGCCAAGATTCTCTGGGCGTACAAGACTTTGGCACTGACAGTTCTTCCTAACGTTCAGACTGCTTTGCGGGTGTGCAGGTTGGAGAACTGAGTGTTTGGTGGTGTGTTTTCTTGTAGTTTTTTGGTAGCTCTGTGCACTGAAGTGAGGGCCATTACGGCAAAGTCACTAAAAAATAAATTACACACAAGAAGAAAAGGAGAGCACCAGCACAGAAATGTTTCCAGAGTATGCCAGCGCGTGGCGTAAAGCGCACGGCCAGCGTTCTGGACTCGGACGACAGCGACGAGGACTACAAGCAACCGGAGGAATCATCGTCCTCGGACTGTGACAGCATGTCAGAAACGTCAGAGGACGGCGGGGAATCAGACGCAGGCGAAAGCGAGCCGTCTGACGTGCTGGAGCCAGATTCCACCGATGGCGATCTCACGGATTCGGACGCAGAGCAGTCAGAGACAGACGTAACACAGGCATCGTTTTGATTCTGTTTCGGGGGTTTCCTGTAAAACAATAAAGTGTATATAAGCAACTACGATACCACAAAAACGCTTCCAAAAGTAACATGAAGCGCAAAAAGCAACCGAAGAAGAAATCCAAGCCTCGCGCCAAAGCCAAAAAGACAAAAGCAAAAGCATCCACGCGTCGCGCCCCGCCGCGCGGTACCCTGACCTACCTCTACGTCCTCATGTCCGTGCACCATCCCGGAAAAACCTACGTCGGCGTGACGAACGACACCGGCCGGCGCCTGCGCCAGCACAACGGGCAGCTGCAGGGTGGCGCGCGGTATACCAGCCGGTTCAAGCCGTGGAGGTTCCGGACTATTTTTCAGTTTGCCACGAGGCGCGATGCGCTGAGCGTCGAATGGCGCGTAAAGCACATGAGATTGAAAGCTGACGGCAAGGGCGTGCAGGGGATTCTTCGGCGGGTGCATAGGCACGCGGAGGGGCGGGCGGGCTTTCAGGAGCTGGCGTTTGTGGAGGATAGACAGGGCACCCCTTCCGAAAAAACAGGGTTAGGTATATAAGCTGCAGGCCGAGACCAGCCGTATGTCCATTACAATGAAAACCAAGCCCCCCAAAAAAACGATTGTCAAGGCCACGTCCAAAAAGCCCCCGCCCATCCAGCCGTGCAACCGCATGATCTGGCACTCTGCGATTGGCCACCATGTCACGACGGAGAAGACCGCCATGTTTCCTTACCAATTCCGGTTTTTTGGGTGATAATACCACAACTATCCTTTATTCATGACAAGTAAACAAAAATCAAGGCCCTAAACAACGCCAACACCATCAAAAACGACAGCTACCAACCGCCTGTACCGCCACGGCAAAGCTGCACGCGTCGGGGCCTGGTACATCCACCGCCGCCATGCGTTCCTCTGCCAGCGCTTGCACCGCGCCCGTGACTCGCGCCAGCTCGCCTGCAACATGCATACACGGCACGCACTGCCGCTGGCTCGCAACGCGGCGGGCCATGAGCAGCACGCCACACCCGTGCTGCCGGACGCTGTCGTCGCACAGGCAGCCGTGCTGAAAAAAATAGCCAAGGTGCCCCAGCGCGATGCGCCCCACCAGCACGCGCTCGTCGCTCTTGCGTGTCCGCGCCCACAGCTCTAACACGGTCGAGGCCTGCGTGTCGAGGTAGAAATTCACCGCCAGGATGCGCGCCCCGACGCCGCGGGTTTTTCCCAGGATGATACACGGCGGCAAGCCGGGCAGGTTGGCGCAGCGCAGCGTGTGCATTTCTGCTACAAGGGTGCCGTTGTCGTTGACGACCCGCAGGCTGGCCACGTCCTCAGCGCCGGGGCAGCACAGCGCTCCCAGCGAGATGCCGAGAATCATGCGCGCATGGGCGTGTCGGGTGGTGTTGTTTTCTATATATACTTTCTGTGGACGGTTTTTATCAGATTAACCTAGGTTGGCAATGTGATGGATTGTGCCAGGTGCCGGCGGTAGGCTTCGTCCCTGCAGAGCGTCATAGGCACCGGTATTAGGTTATGGTGTTATCGATGTATTTTTCTGTAAATAACCCTGATCAGATCAAGTTATGGCAGATCTGAAATCTGCTGCGCGAAAGCTTATGAAATCAAGCGCGAATATTTTTTGAATGAGCTGAAGTACAACAGCGTCGTCCATGCAACGCATCAAAGCCAGTCAGCAAAACACAAATAAACAGGAAATGCCCATGGTCACCACTGTTTTTTCGGAATAAACTGGCATTGTCCACCCCGCCCGTTTCGGAAAAGATATGCACGGCAGGTCCGAAACACCTATATAAGCACTGCACACACAAAGAGTCAGCGATATGTCCGACACTGCCGCCGCGCCGCAGACTGATGCCCCCACTTTGAATAAAGAGGCCGTCGCCCCTCCCACTGCCGAGAAGACACCCGCTGCCGACCCCACTGTCGCGGTCAAGACAGAGACGGAGAAGGAGAAGAACGAGGACTCGCTCGCCAAGTTGCTCAAGCACATCAACGAGCTGCAGGCCGAGAACAGCGAGCTTGAGGAGGCCATGAAGCTCGTGCGCGATGGCAACCTCGCCAAGCTCAAGGCCAGCGTGGCGGTATGCTAAATTGTGTTTTTTTGCTCGCGCTTCTCATTTTGTTCGTGGCAATTATAACAGTTACCAAATAAATATCTAACCAAAAACAAAAAAACTAACAAAAAACAGGACAAGATCCAGCCGTGGGTCCAGAAGCTTGATATCCCCGACCACCAGAAGGAGCAGTTTGTGCAGGGCATCACCAACGCCGCGCAGATGGGCACGTGCAAGACCTTGAACAACTTTGAGGAGAACCCGATCTACAACGTTGTGTGCTCCGCCGCCGCCGCCCACGGCGCCGCCATCCAGGAGCTCGAGGACACGCGCAGGAAACTTGCCGAGGTCGAGAACTCGCGCCAGGCCGACCTCGTGGACCAGGAGAAGAAGATGAACGAGCGCGCCAGCGCCATGCTGTACTCCAGCAGCTCGCGCGAGGGTGGCTCCCGGAAGCGGATGCACGAGGAGGTGACCCCGGAAGAGAACACCACGGCGGACGTCGGCATCTGGGACACCATGTTTAGCAGCATGCGCCAGCAGAATGGGCGGTATTAGGGGTTTGGGTTTTTTTGTGGGGAATAAACGTGGTAAATATGATTTGGGATTGTTTTGGTAGTTGTGAGGTTGGTAGGTAAATTGCAAAAAAAAACAAAGCGTGTTTATTTGTAAATAAAACAAAGATTACACAAAGAGAGTCTGATTAGGGGGCCTTGGCCATGATGGTCGTGTTGACCACGGGGTTGGCATGCGGCATGAGAGCCTTGCCATTGCGTACGGCCGCAGCGCCAATGAAATCGGCACCGTGGTGTCCGCAGCCCTGCTGGTAATGTTTTTCATCACCATTATCTTTCAACCACTTGGCCGTGCCCTGGTATGCCAGGCGAGTGTGCGTGGCCTCGTTGCCGACAGTGGCGTCTGAAGCATTCTTCATATAGGCTCCCTGTCCGTGCATCTCCAGCACCGAATACATCTTGCCAATGGTGTTCTTCAACTCATTCCGCACTTGTTCATCGGAAATTCGCTTCAACACTTGATCTCGGAATTCCCTGATCTGCTGAGCGTGGGACTCTGGGGTTGTCAACGTCGGTGTATTGTTTGCCGCGGCGTCATCCATCAGAATGAGTGGTGAGGGTAGCCAGTTCAGTCCGTTTTTCATTGGCAGTACAATGACAGAGGGTCCGTCATACGGCTTTGATGTGTCGTCCATGGCATCTTTGAAATCTTGTTTTTGTGCTGTGTCTTTCCAATCCAAGAGCTGTACGTCCTTTCCGCCGCAGTATCCGTCGTACGCCACGTCAAAGACTCGGTGCATGTTCCTTTCGTTGAAGACTGAAAAAAGAAAAAGAAAAAATTAGAAACATCCTAAAAATATGACATAAGCAAAGCAAATGCAAACTCACCGATAGCCCTCTCATGATACTGTTTTTGAGCAAACCACACTGTTAGTTTTCTGTATTATGTGCAAGCATACAAGAGCGCACTAAATGCGGCATGAACAGAGTAATCAAAACATATACAAAACAAAAAAATACCTTGTACGTCATACCCCAAACACCTATGTGTAAACGTGTGCAAAAATACAAAAAAAATCAGAAACATTCATTGTATACCCAAAGATCAAAGCATGCATTACACAAAAATTACCGTGCTGGCCGTCGTCAAATACACTAAGCTCGGTCTGACCCCTGCGCACCAACACAATTAGAATCTTTGATTTCAGAAGCAAAATGAAGCACTCCAGAGTGTAGTTTAGCTTACCACAACGTCGCGCCAAGATGCTGCAGTCCACCGCGCCCAATGATGGCCGCCAGCATGTAGTGCTCGATACAAGGGCGAATAAGGAGCCAATTTTCACAATCAGCTTCAATTTGATTATTTGCATCTTTGAGTTCAGTATTGGCTTGTGGGACACTATAAGTGCTCGTAAGATTGGCGCGGGTAATCTTGACAAAATTATCCGTAAACTCGTCATACAACAGCACCCCTTCTCCAGCCGTGCACTCGCCGTAGTAAAACTCCGCCGTCCGCACGCGGCGCCGCAGCACATCGCGCGGGGCGCCGCCCTCTTCCATGGAAAACGCCCGGGACTTGACGACGTTCAGCCCCCTGTACTTGTTCAGGATGGGCCCCTCCTTGAGCAGCTGCTTGCCGTCGTCGCCCTGCGCGAGGTAGCTGGTGCGCTCCTGCGTCATAGTGAGCTGGAAGCACAGCTTGGGCGCCACGAGCATAAAGTCGGGCTCTTCGCCGCCCCACGAGGCGAGCAGGCTTTTGGTGTCCTCGATGATGATGTCCATGGCGTTCATGTTCTTCTGGCAGAAGCCAAAGGTATCCACGTAGTCGCGCAGGGACTGGCTGAGTGTGTTTTCCATGTAGTACTTGTTGCGCACCTCGTTGGCGTACGACGGCGCGAGGATGAGCGCCATGTGACAGTCGAGGTCGTTGGTATTTTGAATCGAACCGACAATCTGCGCAAAAAAAATCATGGATCAGCCTGCAGATTAGACAGGCTAAGTACACACAAGGGGGATTTTAGACATGGGAAACCTGTAGGATCTGGTTCTGGAAATTTTCCCGCCCTTTTTCTGTCTGCATAAAATTGTGTTCCATAGTGATTGCAAGACCTGTTTTTGCGCGAGTGGTGTTACTTCTAGTGCAAAATGCAGGAACGAACGCGCAGCACGATGCAATTTGATACCCTGTCGAACGGTATAGCCGCTGAAAGTTTGCTTGCGCTGAGTCAGCGTCCGTGCCGCAGACTCGTACGGGACGCGGCTCGCGAGGCCCTCGTCAAAGGCTGCCAAAAATCACACACACATAGCCAAGCGTGAGTGCCGATGAATGCTAGTGCAGCACACTCACCACACGGTTGACTCGCACGTACTGTACACATTCCACTCAATCTTCTGGTCCGGGGTCGCCATGTAATGATAAGGGAGGATCACGGTTGTAAAAGGCGAAAACGTCGTGTCTGTGATGAGACCTGTGTGTGTTGGTGTGCAGACAGCATCGTCACGACTAAGGCGCCTCATACTTTGTCAGTGTAAAAGCTAGATCAGGCTTCTGTCACTGTTCGGCGCTGGCCTAAGCAATATGCGTAACGAGACTTACCGTCCACGCGCTCCTGCATAAAGTCATTCTTGCCGAGGTACTTGTCCGGGAGCCGGTCCGGGATGTGCAGGCGGCTGTGCCGGAACTTGGCCTTCTTGTCCGGGTGCTGCTCGTAGCCGCTGGGGCCTGGGGTTGACACGGGGTGGTCTGAGTACCAACCCAAACACAACAACAGACATTCAACCTGCAAAAAAAACACACCCAAAACATACCCAATACGTTCAAAAAACTCTCTTCGAGCTTGCTCAGGTCGTTCCTTTCGTTATTGTTTCCAGACTGCCCCGCTCCAAACGGGAGAGAGCCTGTTGCTGCCATGGTGCCTTGGGGGTGGACAAGGTGGCATGCTTATATACGTTTTCAACATTTGCGCTCGTTTTCTTCTCAGAGTCGCGGTGCATTTCCGCAGAGTTTACAGGGATAATTCATGAATTTGCTGGGTATTTTTGACGCGCACTGGCGCATGGAGGTTTCAAAGTCTCTTTTGTGGGAGGGTATGTAGTTGTTCTGTCGTGGAGTAGGACTGAAACATAATTTACTAGGTTCAAAATTTGGAATATTCATGGTATTGTGTGGATGGCAGTTGTGCTTGAGCGTACCAAAACTAAAAAACAAGACACATACGGATGAAAATTTGGGACGTTTATTGTTTTTCTTCGCATACAATTCCACAGCCCGACAAAGCAGCATCCACCACCTGCGTTGCGCAAACGCGCACAAACACAAAAACCACGGCCGGCGTGCGCAGGCAAGGACACAAACAAAGTTACCTTGCTCGGGTAGCTGTTGAGCTTGCGTGTGTCGTACTTGGACTCGCTGCCCTGGATCTCGACCTCGTCCATCGTCTGCTTGATAAACGGCATCGGCGGCACCTTGAGCACGTCGCAGATAATCTGGATGTACTTGATGCAGTTCCGCAGGAGCTTGCAGCTGATGCGCTTGCACGTGGAATAAATACTGATCTCGATGCTGGGGCACGCAAACATGAGCGCCGCCACAAACAGGCACACGCTGATCGTCTTGCCAAAGCGCCGCGGGGTCGAAATCAACACCTCCTGCCGGATCTCGGACCAGTTGTTGAGCTCGAGCAGCCGCGGGTAGCTGCGCTCAAACGAGCCCGGTGGATCCGTCTTGAAGAGGATCTTGATGACGGCGTTGAGAAACTGCTCGTGGAAGCAGCGCTGGTGGTAGCTGCGCTCCCACCCGCCGCGGTCGAGCGCCGCCAGCGCGCTGCGGAGCGTCTTGATGCGCGCGAACCCATCGCGCTTGGCGCTGGTGGTCTCGGTGGCGGTCTGCGTGTCGCTGTAAAACGCCGACACACTCCCGAAGCGCTTGTTCAGAAAGGACACCATGCTCTCGGAATGGCCATTGTCGAGCTCGTCGCTCTTGCCGGCCATGGAGTCGTACTTGGCCTTGCTGACCAGGTCGGAAAACGTGGCGTCGTCGTCCTCCACCAGCGCCATGCGTGTGGGGTTCTCGTGGTGGGTGGATTGTCTTTATATACGTTCGGGGTTGATTTTTGGTTTGAACTGAGACAACCCTCTCACAATTCTCCATGGCCGGTACGCATTCGCTACCGGCATGGTGACACTAGGAAAATCTCTCGAAAATTCTTAATGGCCGCTACGCAACAGATACCGGCGTGGTCGACCTCGCACGATGCTTCCGAATGCAGGTCACAGGCAGGTGCACGGTGTCCACGCGCAGCTGCTTCGCACAGCCGCGCTTCAGCCGCAAGGTGCCCGGCGACGACGTCGCGGAAGTAGTCGGCAGGTACTGTCGCGCATGGCGAGAGTACACCGCCTTGCGCCTCTCGTACTCCTGCATCAACTCATCGCACCGTTCCATGTCCCGCGGCATCATTTTTAACTTGGAATACTGCAGTCGGCCGTGCTTGCGCTTGTCGCTGCGCTGAAACTCCAACCAGCGCGCCTTCTCGACGCGGAACACCTGCGCCGCGTCGTCGGCCGCTTGCGCGGCTTTGGCACTGGCAGCTGCTGCGGCTTGGCAGCGCGCGTTGTTGGCAGCCTTGATCGCGGACTTGGCCTCGTCCCTCACTGCATCCGCCTGGTGCAGCAACTGGATGGTGTCGGCGGTCCTCGTCGAGGGCGTCGTGGCAGCGTGGGTGGTGGTGGGCATGTGGATTTTTGTGGGTGGAAGCGTAAAAGTTTGACTGTAAAGGATTTTTACAGTGGTCTATTTCGGGTTAAATTTTTGGGTTTGGTCTTGTTTCATTTCCCGATTTTTTTTGTGTCAAAACGATTCAAAAATAAAAAGACATGCAGATACTGCAGACCGACACTGCGTCAAACAAAGCACACAAAAAAACATGCGCCTGCGCTCGGCACTCTGGCGTGTCGCCGCAATCACACTCGCCCTGCTGACGAGCACCTGCTGGCAATTCTTTATTTTTTCGCAGCAGCGTGAGGCAGAGCGCTTGGTCGCGGCCTGGGACCGGCAGCGGTCGTCCCTCGCGCGGCGCCCGCCGCCGCCTGCACTACCCGCCTCGCCACCAGATCGCGACCTCGCTCTGTGCCCGGCCGTGCGGCAGCAGTCGCCGTTTGCCATCGTGGCGCTCTTGATTTCAACATCGGACCCTGTGCAGCATCAGCGCTACCACGAGTCTGCCGTGAAACTCGGGCGCTCCATCCTGCACTACAGCCCCGACGCGCTGCTGTATGCAGACATGATTTTGCTGTTTACCACGGGGACGCATGCTGTGGATAAATTTGCACTGCATCGCGCGGGGTGGGGACTCTGTATGGTCGATGCCATTGCCTCGCCGCCGACAGACCACGCCAACCGTTTTCTGGAGGTAACCACGTCCACCTCTGAAAACCCAACCGAAAAAAAATCACGTCAAACACCCCACACGCAGGTCGGCATGTTTACGCGCCTGCAGGTCTGGCGCCTCGTCGAATACCAAGTTATCCTGAGCTTGGACCTCGATACCCTGGTCGTGGCCGACCTCTCCCCGATTTTTTTGCACCACGCCCCCGCCATGCTCGCGCAGAAGCTGCGCCTCGCGGCCGTGCCCGACTCGCTCTCCCCGGGGTCGATGCCGTTTTGCGGGAAGCAGGAGCATTTTAATGCAGGGGTGCTGCTGCTGACCCCGTCGCTCGACGACCACGACGCGCTGCTCGCAGCGATGTACACGGTGGATTACAACGTAAACTGGGCCGAGCAAGGCCTGCTGAATGCCCTGTTTCCCCCCGGCAGCTACCTCGCGCTGCCGTTTCCGTACAATGCGCGCCTGGCCGAGGCGGGGTGCTCGCCCATGTCGTGGCGGGGCGACCTGAGGGAGGCCGTGGTGCTGCATTTCACCGTCGTCAAGGGCTGGGCGATGCGCGAGTGGGACGCCGCGTGGCTCGGTGCGCTCGTATGGGGTGTGGTGGACGCGTGCTTTGCCTGGGAAATGATTGGACGCGAGTACCGGCGCGCGTGGGTGGACCCCGGGGTTGACGCCGCGCCACCCTTTGAAGCATCAAGCGTGACTTGCAAGCACGTACAACAGGTTTCCGTGTGTCGCAGGCCTTATTTGTTTTCATCTGTATGATGCGCAAGTACGAAGCTTTTAAAAACTAACAAACAATAATCATCATACCACAGCAACCCACCACCCTCGTCACAGCATTATGGGACATCAACCGCGCTGCGCACGGCGACGGCAGGCCGTTTGGATCGTATCTGCAGTGGTTTGAGCGGACGCTGCAGATCAACGCGCCCTTTCTCGTGTTTGCCTCTGCCAAGACGCTCGCGCGCGTGCGCCGGGCACGGGACGCCACGGGGTACCCCACGTGCTACGTCCCCTTGGAACTGAAAGACACACCCTATCATCGCTTGTTTTACGACAAGGTCGAGGCGCTGTTGGCGTTGCCGTCGTACCGCTGGAAGAACCACCACCCGTTTCGCGTTGAAGCCATCAACGCCGAGTATAACATCCTGCAGTGGAGCAAGATTTACTTGCTAAGCTTGGCCCAGGCACAGCTCAATCAGTTTCAGTCGCACAGTTTCATGTGGGTGGATGCCGGGCTGTCGCGGTTTATCCCGCCTGGCATGGACGCACCATTCCCGCATCCACGCGTGGTCGAGAAGCTGCTCCACCGGCATGCAGACAGCACTCTGTTTTTGTCCGGGGGCGTGCACGAGTACGCCGACCAGGCCAAAGCCGAGGCACGGTGCCACCGCGACATGCCGTGGACAGGTGACAATTTGTTTCAAGGCACCCTCATGCTGGTGAATGGCAGTTCGATCGAAAAGTTTGAAGCCGTGTGGCGTTCTTTTTTGGAGGAACTTCTGGACGGCCACAAGGCCAACAACGAGCAGGTGCTCCTGGCCATGCTGTGGTGTACGGACCCCAGCTGGTTCAGTGTCATCGACGTTCCCGGCGCGACCGAGACTGGGCATGATTTTTTGCGACTGGATGATTTTTTCTGGGGTCGCGTGCATGGCACGGTGGCGCGGTACGGCGGGGTGGCCAATTTGGTGCGCAGGCGGCACGCTTTGATGTCCGTGGGAGACGGGGACGATGACAATGGAACCACGGCAGATGCAAATTTTTCGCATGAGACCATTTCCTTGGTAATCCCCGTCATTGCCAGTGACCTTTCCGGAGATCTCCACCGCTTGCTCCAGTCAGTAGCCCGCCAGCGGGTGCTGCCTACGGAAGTCGTGCTAGTCGTGTCGGGTGTCACAGACTTGCAGTGCGCGCGTGTCAAGTGGGACGTTTGGGAGACATTGGAAGTGCACAGTCGCGTCTTGTGCTTCCAGAATGTGTTGCATCAGTCCGTGTCACGGAATCTCGGCATCAACGTTTCGCAAGGGCAGTGGATTGCCTTTGTGGATGCTGACGACGAAATTTTTCCGCAGTACTTCCAGGTGATTCAGGGGCATATTGTCACCAACACGCGACTAGTCTTGATCTTACACGGACATACCCACCAGAGAAAGCTTCACTTTGAGGACCGTAGGCTTTTCAACGGGCATGACCTGTACCAGGAACATGTACAGACGCGGGCAGCGCACCCGTGGATCCTAGCTGAAATGGCCCATGGCCATGCCGTGGTCCGGGCAGCGATGGCCAAGCGGGTGTATTTTTCCACTGATCCCCGGGATTCTACGCAGGAAGATAGCATTTTTGTCCGACAAGTGATTGATTTACTGGGAGATGACGAGGATGCGATGCTGTTTGACAACGCACCGCTGGCCTGGTACGTTCGCAGGGGCGACAAGACCCGCCTGGCGCGCGCGTGGAAAACCGTCGCGAACACGGCGACAGGGCTAGTGCCGCCGGATTTTTCGGGTGTGGATCTGGAGTTAACCATGGAGGCGTCCAAGCGAGGCGAGTCTCTACGGGCAGACTCAGTGAGCACGGGGAGAACAGCCAAGAACGCCGCGACTGGACTGGTGGCGTCGGATTTCTCGGGCGTGGACACAGGGTTGACAACGGAGGCGTCCAAGCGAGGTGACTCTGAACGGGCGAGGTTGACGCGCGCGGCGGAGCCATGGATCTCCGTGGCGATGGTGTGATGTGTATGTTTTGTTGGTTAATTGAATAATGATGATGTTTATTACGATATATTTACGAAGGAGCAGACGGATGGAACAGCTGAAGTACTCGTGGGCACTCCCTGCAATAATTCACTGGGAGGTGAAAAACGAAATAAAACACAGTGAACGCCACGCGCGTGTGCCTTGCCAAACACCAAGCTCGCCATGCGCCAGCGCGTGCTCCTGTTACCGATTGTCACTGCAGTGGCTTTTTTGGTGTGGCACTTTAATACCAACGCGTCTTGGGACCAAGACAGCGCACTCCACACGTACAGCACACTCGAGCGAGCAGACATTTGCATCGTTGGCGCCGGCCTCTCCGCGGCAGTCCTGGCCGAGCGCCACGCGCGTTTGCACCAGCACTCCGTCCTGGTCCTCGAAAAGCGAACGCATATCGGTGGAAATTGCTACGACTACACGGACCCCGACACGGGCATCCGAGTCAGCAAATATGGCGCGCACCTGTTTCACACCAAGTACAAGCACGTGTGGGATTACCTGCAGCAGTTTTCGCAGTGGATGCCGTGGGAGCACCGCGTTCTTGCGCGCGTCGGACCGCACCATGTGCCCGTGCCTGTCAACATTGACACCGTCAACACGTTATTCGCGACCAACCTGTCGACCAGCACCGACATGCGGCAGTGGCTGGCCACGCGGCAGGTGCACTTTGCGCCGGACAACGTCACCAATTCGGAGCACGTCGGCCTGCAGCGCGTGGGGCACCAGCTGTACAATATGATTTTCAAACCCTACACCTTCAAGCAGTGGGGCAAGTTTCCGCACGAGCTTGGACCGTCCGTGCTCGCTCGCATTCCGGTGCGCTTTGACCACGACGACCGGTATTTCAGCGACCCGTACCAGGCGCTGCCCGCCGACGGGTACACGGCCATGTTTCAAAAAATGTTTGCGTCGCCACGCATCACGGTGCGGCTGGGCACAGACTACTTTGATGTCCGGGGTAGCCTGCAGTGCGGGCACGTGTACTTTACAGGGCCAATCGACGCGTACTTTGCACAGACCGGCATGCCCAAGCTCGAGTACCGCTCGCTGGACTTTGAGCGCGTTGTGTACCGCAACACGAGGTTTTACCAACCCGCCTCCGTAGTCAACGCCCCTGGCCTCGAATACAACTACACCCGGGCCGTGGAGTACAAGCATTTTTTGAACCAGTCCTCTGCGGACACGGTGGTGTTTTTTGAAAGGTCCAACGACCACGGCGAGCCCTACTACCCGGTGCCCAACGCGCGGAACCAGCTGCTGTTCCAGCGCTACAAAAAACTGGCCGCGCAGGAAACGGACGTGACCTTTGTCGGCCGCCTTGCCAACTACAAGTACTTTAACATGGACGAGACTGTGAAGAATGCCCTGGAAATTTTTTCAGCCTGGTCTGAAGCTGTGGAGCGGGTGCACTTGATTGTGGCGCACTGCCGCGAGGATTTGAGCTGGATGGAGGCATGGGTGCGCGTGTTGAGGGTGGATCGCGTCTTTATTTATTCAAAATGCAGGGCGCCCGTGGGCATGCATGGACAAGGGGTGGACGTGGTACGGCTGCCCAATACTGGACGGGAGGGGCACTCGTGGCTGTACCACATGCTCCGCGAGGATGTTGCTTTTGCCAGGCAGAATATTTTTGTGCAGGGCCGGCATGAGGTACAACTGCGTCAAATCCATGCAACTCTGCGTGAAAATAACAGGCCGTTTATCGACTTTCATGACAAGAAAATATTGCAAGGCTATTATCTCGCCCCAGACTGTGGCTTAACAAAGCACTCTGCGTTGCTTCGTGCAATGTACCAGCAGTGGAAACCCCCCACAGCCTCCCTCCCTCTTCATGGAATCAGATGCACGATGCGGGGTGAGTTTCTGGTGACCGACAATGACATTCACCGACTCAAACAGCGGCACGGGCGCGCCCGGTTGCTGCAAATACAACACGAACTGGAACACTACAACGACCCCGTGCTCGGGCACGTCCTGGAACGGATGTGGGGTGTGCTTTTTTCGGGGGGTAATACCACCTACTACGACCCACGGCACCTGCGTCCGATGTGGAGGCGCGCGGCAGAAAGTGTTTGGTCTTTTTGGTCTTTGGGTTACGATTAAAGAAATCGACTGCGCGCGGCGGAGCCCTGGATCTCTCACACAATATATTACCTAGTTGGTTAATATCCAGAAGACGGGGCCAAGGTAAATTTCTTCATAAAGCACCGTACTCTTTGTTTATCAAAACAGACACTATATCAGCCACGTCCTCGCGCACACCCGGACAGCATGCCGAACCAGCGGCTGCTCTTTCTTGTCACCCTCCCCGCCCTGCACGTGCTCGCGCTCCTGGGCCGCCACCTCTTACAACCGGAGCCCGATCCCACACTGCCGCCTCCGCATCCCGGCCTCGAACACTGCCTCGTGCTCTCGCTCAACACCACGCGCCCCCCGCTCGTGCTTTCATCCTCACTCTCGTGCCCCGTGTTCTCGGGCCAGCGCTTCTCCCCTGCACAATTTTTTTTCGCCTCGCCCGCCGCGCGCCGCAAGCTAATCGACACCTCGCTGCAGGACATCGCGTCGGACCTGAGCAACAACAACAGTTTATCCATCTATTTAAACCACGTGCACATCTGGCAGCGCATTGCTAATGGCAACTTTAGCTCGCCTGTGCTGGTGCTGGAGGACGACGCCGTGCTCTCGCCGCATGGTCTCCTCCTGCTCAACGACATCCTGGAGCAGATGCAGCAGCGGCGCAACTTTGTGCTCAAGCTCTTTAGCGACAACTTGTTTTGGTGGGGGTACAAGGAATGGAACGCAACGCTACACGTCGGCGCGCACGACATCAAAACCTGCCAGTGCCGCCCCTGGCTGCAGACATGGAGCACGGCCGCGTACGTCCTGGACTCACACGCCGCGCGCACGCTGCTCACCCGCGCCATGCCCGTGGAGAAGCACGTGGACGTTTTTCTGCACGACCAGGGCTGTATACACAAATCGATTGAATTGTCCGTGGTGGATCCGTCGATTGTGTCCTTGTCCATGCGCCCGTCGGAGCACGCACACGAGAGCAGTTTTCTGCCGCGACTGCGGCTGCTGATTCGGGAGCTGATTGAAAACATCAAGAAGGACTCCTGTGTTCTTTAGCTTTTGTGGCATGCTGTACCTTCGATGCAAATTGGTATGGTTATTTTGGCACACCATGATCGCGTAGTGGTTCGGGATTCTAAAGATGAAATTTGAATTTGCATTACCCACGAGAACCTGGTAACCCGGAATTTGGAAACAAAAAACAGGCAGAAAATCGAATTGGTTGTAAAAAGGTAGATTTTTGAGCTCATTGGTACAAATGCATTTTCAGAATTCAAGAAAAAATAACTGTTATTCTTTTTTGAATTTGTTAACTTCTCACGACTTGAAAAATTACAGTGATTCTTTTTTGTTTTTGTAACTTTTTCAACCGCCGTTACAACCTG
>MDSV01222628.1_pt1 | contig 17940 bp, 20 predicted proteins | sample 810851 | NCBI WGS metagenome assembly MDSV01 (sample SAMN05326640, study PRJNA326480) | marine metagenome | isolation source: seawater | place: Atlantic Ocean: North East | collected 2012 | reverse complement strand
TTTTATTAGAAAAGTTTTATAAAAAAAATAAAATCAATGATGTGAATAAAAATAAAAAAGTCTATGAATTACTATTTAAAATTGAAAAATTAATACAAAATAATTTAAGTAGAAACATATAATTTAAAAAATTTTCTTATTTTTTAAACCAATATTGTACTTATTATTTTTAATATAATTAATAAGTTCAACAAACATGTATTTAATTATTTTAAAGGGGTTTAAATAAATCAGACGAAACCACTTAATATTTTCTCGTTTATATAAACTAATAACATATATTAATTTTTTAAATCCAAATCTTCTAAAGCTCAGTAGAAGAAATTCTGCAGCCTTGTTATAAATAAAAGGTTTCATTATTGTATGTAATTCTTTATGTGATAAATTCGTATTTAAAAATTTTATACGAGATACCCTTGCATGTAATCGTATATCAAATTGATCCTCATTGAAAACTCTAGTTATACTTCCATGCCTTACAATTCTACAATAAATTGCATGATCACATACATCAAAAATTTTCATAAAATATCCTATTTGAGTAGACAGCATAACGTCCTCAGCGCCAATTGGACCTTCATCAAACCTAATATTATGATTATCTAAAAATTCTTTTTTTATCAATTTTGACCATGGTGAAATAAAATTATATCTTAACATTAATTCATTTTTTTTACTCTTATCTGATAAATAATTCCTAATTATTTTTTGAAAAGACAAGTGTCTATCTGCAAATTTACCTGTATCAATATATCTGCTGGTAGGAGAAAAAAAAATTATATCATTTTTGCTATCAAAATAATTAATTATTGTACTATAAAATCCATCAATGAAATAATCATCACTATCTGCAAAAATTATCCATTTTCCTTTTGCTTTTTTTATCCCTATATTCCTACATAATCCAGAGCTTTTAATTTTGTTATTTTGATAAAACTCAAAATTATATTTGTTTTTTAATAACTCTATGGCTTTTAAATGAAATAATTCACTTTGATCATCGACAATTATAGTTTGTATATTTTTATCATTTGGTATTGAAGCCAAAAGCTTTTCAATTAGTTGAGATCCATTGAAATGCGGTATAATTATAGATAAGTTCATTATTTATTCTCAATTATATATTTCTTAATATAATTGCTACCTAATTTACCAGCATGTAAATTTGTTCCCATTAGCCATTCCTCATCATACTGGTCTCTATAAACTTGTTTATCTTTCCAAATCTTAACTAACTCATCAAAGGGTTTATTTAATAAGTTTGTTAAATTAAAAATCCAATCATCATCATCTATATTAATAACAATAAGAGTTTTATTTAAAATATTAATAGCCTTTTCATTTAATTTTCTAAATTTATTTGTATGTAAATATATAATTGGTTTATTTTCTCCAAGCATCCAAGTTATTGTGCTTGAAAAACCTATACTTCCTAAAATAAAAATATCACCAATAGAACTAACAAAACGAAAATCGTAATTTTCTTTAATTACCTTTATGTTATCAAAGCTATCTGCGTATTTTATCAGTGGATCAGTATCGGTATACCCTTTCATTGGATAATCTTTATATATAACCTGTTTATTTACACCTGATAGTGACTCAATCATTTTTTTTTCAAAATCATAGCTCCATTTATCTGAGTGTTTGAATCCATAAATTCCAACATTATTATGTGGATATATTATTGAGGGATAAAATATATTTATTTTATTATTTGTTTTTAAGATACGATTAACAAAAAATCTTTTCAAAAAATTAAAGCGTTTTTTTTTTGCTTCCTGCACAATTGATATAGGGTATATTCTAGCATTAGGCACTAACTCTTTATACATATCTCTTTCTGAAGTATTAAAACACAATGTTATATCTGGAGCTTCACACTCATAAAAATCGAAATTTGATTTATCTAAAAAACTTGTGGAAAGACCATGCATTGTATTAATAATTTTATAACCATTTAACTGTAATTGTTTTGCAAAAATATGACTATCGAAACCATTGATAGTATTTGTTAATATAAATTTAATTGATTTGTCTAATTTCGATATATATTTTTCAGTATAAATCTCTTTTTTGGAATAATATTTAATTCTTTTTTTAAACATTTCAAATATAGCTGTTTTAAAAGTGCTATTGATGGGATCATTTTCAAAAAAAGAGTCTAATATATCCCTTAAATCTTTATATTTATTTAAATCATCTTCATTTATAAAATTAAAAGTCAATTCAGGCATATTAACGAGGCTAAACCCTTTATCATGTAAATATGGCTCTATTTCTCTTATTATAGGGCTTTTTTTATAAACATAAATTTTGTCTTTTTTATTTATGTTTATTAATTTTATTTTTTTTAAGAAGTTAAAAAAAAGAACTTTTTTATCTATATCTACCAGTCTTAAAAACCATGAGTCAATTGTTGAATGACCTATATTAAAATTACTTTTACTATTATTGCAAGTAAGCTTAACATTTATTTTAACAAGATCTGCAATCCAATAATAAATATTTGAAAATCTATTTGTAATTCCCTCTAAAATATCTGGACTATTAGAATTATACAATTCATCATTTGAGATTCCTATTGTTATTTCATCATTTGGGTATAGCTCAATTATTTTATATAATTTTACAACATTAATAAAAATGTTGGTAAAATCACCTTTGATATTCAAAATATTGATATTTCTATTTTCATATTTTGAAAAAAAAATATTTATAATTTGTCTATTAATATCGTAACCTTTTTTTCGAATATTACTTATTGTTTTTTGAAAATTTTTATCCAATAAAGTATCTAAATAAATAGCATTACTATATTTTTTTATTATATATGGTGAATCAGTATAAATAATGTCATGCTCATTATTACTATCATTAATTATTTGTGAATTATTGGTTAGAAGTATTTTTTTCATTTATTATTTTTATTAAAATTTACAATATTAAAGTGTCGTATAATCAAAAATAATAATAATTTCATTTAAAAAAATATAAAGAATAGCTAGGATTAATCAAAAAACTAAAAATTTATTTTTATTTTATTTGAAGAAAAGAAATAATTTTAAATAATTTTTTTTCATTTAAATTTATATTTTTCTTCGAAAGTAAATTATTAATTTTAGAATCAATTATCTTCTTTTTCTGAAAAATTGATCTTGTCATAAAATAACTCAGACTCATTTTGGGTTCATTGTTTATCCATTGACTATCATGTTTTATGCCCTCAATTTCAAAACCAAGACACATATTTTTTATCATGTAAGATTTGTTCTCTGGATATAGAGTTCCTCCATATACCTTATTGATTGATAATTCCTCAAATGCATATTGTAAAATTGCTCTTCTTGCTTCATAAACGCAATATCTGTTATTCTCAGTTTTTTTAATTGGAGATATTGTGGAAATCTGCGCCGATCTATTTACATAATCAATAGTTGATAAACTTACTACACCTAGAAAAAGATTATTTTTTTTATCACATATTTCTAATAATATTCTGGTTTTAGAATTTAATTCATTTTGTATCCAATTCCATTGCATCTCTTGTGTTTTTGGTATCAGGGTTGATGAGACAGTACTTCTTGTTTTTGGACTATTTATCCATTCAGACCATTTATTAAGATTATCTTTTGATGGAACTCTTAAATTTAATTTTTCTGTTTCGATAAAAATCATTTTTTAAATTTGTGAATATAAATATAATTTTTTATTTTATGATTTTCTATTGTAATTTTAAAGGAAATACTAATTTTTTATTGTGTAAAATTTTTTACAGGATTTAATTTTCTTATTTTTTCTTATTTATAAAATAACTCTTAATTATATTTATAATTTTTTCTTGTTTTTTTTTATCAAGACCCACGTAGATAGGTATACTAATTGAATTATTGAAAAACCTCTCACTATCTTTAAGTATGCTTTTTTTTTTGTCAAAAATACTAAATTTATAAACAGGAATATAATGTTGTTGCACAATAATTTTATGTTTAAGTAAATGTTCTATAAAATGATTTTTATTCATTTTTAATTTATCAAATAAAATATTTATAATAAATAAGTGATAAGATGGCTTAATATTTTTAGAATATTTTGGAATTATTAAATTTAAATTAAAACTTTTAAATTCATTAAAATATTTATTATAAATTTTTTTTCTTTCCTTTAAAAAAAAATTAATTTTTTGAAGCTGAGATAAACCTAGGGCACAATTAATGTCTGAAAGTCGATAATTAAATCCATGTTTTAAGATATCGTATTCCCAGTGTTTTTTTTTATTCCTAGAGATACCATGACTTCTAAATAATTTAATATTTTTTGCAATTTTAAAATTATTAGTTGTTATAATACCCCCTTCTCCAGATGTAATTGTCTTTAGAGGATGTAAAGAAAAAGTCGAAATGTCAGCGTGTTTGCATGAACCAACTTTAACATAATCTTCTTTAAATTTATATTTTGCTCCCAATGCATGACAAGCATCCTCAATTATGAAAAACTTATATTTTTTTTTTATATCATAAATTTTTTTGATATTTTCTGGATATCCTCCATGAAACATTACAATTAAAGCATTAATTTTTTTTAAATTATTTTTTTTTTATACATTCTATTATTTTATTTGGTGTAATTTGACCAGTGAACTCATCTACATCAACTAGATAAACCTTTAACCCTATAATTTTAGCCATATTATATGATGCTATAAAATTAATTGCTGGCATTAAAATAATATCATTTTTTTTTAAATTCAAAGATAACATAGCTAGGTGAATAGCGGCGGTCCCACTGCTACAAACAAAATTAAATTTGCATTTAAGATATTTTTTTAATTGACTTTCAAATTTTTCAACTAAAGGTCCAGTAGTAATTAAATTATTGGTTAAAGAATATAATACCATCTCTTTATCTTTCTTATCTATGTATTGTCTAGAATAAGGAATGTATTTCATTTTTTTAATTTATTCTTTTAATCGGTTTAAAACATACTTTGGATTTTAGAATATTTGCAATTTTTTTTTTTGAAATATCAAAAAATACTTTATCTAATACTTTAATATATTTTTTAATATTATCTTTATTATGAAAAATAGTTACATAAATTAAGTTTGTTGCTAAAATTTTATTTTTTAACATCTCTTGTGTAAGAAAAGTTTTTCTTTTTGAATGACTATTGTAAAATTCAAATGAGGGTATAGCGTTAGTTCCCATAACCTTTATACGAATATTATGTTTTTTTGATAAATCTAACCAAACAGATTTTATGAATTTTCCATTAGACTCGATTTTTTTAAAAACTTTTATTCTTTTAAATTCTTTTATAGTTGAAAGTGCTGCAGTATAACCGATACGCTCTCCCCAAAAAGTACTGCTTATGAATGTATTTTCAGCTTTTTTCATTATTTTACTTTTTCCAATTATTGCATTAATTGCATAGCCACTCCCTAAAGCTTTACCAAATATTGCCATATCTGGACTTACTTTAAATTTTAGATGAATACCTCCCATATTTTGTCTGTAACCTGAAGTGCATTCATCAAAAATTAAAATTATTTTTTTTTTATCACATAATTTTCTTACCTTTTGAAGGAAGTTATCTCTTGGCTCAACATTTCGCATTACTTCCATTTTAATAATTCCAATATTTTTTTTTTTAATTAATTTCAAAAGATATTCAAAATCATTGTACATAAATGGATATGAAGTATTCTTTAAATTAACAGGTATACCATCATAATTTAATCCTGACATTAAATGCTGATCTAAATTTTTTTTTGAATTTATATTTGCAGATAAATACCAATCATGCCATCCATGATAGCCACAAAAGGCAACATTTTTTTTGTTAGTGTTAGCCCTGGCAATTCTTATAGCTAACGCATTGGCTTCACCGCCACCTCTTGTAAATTTAGCCATTGATGACCAAGGATGATGTTTAATAACTTGTTTTGCTAAAAAAACTTCTTCCGGACAACTTAATGTTGTCAAATTACCTTTATTAATATTTTTTTGAACTGATCTATTAATTCTATGATTATTGTATCCTAATATACTGGTTCCAACTGCACAGAACATATCTAAATATTTATTTCCTTTAAGGTCCCAAACATTTATTTTTTTTGCTTTAGCAAAATAGGATGGCCATTTGTTAGGCAAATGAAGTTCAGACCTTTTAGAAAATAAAGTTGTCCCACCAGGAATAATTTTTTTAGCATTTTTATATAAACTTATTCCATTTTTCACTTTCATTTTATTTCCACTTTCTTGGATCTATTAATGCAAGATCATCTATTTTTAAATTTAAAATTTTATTAATATTAATTTTTTTAAAATTTATAATTTGTCTTAAATTATCAAAATTATTAATACCAATAACAACTTTATCAAAATCGCAATTTAATAAATCGCTCAAACAATAATCTATTGGAGATATTTTATTTTTTTCAAGCTTATCAAACCATTCAGAAAATTGTTTTTCCCATTTTTTAAAATATTTTTTTTTGGATATACTGTCATTTACTAGTAATCCTTGTAAGAAAATAGATCTTGCATGAACTTCTAATCCTAGACTTTTCAATTTGTTAAACCAACCTGTCTTTAATATTCTTTTATCCAGTATATTATAAGGGCATTGCACTACATCAAGATCATAATTGTTAATCATATAATTTAAACACTCTGTATCATAAATAGATAATCCAATTTTACGAAAATATTTCCTTTTTTTTAGTTCTTCTAAGTTTTTAAAAATTTTATAGCCATTTTTTGAGAATAAAATTTTAATATCATGAAAAAGTAATGTCTCAACGTTATTTTGTCTCAAGTTCTTAAAATGACTATCTAATTTTTTTTGACAAAATTCTAACGATACCCACTTTCTATTAGGTATTATTTTAGATGAAAATTTAAATTTTTTGTTAAATTGTAAGTATTTTTTTTGTTTCTTTAGATAGGTCTCAGCAGTATCTACTCTATAAATATTATTCTTTTTTGCTAAATTGAAAATTTTTTTAATCTCTTGATTATTTACAATTGTTGAGTCTACTCCATATTTTTGTGTAAAATTTGCAGATCCAATTATAAATCGTTTCTTAAGTTGAGATTTATTCATAATTTTTAAAAAAACTTAGCTCACCTTCTCCACATACTCTATGCCAAATTTCTAAGGCAAACATAGACCACACCAAAGTATCTAATCTTTTTTTTCCTTCGTAATGTGTGTTAAATATTTTTATTGCATTATTTCCATCTAAATAAGCATTAAAAAAACCTTTCTTATCACTAATCATATCCTTTAGAAAAATTCTTATCCTATCTTCATTAAGCCAATCAACTATATCTGAATTAAAACCTATTTTTTGTTTATTTATAATTTGATTTGGTACTATTTGTTTTTCTTTAGCCATAAGTTTTAAAATTAATTTTGTTGTTTTTGTTTTTTTTATAAATTTATCTTTAAATTCTAAAGTATTTGCAAATTTAACTAATTTTTTAGACAAGAATGGAGCTCTGATCTCTAAGCCACAAAGCATACCTACTCTGTCTTGTCTTTGCAATAATGCTTGTAATCTAAATTTTTGTGAAAACATTAATATTAAATTATCTATTGGATATTTATTTATATTTTTTTCCAACCACAACCATGACGGGGAAAATGATCTACTTTTTTTTATTGGTTCACATAATTTCTTAACAAAATCAATATTATTTTTACCTCCTCCAAAATATAATTCTTCCATAAGATGATTTTTTGATTTATTATTTTTTGAAAATTCATAAGCTCTAATCATTCGATCATAACCAAAAAATATTTCATCAGAACCCTCACCTGAAAGTAAAACTTTAATACCATCTTTTGACGCTTGATTAACTACATTTAATAAATCAGGTGAATTAGCAAAATGAACTGGCTCATCAAAAAATTTTGTCGTTTTTATCAATAAATTAATGTATTGGGATAAATTATTTTTTTTAGACTTAAGTTTTATTTTTTTTTGTTTATATTTTGTTTTTAAAAAATTAGACATTAAGTTAACACTTTTATATTCACTTTGATTTTGATTTTTAACATCTGCAAAATAAGTATTGACTTGGTTTATATTTTCATTTTTCATCATATAACTTAGGATAAGTGATGAGTCTATTCCTCCAGAAACCAAACATCCCAATGGTACATCTGATATGGTCCTTGAAAATATAATTTCTTCAAAAATATTATTAAGTTCATCTATTTTATTTGAGGTAAAAACTTCTTTGTTAAATGTGCTTTCTAAAGAAAAATAAGAAGTTGATGAAATTGATCCTGTTAATGTAGAAATTTTTATGACACTACCTGGTTCAACTTCATTAATTTCAGAATAAATAGTTTTTGATCCACTAATTTTTTGCGTGTAAAAATAATCATGTATTAAATCAATATTTGGTTTTTTTGAGAATGTATTAATTTCAAAGAATGATTTTATTTCTGATGAAAAATAAATCGAATTATTTTTTTTTGCCCAATATAAAGGCTTTTCACCCATGGGGTCTCGTACTAAGTAAATTTCACGTTTTTTTTTACAAAACCATACAAATGCGAACATTCCATCTATATTATTAAGTGTTTTTTTAATACCCCATTGATTTAAACACTTCGCAAGAACTTCCGTGTCTGAATTTCCTTTAAAAATATTGTTCTTTGAAAGTATGTTTTGAAGTTCTTTAAAATTATATATCATTCCATTAAATGCCAATAAGGAAGTAGAATTTACCACAGGCTGATCTGCAGCTTTTGTCTTTAGGTCAATAATTGATAATCTAGTATGGCCAAGTATCACATTCTCAAATTTCTCTATACCAGAATCATCGGGACCTCTGTGATTCAAACTATTGACAGCCCTTTTTATTGAATTGATATTAGGCTTTTCACCAAAAAGGGAAACGCAACCAAAAATGCCACACATATTTTCTATACTATCTTTCTTTTATATTAATTAAAGATTTATTATATTTTTCAGCTTTAATTAAATCTTTCCAAGAAAAATTTAAATTTTCTGAAAAATGACTAACAACTTTTTTTAAAAATAAAAAATCTTTTAATTTGTCTAATGTCCATCTTCTATTTGAGTAATTTTTTAAATTCTTATAGTTAGATTTTTTAAATTTATTGGATCTTCTAATAAAATATGTTACATGTTCTTTATTATACTTGCTTCTATATAGATTTTGAGACTCAATCAACTTCTCTAAGCTCATAACTTCCACATCTAAACCATCAGGAAAGGAAAGTTTTAATGTATTTGAGGTATAATCACTTTTTTTATTAAAATACAATTTGATGCATTCATCTATAATTTTGGGGTCTATTATTGGACAGTCAGCTGTTATTCTAACAATTATTTTAATATAATTTTTTTCAGCACAATCTATTATCCTTTTTGCAACATTATTAGTACTTCCTCTAAATAAATTAATTTTATGTAGTTTGCATACATTTTTAAATTTATCATCCTCTTTTTTTTTAGTTGTACATAAAAAAATCTTTTTAACTAGTTTTGCTTTTTTTAATCTTATTACACACAAATCTATCATTCTTAGTTTAGAATTTACTTTTAGAAAATGTTTATTTGATAATCTTTTAGATCCAGATCTGGCAGCAAGAAAAATTGCAATTTTGTATTTATTTGTCATTATTTAAGAAAAAAATACACATTTTAATTAATCTTTTAAAAAATATGACTTAATTTAAATGGAACGCCTTTTTTTTTATTTGTTTTAAATTTTTTACCTAATACTTTTCGGAAAAACTTTGGATGAAGTCCTGCTGATGGTCTAATAACTGCAATATTATTCTTACTTACAATATCGTTTTTAAATACATTTGTAGATATAAAAATTGATCTACGATGTTTTTTACTGGGTCCTTCCAAATTTTTTCTGTTAAAATTCTCACTTCCCATGCTATTAAAAGAAACATTTATGCTATTTACATAATCCTTAAATTCAGAAGAATTTGTAGAAAACTTTGAGTCTAATCCTTTTTGATTATCTAGTTTTATATGTTTTTCAAAAATTCTCACCCCCATACCAATAGATGAAACAGCAACGATATTGCCAATAGTATGATCTGAAAGTCCAATCGGAAAATTAAATTTTTTAAGTTTATTAATGAAGTTTAAATTGTAATTTTGTGGTTTACTGGGATAAGCACTTATACAGTGAAGTATTGCAATATCTTTTGAGCCATTTTTTTTAAGTGTTTTTATTGCTAAACTAACATCTTTAATATCTGCCATACCAGTTGAAATAATAACTGGTTTTTTTGTTTTTCCAATTTCTTCTAACAAAGGTATATGATTAATCTCAAAAGAGGCAACTTTATACAATTGTACTTTCAATTTTTCTAATATCTTAACTGCTTCTATGTCAAATGGAGTGCTAAAACATAATATCTTTTTTTTTTTAGCATAATCAAAAATTTTTTTATGCCATGAGTATGGAGTTGAGCCTTTTTTATATAAATCATTTAAATAATTGCCTTTCCATGGACCTTTATTAATATAAAAATATTTATTTTTACAATCAAGGGTCATTGATCTAGCTGTATATGATTGAATTTTTATTGCATTTGCACCACTCTCTTTAGCTTTATTTATTAATCTGTAAATATTATTAATTTTACCATTATGATTTGCGGATAATTCTGCAATTACAAATGGTTTTTTAATTTTATTTAATTTAATGCTCATATTTTATTTATCTTTTTTTTAATATTCCATGAATTAATGAGTCATAAATTTTTTTATTTTTAATTATATGCATTTTCAATGTACCCTCTAATTTAAAACCGCAATTTTCTAATATTCGAATTTGTTTTTTTCTAAAAGAATATGTTTCTGTATATAATTTTCTTATTTTTTTTTTTTGAAAAGAATATTTTTTTATAAAACTTAAAAAGTTGATAAATATTTTCTGATAAATTTTTGAATTATGATTGATTTTATTATTTAATAAAAATGAAACTTCGGCAATTTTAAAGTGACTTGAAATATTTACCAAGCCACCATATCCAATTAATTTTTGATCAAAATCTATAGCAAACAATTTCAGTTTTGAATTTTTTACTAAAATATTTTTTTTAAAATATGACATCTGTTCATGTTTTTTTATTTTTTCATTTTGTCTTAATATCTTTAATTGATTATTTCTCCATTTTCTAATTTTTTCTGCATCAATAATTTTCAAGGATCGGTATTTAATAAGCATATCTATTTTTATATTAATTTTAATAAGTAATAATAATTTATAAAATTTAAAATCTTAATCATAAGTTTAAAGTTAAAAGTAAGTTTTTGGAATTTTTTTAAACTTAATTATTGTACTTGACCATGATAATCCAACTCCAAAACCACATAAATTAACTTTCATATTTTTTTTTAATATTTTATTCTTAATTGTCTCTGCTATTGCTATCGGTATTGAGGAGGATGTAGTGTTACCCTTATCTTTCAAATTTATATAAAATTTTTTTTTATCTATATTAAGCTTATCTCTTATATTTTCTAACATTTGAGCATTGGCCTGATGTAATATAAACAAATCTACTTGATTAAGTTTTAATCTATTTTTTTTTAAATTTTCTTTTATTAATTTTGGTACCATTGAGACAGAAAAATCAAATAATTTTAATCCATTCATTATTAGTTTTTTTGATTTTATATTTTTATAATCAGTAATATTTGTTTTTCTTAAACCACTATTAATGACAAATAGATCATGAATTCCTGATCCATCAGTACCCTGCGAAAAATTCAAAAAATCTGTGTCAGATTTTTCTAGTACACATGCAGAACTTCCGTCTCCAAAAATTAATCTATTTGTTAAATCTCTGTCATCAATATATTTGCTATACGTATCTGAAGTTACTAATAATATTTTCTTACAAGAGTTAGATTTTAGTAATCCATTTGCTAAAAATAAAGAATATACAAAACCAGAACAGCCTAAATTTAGATCAATAGCAGGAATATTTTTGTTTTTAAAAACTTTTTTTTGAATAAAACTTGAGCCAGAAGGAAGTACAAAATCAGGTGACTGACTACAATAAATTAAAAAATCAATTTTTTTTTTTTAAATTAAGATTTTTTTTTAAAATTTTGTTAATTGCCTTAACCGCAATATCTGTAGCATACTCATTTTTTTTTGTTTTAAATTTTTTGTCTATTCCTGTTTTTTGAATTATTCTTTTTACACCTTTGGATTTAATCTGCGATGAGTAATATTTTAAAATAGGTATATGATAAGAAATATGTGAAATAACAGTCATTGGTTTATGTATTTGAATATCCTCCATCAACAACAATATTCGAACCCGTTATCCATTTAGACTTTTTAGATAAGAGTAACATTACGATGTTTTTAACATCTGAATAATTTCCAAATCCATTTAAATGATCGGATTTTAATTTAATATATTGTTCTCGTGTTAATTTCTTTTTTAAGTTTTTTAAAGTGTCAGAATAAAGAAGGGAAGGAGATATTGAATTAACGCGAATACCTTTTTTAGAAAATTCTTGTGCCAGACATTTAGTAAGGTTAATCAATGATACTTTTAAAGAAGAGTAAATAGAAAGAGAAGGTGAAACTTTCAAAGCTGAAGCTGAAGATATGAAAATAATATTAGAATCTTTAGTTAAATTTTTTTTAGCAATCTCTTGAGTTAGTATTATTGGAGATATTAAATTTATATTTGATGATTTAATTATATCTTCCTCTAAATTTAGAGTTAAAAAAGGTTTAGACACATAATTTCCTGCACAATGAATTAATCCCTGAAATTTTATTTTTTCACTGAAAATATTTAATAATTTTTTTTTTAAAATAAGTGGCTTATTAAAATCCATCTTAAAATATTTGTGTTTATATTTGAGTTTTTTTTTTAAGATTGAAATTTTTTTTGTATTTTGACCAAATAGATAGAGTTCATTGCCAGGTTGGTCTAATGATTTACTTATTTCTAATCCTAATCCCGATGTAGATCCTGTAATTATAATTTTTTTTTTCAAATTAATAATCTATTTTAAAAGTCTATATAAATCATCCGTAGTTTTACACTTCAATAGCATGTCTGGATCAACTTCGGTCTTAAATTGTTTATGCATAATGCTTATAAATGTCATCTTTGATAATGAGTCCCAGTCTTCATTGGTTTGTAAATTTTTAGTATTAGAAAGTGAATTTGAGGGTAATTCTAATTTTTTTTCTATTGTATTTATGAATTTTTTTTTATCTAGTTTACGTTTCATGAAATTAAATTATATTTCTCTTATAACATTTTTTATGAAAAAATTTAGTTCTTTTTCATAATCTAAAAATGATATAGCTATCCCATCTATCCCTGTTTTCTTAATTCTATTTATTTGATTTATAACCGATTTTGGTGAACCTATTATCGAATAACTACCAATTCCAGCTGCCATTTTAATTTTTTGATCTTTTTGAAGTTTCGAAATTATAGATTTTTTTCCACCACTAAGTTTTTTTATAAAATTTTCAATTGCTCTTCGATCAGATAATTTATCAAAATAATTTAGATAGTTTTTTTTAGCCATTATGTCAGTTTTTGCACAAGTAATATTTACAAGAGCATAAATTTTAAAATTAGGATTAAATTTTTTTGCTTTTTTTTTTAAAATTTTATTTTGGTTTTTTAATGCCTGAAGATTTGAAAACATTGTAATTAACGATGAACAGTTCTTTATTGCAAAATCTCTACCTTTAGTTGAAAACGCAGCTGATATACAATTTAAGCTTCGGTTTTTAAATAATTTGGGAGATGTTGAGGCATTTTTAAATTGAAAATATTTTCCTTTAAATGAAAAAGATTTTTTATTTTTTAATATTTTTTTTATACTATTAAGCCATTCTTTACCTTGAAGCCATCTATCAATTTTAGTTTGTTTATCAAGACCAAACATTTGAAATTCATCTTTGTTCCACCCACAGACAATATTTAAGTTAATTCTTCCTCTTGATATTTGATCTATTGAGGCTAATGATCTTGCTACATAAGTAGGATGTAATATAGGAACATGCACAGTTGCAAATAGTTTAATATTTTTTGTTATTGATGCTAAAGCTGAACAAAAATTTAAAGAATCATAAGTTAATCCTGCTGGATCTGTCTTTCCCTTAAACCCAAGCCACCTTTGAACTGAAAATATAAAGTCTATTTTGCTTTTGTCAGAAGCAATCGCCACTTTTTTAATTTTATTCCACTCAGCTTTCCACCTTTTTTTTGATTTCGTCATTGTAATTCCACTACTAGAATTTAAAGCAAACAAACCTATTTCAAATTTCTTAGGCATTTTTTTTAATTTTCTTAGAAAGTTGAATTATATTCTTATTTCTTTTTGAAAGCTTTTTGGCAGGTATTCCCATAAAAAAATGCCACGGCTCTAAATTTTTAGTAATAAGCGAGAGAGTACCAACTGCAGATCCTACTCCTATTTTAACTCTTGGAAGTATTACAGAGTTACTCCCTATATTTACATACTTAGATAATATTATTTTACCAGTGAAATTTTTAGTAAGTTTAGCTGGCACAGTTGGATTAGTCATAAATTCACCGTTATAAGTATCACTGGATGTAAACAATTTAGTTCCAGATGAAATGCCTACAAAATTTGATATTTCTACGCCGTAAGATCCATTGATATAACATCCAACACCAATATGAACGTAAGAACCAATTCTGATTTCTTTATTTGTAGTTGAAATCAATGAGAATGCATCTATTCTAACATTGCTACCAAGGGAAATATTTTTTGTTCCAAAAAAAATAGCATTTCTTGAAATTTTAATATTTTTTCCAATTTTCTTAAATTTTAAATTTTTTATCTCTTTTATAGTAAGGAAATCGCTCATTAAAAATTTATTGCTTATTATAACTTGCCTATAAAATTTAAATTAACATCAATCCATTTGTTTAATTCAGATTTTGTCATCCACTCTTTATTATTTTCACTATCATAAATAAATTCTTCTGAAACTTTTTTTCCACTTTTGATACGTAAATTATCTTTTCCCCAATCATTAATTTGCGGTAAAATCTTAAAGTAACTTGAATATTCATAAGTAGAATAACTATCCTCTCTACTTATCATTTGTTCATGTAATTTTTCACCAGGACGGATACCAATTATTTTATGTTTTGCATTTGGAGCAATCACTTTTGCAATATCTACAACTCTCATAGAGGGAATTTTTTTAACATAAATTTCACCTCCTAGCATGTCTTCAAAAGCTTCCCAAACTAACTGAACCCCTTGATCAAGTGAAATCATAAAACGTGTCATGCGTTCATCTGTTATTGGTAATTCCTTTTGATCTTTAAGAGATTTAAAAAATGGTATTATAGAACCTCTTGAACCCATTACATTTCCATATCTCACAACTGAAAAACATGTATCGTTACCTCTCGCATAAGTTGAGTTACTTGCAATAAATAACTTATCTGATGCTAGCTTTGTGGCTCCATAAAGATTTATAGGACTACTTGCTTTATCTGTCGAAAGAGCGACTACCTTTTTAACATTTTGATCAATGCATGCATCAATTAAGTTCATAGCACCATTGACGTTAGTTTTTATACATTCAAATGGATTATATTCTGCAGTCGGAACTATTTTGGTAGCTGCTGCGTGCACAACAAAATCAACATCTTGTAAAGCACGATAAAGTCGATCTTTATCACGAACATCTCCAATAAAAAAACGTATTCTTTTATCTCCATCATATAATTTTGCCATTTCCCATTGTTTCATTTCATCACGAGAAAAAATAATCAAACGTTTAGGATTATATTTTTTTAGTGTAAGTTCAGTAAACTTATGGCCAAATGACCCTGTGCCACCTGTAATTAATATAGAGGAATTATTTAACATCTTTTAATTTAATAATTGTTAGCATTTATGCGAAAATTGTCATTAATTTTAATTAACTCCTCGAATGTACCTTCATTTTTTAGCTCACCCTTATCTAATAAATAGATTTTATCACAATTTCTAACTGTGTTTAAACGATGGGCTATTAAAATGATAGTTACCTGTTTACTAAGATTATTTACAGCTTCCATTACTGCTTGTTCAGTTAGATTGTCTAATGCGTTTGTCGCCTCATCAAGAATTAATACCTGTGGGTTATGGTATAATGCTCTAGCTATTCCAATTCTTTGTCGTTGTCCACCCGATAATCTAACTCCTCGCTCACCTATTGTTGTATGGTATTGATTAGGTAATTCATTTATTACAAACTCGTGAAGATTTGCAATTTTAGAGGCTTTTTCAACAGCTTTATAATTAATATTTTCGTGATCTACACCAAAAGCAATATTTGCAGCAACAGTATCATCAGAAAGGTAAATATATTGAGGAACATAACCTAAAGACTTTTGCCAAGCTCTTATATTTTCTTTTGTTATAATTTTTCCATCAACTTCCAATGTTCCACTTTGAGCATGAAGTAATCCTAGTATAATATCAACAGTTGTTGTTTTACCACTACCAGTAGCACCAACTAAACCGACTGTAGTATTAACAGGTATATTTAAATTAATATTTTTTAAAGCTGTTTTTGATGAATTTGGGTAATTATAATTTAAATTCTTTATAATAATTTCTTTGTTAAAAGATAAAATATTTTTTTCTTGATTTGAATTAAATGTTTTAAGATTTTTTATGTCATTATAAATCTGTTCAAGTGAGGGGCCTGCAAATGCAAATTTTGTAAGTGAACCATAAATAACTTGTAATGCCGGCATTAGTCGATAACCTGCGAAAGCATATAAGCTAATAATTGGTAATGCGTCATTAAAACTACCTGTTTGCATCATTAAAAAAAGTATTAGCAAAATAATACCTCCAAAAGCTATAGCCTCGAGAATAAATCGAGGTAACTGTTCTATTACTGAAGAGGAAGCCAAGTTTTTTGCCATAGTTAAATTAGGGTTAGAAAAACGATTAATATAAACTTGCTCTAGTCCTCCAATTTTAATTTCTTTTACTGCTCCGAAGGCCTCACTAATTGATATAAAACGCTCTTTATTTTTTTTTAGGCGCTCTTTACCTATCCGACTAATATAGTTTCTAGTAAATTTAAAAATAAGCCCATATGATGCTCCAAATGAAATTCCAACTATTAAAGTTAGTTTTGGATCAGCTAAAATTAATAAACTTAATACTGTAATTGTTATAGCTCCCCTAGCAATCAATTCTATTAATGGATTAACACCATTTCCCATTACTACATTTATTTCAGATAAAATAGTCTTCCCAAAATCTGCACTATGATGACCTAAAAACCAACTATAAGGTTGGTTTAGATATTTTTCTATAAGACGTTTGCTAATACTATGTTGAACTAATTGCACAAATCGTATTTGCACAAATGTAGTGAAAGCCTTGAAAGTAAGTGAAATAACTAGAAGGACAAATACAAGTATACCTAAAGCAAAAAGAAATTGCTGATTATTTTCAACTCCAAACATAGTTGAGATATTGAACATTTTATTTAAAATTATGTTAGTCTCAATAAGACCTGGATTTGTTAATACAGAAATAAATGGCAATATAGACGCTACACCAATCATCTCTAAAAATGCCATTATCAAAATCATAATAAGCAATAAACCAGCACGACTACGTTCATGTGGCGTAAGTAAATGTAAAATTTTTTTTATAATCTGTATCAATTTTTATGGTCGTTATATATTTTATTAATTGAGTGAAAATTCATACTATATAATACTCAAAATATATCAAAACATTACAATATAAATTAGTATTAAGTATTTAATTTTATTACTAACCTAAAATTAATTCTAAGTTTTTATTAATTCTAATATTAATTTCCTAAGTTTATTATTATTTTTATCAAAATATAATTGATCTTTAATGATATTATAAT
>MDSV01030621.1_pt1 | contig 17940 bp, 20 predicted proteins | sample 810851 | NCBI WGS metagenome assembly MDSV01 (sample SAMN05326640, study PRJNA326480) | marine metagenome | isolation source: seawater | place: Atlantic Ocean: North East | collected 2012 | reverse complement strand
GATTGTGATACATAGCTCTTGCTATACCTATTCGTTGGCGCTGACCACCAGATAGCCTGATACCTCTTTCTCCAATAGATGTTTGATATTTCTTAGGAAGATTATTTATTACAAATTCATGTAAATTTGCAATTTTAGCAGCACGCTTTACAGCCTCTAAATTTATATCTTTTTCTTTGATACCAAAAGCTATATTTGCAGCAACAGTATCATCTATTAGAAAAATATTTTGTGGAACATAACCAATATAACTTTGCCATACTCTACAATTATCTTTATTAATAATTTTATCATCAACCATTAATGTGCCATTTTGAGCTTCAAGTAAACTAAGAATAATATCCACCATTGTTGTTTTACCACTCCCTGTAGAACCAACAATTCCAATTTTTGAATAAACTGGAATTTCAATGTAAATATCTTTTAATGCTGCTTGAGATGAATTTGGATAATTGTAATTAATATTATTTAAAATTATATTATTTTTGAATCTTACTTCATCATTTGTTTGATAAGAATTGAACGATTTGAGTGTCTTAATGCTCTTCTTATCATTATAAAGAACATCTACTGCAGGGCCTACAAATCGTAGTTGGGTGACTGAAATATAAATTTGCTGTATTGCTGGCATTAAACGATAACCTGCAAATGTATAAAGTGCAATTATTGGTAAAGCATTTACAACAGAATTACTTTTTGACATTAAGTAAAGGATTGCAAGTAACATTCCCCCAAAAGCTATAATTTCTAGAGCATAACGAGGTATTTGACTTATAATTTTACTATAAGCTTGATATAAAGCAAAATCTTTGGAAGGTTTTGAAAATTGATTAATAAAAATTCTTTCTAATCCTCCTGCTTTAATTTCTTTTATAGCTCCAAATATTTCACTTACAGCTGTAAAGCGGAGTTTATTGGCCTTAATACGTTCTTGCCCAATTCGAGTTAAAAATTTACGGAGAAATAAGTATATTAATAAATATGACAAACCTAGTGTTAAACTAACCACCATAGTAAGTTTCACATTAGTTAAAAGTAATAAAGTTATAAGCGCTAAACAGATTAAGCTTTTAGATATGAGTTCAATCAAAGGATTAAATCCATTGGCGATAACCACACTTACTTCTGAAAGAATATTTTTACCAAGATCTGCACTATGACGATTTAAAAACCAGCTATAAGGCTGATGTATATAACCCTCAACTAATCGCTTCTCACTGCTGTGTTGGAGATTTGTGATAAAAAGTGTTTGGAAATAAATAGTTACGGCTTTAAAGCTAATTGATATAACTAACAACAAAAACACAAGTATTCCTAAAGCAAATAAAAATTGTTGATTAGTTTCAACTCCAAATGTACTAGAGACTTTAAACATAGTATTTAAAAGATAATTAGTTTCTATAAGTGTCGGGTTAGTCAGCACTGCTACAAAAGGCATTATTGAGGCGACCCCAATCGTATCAAATAATGCCATGACTATTACCATAAAAAGTAATAAAAGAGCTTGTTTACGTTCTTTTGATGTTAAAAGATAAATAAATTTTTTTATTGTTTTTTCCATGTTTTTTCTAATTTTTTAAGATAATCATCTTTTCCATTTGAAATAATACTTTTAAGATTGTCATCTAAAAGAGCTATCCTTTTTTTGTAAAAAAAATTAATAAAATCAAACATAACTATTTGATTGTGGTTAAACGTAATTTTACTTTTCATTTGCTTTTTTATTGTATTATTTATCCCATATCCAATTTGTGTTTTTTTAGTTAATTTAATATTAAAATTATAAAGTTTTATTTCTTTTGGATTAAATAAAATTAGATCTAATAAAACTTTCTGTAATAAGTTTAATTCTGTAAAGCATGTAAACAAAATTGCAGCTGTATTATCTGCAAATCTATTGTTAAAATTATCATTTATTTTGTATCTCTTATAAAGTGATTTGTTAATATACACAACCCACTTTAAATTTTTACCTGAAGATAAAAAGTTTTTTTGTTTAAAATATTGTTTTGACGCAGTTCCATTTAAATAAGTAATATCAGGATGATAATCCTGATTTGTTAAATGGTTATTATTTTTAAATCTAATAATTATATCATTTCTTAATTTTTTTTTTCTAAAATTAATTTTTTTTGATAATGGCCCTATAACGTTAATCTTTTTATTTTTTAAGTATTTTTTATATTCTTTATCTTTATTATTTAATTTAAAATGACGATTATACTTTAAAATTGTTTTAATATATTTTTTTTCATCTCTGAATAATAAAAACATATAAATTAATCGAAATTTAAAAGTTTGACTATATAGTCTAAATTTTGAAATATTTTTTTGGTTTAAAGTAGAAATTTGAAAATAAAAAAAACAATTCTTATTTATAATTTGACATAATAATCTGTGGTAAATGTTAGCTAATCTATACTCATGAATATTAATTAAGTAACTATAAATGTATATAAAAATAATTTTTTTTTTATGAAATATTTGTAAATTTCTCAATAAAATTCTAAAACCTTCTATTTTTCTATTTTGAATGCAATTTTCTAGTAGCGAAAAGTTTTTTTTATAAATCAGCTTAATTAATATTTTTTTTTGTGTAGATATTTTTTGTACTGAAAATTTAGATATCGTAATTTTATAATCAAAAAATAAAGTTCTTACTTTTTTTCTGATATAATTAAAAATAAATTTAGGTATTTGAAAAAATTTATTTATAAATTTTTTTTCCATTAAACGATTTTCCTAAACAGTTATTATTATATTAGTTTTATTGATTAAAATATTATGTCTTATAAAAATACATCCATTAAAATTATATAAATCAGGTCTTATTTGAACTTTAGATCCAGAACTTTTTGCCATATATGAGTAAATTTTACTATCTGTTGATACAATAAAATCTTTAAACAATTTTTTCTTTTTAAGTAATTTGAATTTTTTAATTAAAATTTCTAATAAAGTTTGACCTGAGATTTTTTGAATATTCTTATTTTTTATACCTTTTGACCCAGATCTAGCTGGTATCACTCCAAAAATATCCATTTATAACTTAATTATTTCATTCAATTGAGTTGTTGGCAAACCTTTTTCATTCATACCAAAAAATTTTTCTACTCTAACTCTGTCATTTAAATGAGGTGATGATGCCTCAATAATTAAGCATTTCTCTAAAGCAATTTCTTGATGGATTGAACCTGGAGGAAAATGAAAGCATTGGCCCGAACGCAATACTCTACTTACAATTTTTTTTTTTTATTAAAATAATTCACTTGAAGTTTACCTGAAAGTAAAATTCCACATTCATTTTTAAGCCTATGATATTGTAAGCCTCCCTTTCTGCTTTTTTTAATAGTCAACTTTTTTAAAGTTAATACACCAGGTATTACTACCAACATTTCCTCTTTGCCCCATGGTCTTTTACCAACTGATTTTGCTTTTGGAAATAAAGGTTCTTTTTTAAAAATCATACAAAATCAGTTAATTCAAAAGCATCTTCATAATCAACATCTCTATTTACTTTCTTAGTTTTAAATATTGACAATTGTTCAAATTTTGAACATAACTAAATCATGAAAGATAATCAAGAACATTTATTTCAAATATTGAATATTTTCTTTTAATGTTGATTAAAATAATATAATTATGATTAGTTTTAATTTTTTTACCACTAGTTATGTCAAATAAAGAAAAATATATTAAGGTTTTTACTAAAAGTTTTGGAGTAGATAAAAACAAGCTTAAAAAAGATTTAAAATATAATTCAATACCAAAATGGGACTCAGTTGGGCACATGAATATGATAGCAAAACTTGAGCAGGAATTTAATATTTCTCTAGAAATGGATGATATAATCGATTTTAGTTCATTTAAAACTGGGATAAAAATACTAAAAAAATATAAAATTAAGATATAATTGAAAAAGTCATTAAACAGTATTGAATTATTAGAGTTTCAACCGAATAGATATCCTTTTTTGATGATTGACTATGTAACGAAGTTTTCCCCTGGAAAATTTGCTGAGGGTTATAAAAATTTTACAAACAACGAATGGTTTTTCCCTGTCCATTTTAAAGGAAATCCTAATGTACCTGGTGCACTACAATTAGAGGCAATGGCTCAAATGCTCACAATTGCAATAACTACATTACCAGGATTAAAAGGGAAAGTAACTCATGCATTAGAGCACAATGTGAAATTCAAAAAAGAAATAAAACCAGGGGATAAATTAGTATTAAAAACAAAAGTATTAAAATGGAATAGAGGAATTTGTGATGGAATCGCTCAGGGTCTTGTAAATAAAAAATTGGTTTGTGAAGCTGAAATGAAAATTACTATACCAGAAATACTTGAGAAATTTTTACCAAAAAAATAATGCATCAAGATTTTTTTGACGTTGTAATAGTTGGCGCTGGTGCATCAGGTATGACAGCAGCATGGAGATTATCAAAATCAAAATTAAATATAATAATTTTAGATCAAGGAAAAAAATATGAGGATAATGAATATCATAAAAAAAATATAGATTGGGAAATTAAAAAATTAGATAAATTTAATTTAAATCCTAATCTTAGGAACAATGAATATGATTACCCTATAGATTGCTCTAACTCAGATATAGAAATATCAAACTTTAATGGTATTGGAGGTTCTACTATTTTATATTCGGGTCATTATCCAAGATTTCATCCATCAGATTTTAAAGTAAAATCTTTAGATAAAGTCGCAAATAATTGGCCTTTAAATTATTATGATCTTGAAAAATATTATGAAATTAATGATAAGATAACTGGTATTCATGGTTTGAAAGATGATCCAGCTTATCCAAAAATAAAAAATCTTAAAAGGCCAATTAGCCCAGGTATTATGGGTAATAAAATTGCTGATGCATTTAAAAAATTAAATTGGCATTGTTGGCCATCTTACAGTGCTATAAATATTAATAATAATTTTTCAGTTAGAACAGTTAATCAAACATATTTACCTCTTTTAAAAAAAAAAAAAAATATAAAAATACAAGAAAAGTCTAGAGTAATTAAAATATTATCAGATGACAAGAAGGCAAAAGGAATTCTATATATCGATAAAAATGGAAAAAGAAAAAAAATTAGATGTAGAATTTTAATTCTAGCATGTAATGGAATTGGAACACCAAGATTGTTACTTTCATCAAAAAATAAATACTTTAAAAATGGAATAGCAAACTCATCTGGCTTAGTTGGAAAAAATTTAATGTTACATCCATTGGGCTATGTTGAGGGTATTTTTAATGACTATCTTGACTCAGATTTTGGCCCTGAGGGATGCTGTCTATATAGTCATCAATTTTATGAAACAGATAAAAGAAATGACTATAAGAGAGGTTTCACATTACAAGTTTTAAGGGGAAGTCCTCCCTTAGAAAATGCTCTATATTTAAACAAACTTAAGAAATTAAAATTTGGAAAGGCTTTCTTTAAAAATTTTTTTAATTATTATAATCGTATAATTCCTATTGCTGTGATCACCGAAGATTTACCTATTAAGAGTAATTATATTTCTTTAGATTACAAAAATAAAGATAGTTCGGGTTTACCAGGTATTAAAGTTAATTATAGATTGGAAAAAAATAATAAGTTGATACTCAAAAATGGTGTCAAAAAAGCCAAGAAATTATTAGAAGTTGCAGGAGCCAAACAAATTAGTGCCTACGCTCCTGTAAGATATACTGGTTGGCATCTAATGGGTACAACAAAAATGGGAAATAAAAAAAATTCTTCAGTTGTAAATAAGTTTGGTCAAACCCATGACTTAAAAAATTTAGTAATCATTGATAGTAGTATATTTGTGACTAGTTCTGCTGTAAACCCTGTGTCAACTATTCAAGCCTTATCTTTGATGATTGCAGACAACATTGTTAAAAATTTTAACGACTATGATTAAAAATAAAAATCAACTTACAGATTATTTAAACAAATTTTTTTTTGATTATAATGATTATGATATGCCAAAGTTTTCAACTGCCATGAATTACTCAAATTTTTTTAAAAAAAATTCGAAAAAGATACTAAAATTAATAAATGAAAATAAAACTAATAATGAAGATTTTGAAAAACTAATATTATGTTCATATTTTTCATCTACAAAAGTTAGGAAAAAAATTCATATTTTAAACAAAAATAATTTAAAAAAAAATCAATCTAGATTTTATAAAAAAATATTTAAAAAAAAAAATTACGTTAAACTATTTCTTGAATAAATCTTAAAAATGAAAAATCAAAAAATCGCTTTTATTACTGGATGTAATGGAGAACTTGGTATTCAGATAGCAAAAAGATTAATATCTAAAAAATTTAAACTTATCTGTCATTTAAGAAAAAAAAATCAAGAATTTTCAAAATTATTAAAAAAAAATAAAAAAAGTATAATTAAAATCCTTTATTTTGACTTACTAGAAACTAAAAAAATTGAATTGGAATTAAAGAAAATTTATTTGAAAACTGATAAGTTGGATCTAATAATTCTAAATGCTGGTGTGCCTCATGGTGGATTAATTGAACTTACAAAAGTCGATGAAATAAGAAAAATTTTTGAAGTAAATTATTTTTCCCAAGTTTTTATTATTCAAAAATTATTAAGATTATTAAAAAAGACAAAAAATTCATCAATAATAAATATCTCGTCTTTAAGTAGTCTAATACCTTTAAGAGGAAATATTGCTTACGGAGGCAGCAAAGCATCAATTAATTTTTGTACAAAAATTTTAGCAAAAGAGTTAAAAATTTATGGGATAAAAGTTAATGCTATCGCACCGACTGTATTGAATAATAAAATGGGGAAAAAAACTGATATCAATACAGCTAAATTTCTTTTGAAATCTTCATTAAAGAATAAAAAGATAGATATGAAATTTGTTGTTAATAAAATTTTATATTTATTATCTAAAAAAGGAAATTCTATAAATGGTAAAATAATTAAAGTATTATAAAATTATGAATTTAAAAAAAATTGATAAAATTTGTTACGAAATGCGCAAAACGATTTTGCAAACTAGTTACAATTGTAATGAAGCTGCACATATAGGAGGTGCTTTATCTATGGTGGAAATTTTAGCAGTTCTTTATCACAAAATAATGAAAGTAGATTTAAATAAACCTAAAGATAGATTTATTTTGAGCAAAGGTCACGGTTTTCTTGGATTATTAAGTGTTTTAAAGTCAAAGAAAATTATAAACAATAAAATCTTAAATTCTTTTCAAACTGATAATAGTGAAATTATCGCTCATCCAATTATGAGTCCAAAAATTGGAATTGAAACTTCTAATGGTAGTTTAGGACAAGGATTATCATATGGAGTTGGATTAGCTATAGCGTATAAATTGAAAAAAAAAAAAAATAAAATTTTTGTGATGTTGGGTGATGGAGAGTGTTATGAGGGTTCAATTTGGGAAGCTGCAATTACTGCTACAGAGTTAAATTTAGATAATTTAGTTGTTCTACTTGATTCAAATGGTTACCAAAATGATGGCAAAATAAATAATAAAATGAGTAATTTAAATCTTTCAAATAAGTGGAAAGGATTTGGTTGGAATTCAATGCTATGTAATGGTCATAATATAGACTTAATAAATAAATCATTTCGTAAAATAAAATCTAATAAACCAAATATAATTATTTTTAAAACTACAAAAGGCAAGGGAGTGAAATTTATGGAAAATAATAATGATTGGCATCACGGCAGACTTACAAAAAATCTTTATTTAACTGCTATTAACAATTTAGAAAAAAACCATGCTTAATAAGTTTGAAAATCAGCAATGGTGTAGAATGGGTCCTAGAGCAATGTTTGGACAATTTATGTTGGAATTGGTTAAAAAGAATAAAAATTTAATAGTTCTCTCAGCTGATTTAGGAAGATCTTCAGGTTTAGATAGATTTAAGAATGAATTTCCAAAAAATTATTTGTCTGTTGGAATAAGTGAACAAAATATGATCGGTGTTGCGTCTGGTCTTGCTAGAGAAGGTTTCAAAGTATTCGTTACCTCGTTTGCACCTTTTTTATCAATGAGAGCAAGTGAACAAGTAAGAATGAATCTCGGTTATATGAGACATAATGTAAATTTAATAGCCTTAGGAAGTGGAGTAACAATGGGATATTTAGGAAATAGCCATTATGGTCTTGAAGATTTAGCAATAATGAGAGCTATCCCTGGTATTAATATATCAAGCCCAAGCGACTGTGGTGAGTTAAAGAAAGTTTTACATGATTTGATCAATAAAGATAGGGGGCCTACTTATGTAAGACTAACAGGGATACCTGGCAGTAAAGCGGTGTATACAAAAAATTATAACTATAAATTTGGGAAATTTGAGCAATTAACTAAAGGGAAAAAAATTTTAGTTTTTTCAACTGGCTCCGTTACAAGTGAAGCATTATCTGCAATTATTGAATTAAACTCATCTGGCCATAGCATAAAACTAATAAATCTCCATACTCTTAGACCATTAGATAAAAATGTTTTAAAAGAAATTAAATCTTTTGAAAAAATTGTTACAATTGAAGAGCATTCAATTATTGGAGGTTTAAACACAATTATTTCAGACTTGATTGTAAAAAATAACTTAAAGAAAAAAGTATTTTCTCTGTCTTTATCTGATCAATTTAGTGCTAATGGAAAATATAGCTACTTACTGGACTTTCATAACTTAAGTAAAAAAAAAATAAAAAAAAAAATTGAGAGTTTTTCAAAGAATTAATGGCTAAATTATTTGGTAATTTTTATAAGTTTAAAAATAGAATTGCCTTAATCGATGGTAAAAAAAAGATCAGTTATAAAGATTTAATAACTATTTTTAATCAATTATCCTATATTTTAAAAAAAAGATCTCTTATTTTGATATTGTGTAATAATTCTTTAGGATCGATCATAAGCTACTTGTTTTGTTTATATTCAAATCATGTTGTAATTTTAATAGACAAAAAAATTTCAGATTATGAGTTTAAAAGATTAATTATTTTATATAAACCTAATTATATCATTTCTGAAGATTTGAGATCATTAAAAAATGAAAAAAAAATAGTTCCCAAAATTAAAATTTTTGGATCAAATATATATTTTACTAATTCTAAAAATGTTAAACTAAAAACTGATTTACAACTATTATTACCTACCTCCGGCTCAATGAGTGCTTCAAAATTTGTAAAATTGTCAAAAAGTAATTTATATAAAAATACAGTATCAATAATAAAATATCTAAAATTAAATCAAAAAGATATTACAATTACAAATATGCCTTTTTTTTATAGCTATATGTTATCAATTATTAATACTCATCTACATATTGGTGGCAGCATCGTCATTTCAAAAGATTCCATTGTTCAAAAGAAATTTTGGGATATTTATTCAAAAAATAAAATAACTTCATTCAATGGAGTTCCTTATGTTTATGAACTTCTTTTTAAGATTGGAATTAATAAGATTTTAAAAAAAAATCTCAGGTATATTACTCAAGCTGGAGGAAAACTAGATGAAAAATTGAAATTAAAATTATGGGAAATATTAAGAAAAAAAAATATTGAATTATTTGTTATGTACGGGCAAACAGAAGCATCTCCTAGGATTTCTTATATTAAAAATAAGGATTTAATTCTAAAAAGAGAAAGTATAGGAAAATCGATAGAAGGAGTTAAAATGTTTTTAAGAAATGATAAAAAACAAAAAATCCTCACCCCATATTTAAAGGGGAATATTTATTGTACAGGAAAAAATATAATGCTTGGTTATTCTAAAAATTTTAGAGATTTAAATAATCAAAAAAATTTAAAAGAATTAAATACTGGTGACATAGGATTTTTTGATAAAGATAAATATTTTTTCATAAAATCAAGATCTAAACGAATTTCCAAAATTTATGGAATTAGACTAGATTTAGAAGAATTAGAGGAAAAACTACTAAATTATGGTATAAAAATTATCTCAGTTAGCAATGATAAAAAAATCGGTATTTTTTACAATCCAAGTAAAAAAATATCTCTAAAAAAAATCAAACAAAAAGTTGAAAAAATTACCAATCAAAGTTCTGATATATTTTCATTTACTAAATTAAAAGATATACCTAGAACAACCAATCAAAAAATTGATTTCAATAAATTAAAAAAATTATTATGATAGATTATAATTTATTATTTAACAAAGACGCTTTTAAAATAGGTCAAATTGAAAAAGAAAAAATTTTTTTTAAAAATATAAGTAAACTTAATATTCATCATAAAAAAAATTGTAACGAATTCAAACTGATAGCTGATTCTTTTTTTTTGAAGGAAAATATCAAAAAATTAGAAGAGCTTCCTTTTATTCATGTTAGGTTATTTAAAGAAAAAAATCTCTCTTCAGTCAAAAAAGGAACGAGACTCTCAACCTATAACTCATCTGGTACCTCTAACGCAAAATTATCAAAGATTAATATAGATAGATTTACATCTCTAGTTCAATCTAAATCATTATTAAATATCTTGATGTCTGTTTTAAAAACAAAAAGAGAAAAAATATATTTTTTAGAATCTGAAAAAAAAGTAAAGGAAAAATATTATTCAGCAAAAGGAGCAGCTATAAATGGTTTCAAGCAAATTGCAAATAAAGCTGAATTTTTATTAGATAATAATGAAAAGTTAAATTTTAGAATTTTAAAAAAAATAAAATCTAGTGAAAAAGCTATTTTTTTTGGTTTTACAAATATGGTTTGGGAAAAATTAATTAAAGAATTAAGTAAAAAAAAGTTTAAGCTAAATTTTAAAAACTCAATATTATTTCATGGTGGGGGTTGGAAAAAACTAGAAGAAAAAAAAATAGAAAAAAAGAAGTTTTATAAACTAATATACAACTTTTTAGGTATCAATCAGATTTATGATTACTACGGTATGATTGAACAAACTGGGTCAATTTTTTTAGAATGTGAATATGGATACTTTCATGCCTCAATTTTTTCTGAAATTAATATTAGAAATAATAAATTACAAATTTGTAAATTAAATCAAAAAGGCATAATTCAAGTGAGTTCCCTATTGCCTACAAGTTATCCAGGTCACAACATACTTACAGAAGATTTGGGAGAGATTAAAGGGATCGATAATTGTAAATGTGGGAGAAAAGGAAAATACTTTAAAGTTTATGGTCGACTCTCACAATCTGAAATGAGAGGTTGTAGCAATGTTTAATGATAAGGAAATAAACATTGTCGTAGGAAATTTTAATCTCATAAAAAAACCAAATTTAATTTTTGATGATTTAATTATCGAATTTTTAGGCTCAATTTCGCAAGAAATTCTGACCAATAAAAATTTAAAAGTTTTTCCTGACTTATACTCATTTGCTTTTTGGTCTAGGAAAAATAATTTAATAAAGATTAAAAGAAATTATGATAAAACTAGAATTGGAAGAGGAATTGCATTTCACATTTGTCCATCTAACGTTCCTATGAATTTTGCTTTTTCTTTAGCTCTCGGACTTTTGTCAGGAAATTCAAATATTGTAAGATTGCCAAGTACAGAATTTATTCAGACATTCAAATTATGTAGTATTATGAAAAAAATTTTAAAAAAAAAAAAATTTCAAGTTATTAAAAAAAGGCTTTGCTTAGTTAATTATTTAAGGTCAGATAAAATTTCTGAAAAAATTTCTAAATTGGTAGATTTAAGAATTATTTGGGGTGGTGATGAAACTGTACAAAATTTTAAGAAATTTTTGACAAAACCTAGATGTCTGGATTTAAATTTTTCTAATAGGTATTCTTTTTCAATTATAAATTCAAAAAAATTTAATAGCTTAAACTCAAACCAAATTATAGATCTTGCAAGGAAATTTTATACAGATTCATATACTATGGATCAAAATGGATGTTCATCTCCTAAAGCTATTTTTTGGGTAGGTAATGTTTTTAAAAACAAGAAAGAATTTTTTTGGAATGAAATTTTAAGACTAGCTGATAAGTTATTTGATTTAGATTTATCAAAAACAAGTACAAAATTTTATAATTTAAATAGAGATATTTTAAATCAAGGCAAAAAGTCGTTACATTCATTTGAGAATTTTAAAGTTGTAAGAATAAAATTTAAATCACTTTATGAATTTAATTCTATAGAAGATGTTCAGTCTGGTTTTGGTGTTTTTGCTGAGACTAATATTTCAAAAATAGACCATTTAAGTAATTTGTTAAGCTCACGATCACAGACAATGACTTATTTTGGTTATAATAGAAAAAAAATTAAAAATATTATTTTAGACAATAGATTTAAGGGGATTGATAGAGTTGTTGAATTTGGGAACGCATTTAACATGTCTCATATTTGGGATGGTTTTGATATTATAAATACTTTATCAAGAGAGATTAGTTTGAATTAAATTATGAATAAATCACAAATAAGTAAACTTATAAGAATTAAGGGTCAATTATTAATGCTTGACAAAATCTTAAAGTTTAAATTGAACAAGAGTATTTCAACAAAATTTAAAGTAAAAAAGAAAAGTTGGTTTTACAAATATCATTTAATTAATAGACCAATAATGCCAGGAGTTTTAATGGAAGAAGCTATGTTTCAGAGTGCAGTATGCTTATTAAAACTTGATAATAAAAATATTTTATCAGAATTATTGTTAGTTGAGTCAAGTTCAAAATTTTACAGTGAAATTGCAGGAAATAATGATCTTAAAATTTTAACAGACTTGTATAAAAAAAATAAAAATTTATATTACTTTAGATCTAGAATTTTATCTAAAGACTTAATTAAATGTAAATCCGAATTTATTTTACTTAGAAAAATAATAAATTGAAAAAAATAGCTATAAAATCAAAAGCACTAGTAATAGATAAAGTACAAACAAAGTTTGTAGGAAAAATTAGAAATTGTAATATTGAAAATTTAAAATCAAATGAAATTTTGGTAAAACTCAGTTATTCATCTATAAATAATAAAGATATTTTAGTTTGTAATGGTTTATTTTGGGGATGTAGAAAATATCCTTTGATACCAGGTATTGATGGATCTGGAATAGTTATAAAATCTAGAAGTAATAAATTTAAAAAAGGAGATAATGTTGCAATCATTGCCTCAGATGCCGGATCAAAAACTCCAGGATGCTTTTCGAGCTATATTAAAATTAAGGATGTTTGGGTTAATAAATTAACAAGTAAATTATCAGGCAAGAATGCAATGATATTTGGCACAGCAGGATTTACTGCCATGAGTATAGTTAATCAAATCCAAAAAACAAAAAACAAAAAATCTATTTTAATTACAGGAGCTAATGGAGGTGTTGGTCTTTTTTCTACTTTTATTTTATCTAAATTGGGTCATTATGTTACAGCCGTTACTAGAAACAACACAAATTATTTATTAAAATTAGGAGCTAAAAAAGTAATACTTCTTAAAGATTTAAATGATAGTACAAACTTACCTCTACAAAAAACTTTATACGATATCTGTATAGACAACATTGGAGGAGATTCCTTGGACTATATACTTAAAAGAATAAAAAATAATGGAACAATTTATAGTGTAGGTTTTGCAAATAATAAATCTACGTCCAATATAAATTTGATGCCCTTTATTTTAAGAAGAGTAAAGCTTATTGGAATTCACACTGAAAGTTTAAGAATTACAGAACGATCAAAAATATGGAAGTCTATTCAAATCTTTATCAAAAAATTTGGTATTAATAAAAATCTATTTAAAAAGATAAAACTGAGCAATTTACCTTACTATATCAAAAATTATGACAATTTAGAAAAAAGAGGAAGATATTTAATAACCATAAATAAATAAAAAATGTTGCCATTTTATCAAAGCACTTTTAAAAGATTAAATTAATTTATGAATATATATAATAATAAAGAAATTTTAATTACTGGAGGAACTGGTAGTTTTGGAAATGAATTTTGTAGAAAAATTGTTGAATCAAAAATTAAACCTAGACGACTAATTATTTATAGTAGAGACGAGTTTAAGCAGGAGGAAATGCAAAAAAAATTTCCTGAAAACAAGTTTCCATTTATCAGATTTTTTATAGGTGATGTTAGAGACAAAGAAAGACTTTATAGAGCAATGGAAAATATTGATATTGTAATACATGCTGCTGCGTTAAAACATGTTCATTTGGGTGAATATAATCCAATGGAAGTGATAAAAACTAATGTGATAGGTGCCCAGAACATTATTGATGCATGTTTAGACAAAAATGTTAAAAATGTAATTGCTTTATCCACTGATAAAGCTTCATCACCAATAAACTTATACGGTGCGTCAAAGCTTTGTTCTGATAAAATATTTTTATCTGCAAATAATATTAAAGGATCCAGAAAAACAAAATTTAGCATTGTTAGATATGGGAATGTTTTAGGAAGTAGAGGATCGGTTGTTCCAATATTTTTGAATTTAAACAAAAAAAATAAGAAATTTAACTTAACACATAAGGAAATGACTAGATTTAATATTACTCTTGAGGAAGGAGTTGAATTTGTTAATTGGTGCCTAAAAAATAATAGTGGAGGTGAAATTTTTGTACCAAAATTAGATAGTTTCAAAGTAATAGATCTAGCAAAAGCAATAAATAAAAATGCAAAATTTCAAAATATTGGTCTTAGACCCGGGGAAAAAATTCATGAGGAATTAATATCAGAAAGTGATGGTTATAATACATTAGAGGGAAAAAACCATTTTGTGATCTTAAATTATCACACAAAAAATAATATACAGAACTATAAAAGAAAAAATAAATTAAAAGATTTAAAGTCAACAATAAAGTATTCCAGTGACTTAAATAAATCTTTTTTATCAATTGATAATTTAAGACAAATATTAAAAATCAATAAATTTATTTAAAATGAGCAGATATATGCCTACTGCCGAGTATGGTTTACATAATTTATCAGGATTAAATTTTAATTTGATAAAGAAAAGCTTGAAAAAAAAATCTGTTACAAATGATAGTTACTGCAAAGAATTTGAAAAAAAAGTATCCAAGTATACAGGTTCGAGGTATTGTATGGCTTGTAATAACGGTACCTCTGCTCTTTTAATTTCAATTTTAGCAATAAAGAACAAGAATCCAATTATAATTATTCCAAACATTAATTTTATATCAGCTGCAAATATTGTTTACCTGCTTGGCGGTAAAATAATTTTATGTGATGTCAATGAAAAATCAGGAATGATTGATGAAAAAACTTTTCAAGAAGTAATTAAAAATTGTAAAATAAAAAATGTTAAACCTGATATATTTATGCCAATTCATTATGCTGGTAAAGTTTTAGATCTAAGAAAAATAAGTAAAATCTGTAAAAAGGAAAAAATAAAAATTATTGAAGACGGATGTCATAGTTTTGGATCATCTAATAAAAAAAATAAAGTTGGTGACTCAAAACTATCTGAATTCACTACATTTTCTTTTCATCCAGTAAAAAATATTACGACCATTGAGGGTGGTGCAATTACTACTAATTCATTCAAAAATTTTAAGAAATTAATAGAACTTAAAACCTTTTCTCTTATAAAAACAAATATCAATGATCCCTATCAACTTAAAACACCTAGCTTAAATTTTAGAATGGGTGAAATAAATGCTGCAATAGGACTCAACCAAATGAAAAAAATTAAAAAGTTTAAATCCGTCAGGCAAAATCTTGTAAATTATTATATTGAAAAATTTAAAAACCTTGATGAAATTTTAACTATAGAGAATAAAAAAGATAAAAGAATATTTTGGCATCTATTAGTTATCCATTTAGACAAGAAATATCTCCATCTAAAAAAAAAATTGATGCTCTTTTTAAAGTCCAAAAAAATAGGAACACAAATTCATTACAAGCCTCTCAGTGAACACAAAATTTTAAAAAATAGAATAATTTTATCAAACAAAAAAAATTCTATTAAATTTTATAAATCACAACTAACATTGCCACTTCATACCAAAATGAAAAAAAAAGATATAGATTATATCTATGGGAATATTAAGTTTTTTTTTAAAGACTATATTTGAAATTTTAAACTACCATTATAAAAATTAAAATAACTCATCTGAATATTTTTTATTCAACATCTGATAAACCTAAAATGTGATCCTCAACTATATCTTTTTTTAATTTCTTACCAATCAAGAGACCTACTTCGTAACATTCTAAACCTCCCCCTGGAGATTTAAATTCTATATCTTCAAGCTTTAATACATGATCTTTCTTTAAATTTTTTGAAGCTACAATTGTTTTTTTCATCTTAAATATATATTTACTTTCATATGACATTTTTTGTTTATTACTTGTGCCCAAAGATTCTTTTAATTTTTTAAATCCTCTACACAACTTTGTTAGTCCCTCAGGCTCTAAAGACATTCCATGGTCAGTACCTTTTAAAGCCCTACTTAAAGTAAAATGTTTTTCAATTATCCGTGCGCCTAGAAGATAAGCTGCTGAAGGTATTAATATACCACTATCATGTCCAGAATAGCCAATTATGTTATTTGGATATCTATTTATCATTTCTGGAATAACATTAAGATTTATTTGATTGGCCTCAGCTGGATAGACTGAGGAACATTGTAAAAAAGCTACATCATTTTTAAAATTAATTGTATCTAAAACTCTATCTATATCATCAAAACCTGCATAGCCTGTGCTAATTATTAATGGCTTACCTGTTTCTGCAATTTTTTTGATCAACTCCATAAAGGTAATATCCGAAGATGCAACTTTATAGAAAGGACAGTCAAATTTTTCTAAAAAATCAAGACTATATAAATCAAAAGGAGTTGAAAAAAGAGTAATTTCTAATTGTTTAGCAAAATCAAATAATTCTTTATATTGATCTTCTCCAAATTCTAATTTTTCTCTATGCTCACCATATGTATTTCCATAACTGTTTGGATTGTCGTAAATACTATTGTAAAATTTTTTTGTATATAACTTTTTATTATTTCTTTTTTGTAGCTTTACAGCGTTAGCACCAGCATTTTTCGCTTTTACAAAAAGTTCCTTACATTTGTCGATTGAGCCTTGATGATTATGACCAATCTCAGCTATTACATAAGGAAGGGATTCTTGGTTAATCGTTGCTTTATCAAGTACTATCTTTTTAGACATTTTTTAAAAATCCATATTTTTTCTCAATTATCTTAGCAATTTCTAAATCATATTTATCATTAATATCTAAAGATCTATAACTTGGTATCAGATAAAATAAAGATTTAGAGCCAATCTGCTTTTTGTTTTTCAAAATGCTTTTTGTTTTTGATATAATTATATTTGATCTATAATAAGATTTTTTTAATTTTTGTCTATTCAAAACATTATTGTTTGAATTTAAAAAAAAATATGGCTTTAAATATTTTTTGTCATATATTTGAAGTGCTTTTACGGGACTCTGGCTACTCTCTGATACAATTTGAAGAGATGTTGCATTTTTATCGTCAATAATTTTTTTCACTGAATTATCAATATCTAAAGTTGTCTGAAATGGTGAGGTGGGTTGAAGCCTAACTATATAATCTGGTATAAAATTCTCTTTTTTTAAAATTTGTAAGGTGTGAAGGATATATTCCAACTCAGTTGAGTCACTTCTGCTAATTCTCTTGGGCCTTAAACTTGGACAGTAAGCGCCGTATTTGATGGAAAGTTTTTGATAAATTTTACTATCTGTAGATACAAAAATTTTATCAAGGTACTTTGAATGTAATGCTTTGCTTACAATCCAATCAAGAAGTGTGCGTCCATTAATTTTTGAAAGATTTTTATTTTTAATGCTTTTTGAGCCCGATCTAGCGGCTATTATTGCTAAGATTTTCTTTTTTTTGTACATTAATAATATCAAATACCATATAGATTTAAAAATTTTTTTCAGTGCATAAATCAAGCCAATTGAGCTATTAGTACTGGTCAGCTGCACGCATTACTGCGCTTCCACATCCAGCCTATCAACGT
>MDSV01178994.1_pt1 | contig 17941 bp, 15 predicted proteins | sample 810851 | NCBI WGS metagenome assembly MDSV01 (sample SAMN05326640, study PRJNA326480) | marine metagenome | isolation source: seawater | place: Atlantic Ocean: North East | collected 2012 | reverse complement strand
TGTACTAGAATGTACAAGGCTTTTGGATTAAGTCCTAAAAATATTGTAATGACCGACAGTAAAGGAGTAATAAGGTCTGACAGAGAAGAGTTGACTGCTGAAAAAAAAGAATTTGCTACTAATAGAGATATAGATTCACTTGAACAAGCAATGAAAAATGCGGATGTTTTTATAGGACTATCAAAAGCCAATATGGTGACTCCAAAAATGTTGCTGTCCATGGCAAAAAATCCTATTGTTTTCGCAATGGCTAATCCAGATCCAGAAATTGGTTACGACCTAGCAATGAAAACAAGAGACGACATTGTTATGGCAACTGGTAGGTCAGATCATCCAAATCAAGTAAATAATGTTTTGGGTTTCCCCTTTATTTTTAGAGGAGCCTTAGATGTGAGAGCATCAAAGATTAATGATCAAATGAAAATGGCTGCAGTTAAAGCATTGGCTTCTTTAGCTAAAGAGACGGTTCCGGAGTTTGTTAATATAGCCTACGATAAAACAAAACTTACTTTTGGCAAAAGTTATATAATTCCCAAACCATTTGACCCACGTTTAATAACTAAAATACCCCCAGAGGTTGCCAAGGCTGCTATGGAATCTGGAGTAGCTAAGCAACCCATAACATGTTGGGATAAATATCAAGAAGAGCTTCATTCTAGGCTTGGAAATGACAAGAAAATAGTAAGACTTCTTATAAATCGAGCAAAAGCAAATCCTAAAAAAATAATTTTTGCTGAAGCGGATCATTTAGACGTATTAAAAGCAGCACAAATAGTTCACGAAGAAGGGATTGGGTATCCGATTCTTCTTGGAGATAGAGATGTAATTCTTGAGCTTAAAGCAGAAATTGAATTTGAAGCGGAAGTTCCCATAATTGATCCTAAATCAAAAGAGGAACTGTCTAACAGAGAAAAATTTGGAAAGAAATATTGGGAAATGAGAAGAAGAAAAGGGGTAACCCTTTTTGAAGCAATTAATAAAATGAAACGAAGAAATTTGTACTCAGCAATGATGTTGTTAGCTGGTGATGCACAAGCCTTAATTTCAGGATATTCAAGAAGTTATCCAGTAACAGTAAAACCAATGTTAGAGGTAATTGGAAAAGCTACAGGAATTAATAAAGTGGCAACTACCAATTTAATGATAACCAATAAAGGACCTTTATTTTTATCAGACACCTCAATAAATATTGACCCTAGTTCTAAAGATTTGGCCATAATAGCAAAAATGACAGCGGAAACTGTAAAGATGTTTGGAATGGAACCTAATATTGCAATGGTGTCTTATTCAAACTTTGGATCTTCAACACATCCTATGGCATTAAAAGTAAACCAAGCGGTGAAGTTTTTACATAGAAATTTTCCTGATTTAAATGTAGATGGAGAGGTACAAACAGATTTTGCTTTGAATAAAGAAATGTTTAAAAATAAATTCTCCTATTCAAAACTTTCAGGAAAAAATGTGAATACACTAATTTTTCCAAACTTAGATTCTGCTAATACAAATTATAAAGTAATTAAAGAACTGGATAATGCAATGTCTATTGGTCCAATTATGATGGGTATGTCTAAGGCCGTTCATGTATTGCAACTGGGAGCAAGTGTGGAGGAAATGGTAAATATGTCTGCAGTTGCAGTGGTTGATGCTCAAAAAAAAGCTAAATTGAAAAAATGATTACACAATTAAAAGGAAGACTGGTGGAAAAATCACCAACCGATGTGGTGATTGATTGTAATGGCGTGGGTTATTTAGTAAATATTTCTCTTAACACATTTTCTAAATTAACAGACTCAGAAAGTATTAGTTTATATACTCACCTTCAGGTAAAAGAAGATTCACATACCTTATTTGGATTTTATGAAAAAACAGAGAGAAATCTATTTCGACAATTAATTTCTGTTTCTGGAATTGGAGCCAGTACAGCAAGAACTATGCTTTCCTCACTTAGTCCAAGTGAAATACAGAGTGCTATAATCTCAGGAAATGTTGCCACAATTCAATCTGTAAAAGGAATTGGTTCCAAGACGGCACAAAGAGTTATTATAGACTTAAAAGATAAAGTAAGTTTAATTTCAGAAAACGATGAATTTATTGGAAATATTGGCAATACAAATAAAGATGAAGCGTTATCAGCATTAGAGGTACTAGGATATAGTAGAAAACAAACTAGTAAGCTAATCGAAATGCTTGTTAATAATTCGCCAGAAATGTCAGTTGAAGAATTGATTAAAGGAGCATTAAATAAATTGTAAAGCATTGAATAAAGGCTCTTTTAAAAGAAAAATTTTTCTGTTATTATTTTTCTTAACCACATTATACAATTATAGTCTGTTCGGTCAAAAGATAATAACTTTAGACACAATAGGAAACACAGTCTATTTAGGTAAGTTTAAACTTAAGCCGCCCTCTTTTTTTATTTCAAAATATACATACGATCCCTTAATTGATAAATATATATATACTACTAAGGCTGGTGAGATTGATGTAGGAATTCCTTTAATATTAACTCCCGAGGAGTACAGACAATTAATCAAAGAAGAAAATATCAAAAACTATTTTCAAGAAAAATTAAAATTACTGGCGGATGAAGATTCCGAAAAATCGGAAAAGCTTAAAAATTTACTTCCTGATTTATATTTGAACTCCAATTTTTTTGAAACAATTTTTGGTGGAGACGAAATTGAACTTACTCCACAAGGATCTATTTCTATGGATATTGGGGCGAGATATCAAAAAAGAGAAAATCCCTCGATATCCTCTAGAAATCAGAGTAATATTAATCTTGACTTTAATCAATCCATTAGCCTAAGTATGAATGGAAAAATTGGAGAAAGGTTAACCATTGCTTCCAACTATGATACGCAATCGACTTTTGATTTTCAAAACCTTTTAAAATTAGATTATACTCCTACTGAGGATGACATAATCCAAAAAATTGAACTTGGAAACGTGAGTATGCCTTTGAGTGGGTCTTTAATTTCAGGTGCGCAAAGTTTATTTGGATTTAAAACAGAACTAAAGTTTGGTAATACTAAAGTGACAACTGTTTTATCTGAACAAAGATCTCAATCTCAGACTGTAAAGGCGAAAGGAGCAGGAAGTTTCGAAGAATTTTCAATATTTCCTCTAGATTATGATGAAAACAGACATTTTTTTTTAGGACAATATTTTAGAGATAAATACGATAAAACTCTTAAAACGTACCCATATTTAAACACACAAATTAATATAACCAGATTAGAGATATGGGTGACAAATAGAGTAAATCAAACTCAGAATGTAAGAAACGTTCTGGCACTACAAGATTTAGCAGAATCAGACCCTAATAAAACTAAAATCGATGAATTTTACCCCAGTTTTATATTAAAACCAGGAGCGAATACCTACCCAGATAATTCTGTAAATAAATTTGATCCATCTACTATTGGTACAGGGCTATTAAATTCCTCAATCAGAGAAATATCCACAGTTAAAAATGGTTTTGGTCCTATCTCTAATTTAATTAGTGAAGGAAATGATTATTCCGTCTTAGAGAATGCGAGAAAGTTAGAGTCTAACGAATATAAATTACACGAAAAATTAGGTTACATCTCTTTAAATCAACCTTTGAATAATGACGAAATTTTAGCAGTGGCCTATCAATATACGGTAGGAGGTCAAGTTTTTCAGGTGGGAGAATTTGCAAATGACGGAGTCGATGCAACCGATCTTTCGGACAATAATGGAAATCTAAAAATTTCTAATAATAGTTTGATTGTTAAAATGTTGAAAAGCAGTTTAACTAACATAAATCAACCAGTTTGGGATTTAATGATGAAAAATATTTATTCTATTGGCTCATATCAAATTAATAAAGATGATTTTAGACTAAATATTTTTTACTCTAATCCATCCCCATTAAATTATATTGAAGCGATAGACAAGTCTATTTGGCCAGATTCTATTGATGGAAAGACTTTATTGTCCTTATTTAATTTGGATAATTTAAATATGAATAATGATTTGCAAAATGGTGGTGATGGGTTTTTTGATTTTGTTCCTAATTTAACTATCGATTCCAATAACGGTTTAATCATCTTTACATCTGTTGAGCCATTTGGAGAATATTTATTTAATAAATTAAAAGATTCAAACTCGTCAATAGAAAATTATCAAAACGAAGACTCTTATAATGTCAATCAAAAAAAATATGTTTACCAAGAAATTTACAGTTTGTCTAAAACTGGAGCTGAAGAAAAAATAGAAAAGAATAAATTTCAACTAAAAGGATCTTATAAAACATCAGGAGATTCTGGCGGAATTGCTATTGGACAATTCAATGTACCAAGAGGATCTGTTAAAGTTTCTGCTGGAGGAAGATTATTACAAGAAGGAGTTGATTATACAGTAAATTATCAAGCTGGAAGAGTTCAAATTTTAGATCAGACGCTAAAAGATTCTAATATTCCTATAGAAATTTCAACCGAAAGCAACTCTTTTTTTGGTCAACAAAAGAAAAGGTTTTCTGGAATAAATGTAGAGCATAAGTTTAGTGACAATTTTATAATTGGAGGTGCCTTGATGAATTTAAGTGAAAGATCAATAAGTCAGAAGGCTAATTATGGCGTTGAACCAGTCAACAATACAATGATTGGAGTAAATGGTATTTTTTCAGCAGAAGTTCCTTTTTTAACAAGGTTAGCGAATAAATTACCCAACATTAGAACAAAAACCCCATCAGTAATTTCTGTTAAAGGAGAGATAGCTTATTTGCATGCTGGAAAACCAAAAAACTCTGGTTATGAAGATAACGCTACTATTTATGTAGATGATTTTGAAGGTGCTGAAACTAATATAGATTTAAAAGACAACCTTTCTTGGAGTTTATCAAGTACCCCTTTAAATGTAAATGGTTCAGAATTTGGAGTGGACGATCTTAGACTGGGATATTACAGAGCAAAATTAGCTTGGTACAATATCGATCCTATTTTTTATACTAGACAAAGGCCAACAGAAATTGATGATAATGAATTATCCAAAAATGAAACAAGAAGAATATTTATAGATGAAATTTTTCCTCAACAGGATTTAATTGAAGGGCAGTCAAGAATTCAAAATACTTTCGATTTAAATTATCTGCCAGATGAAAAAGGGCCTTATAATAATAATTTAAATAATTTGTTTATTCAAAATCCCTCCAATAATTGGGCTGGAATAACAAGAAAAATTAATACAACTAATTTTGAACAATCTAATGTTGAATTTATTCAATTTTGGCTATTAGATACTTTTGAAGAAAATCCTTCTAGCGAAAATAACCTTGGTAATTTGGTATTTAATTTAGGTAGCATCTCAGAGGATATATTAAAAGACGGAAAAAAATTATATGAAAACGGTTTGCCAACCTCCAATTCACAACAAATAATTAATGAGTCAAACTGGGGGATATCCCCCGCTACCCAATCTTTGGTTTATTCATTTGATTCAGACCCAAACAGTAGATTAGTTCAAGATTTAGGTTATGATGGTTTAAATGATAAAGATGAATTAGAAAAATATTCTAATGGACTAAATTCTGATCCTGCTGGAGACAATTATCAATATTATTTAAATGCGCAGGGGGGCATACTAAATAGGTATAAAAATTACAATGGAACACAAGGGAATTCTCCAGTTTCATCTGGCAACAATGATAGGGGGTCTACCACAGTTCCTGATACTGAAGATGTAAATAAGGACAATACAATGAACACTATCGATAGCTATTTCGAATATAGGATTCCCATAAAAAAAAATATGGATGTAGGTAATCACCCCTTTATCAGTGATGTCAGAGATAATGTTAAAGTAGAGCTTCCAAATGGACAAACAAAAATTACTAGATGGATTCAATTTAAGGTCCCCGTTTTTAAACAGTTTTATAAAAGCAGTAAGTACAGTCCTTTTTTTAATGCTGTAAATGGTATAGATAATTTAAGATCTATTCGTTTTATGAGAATTTTACTTAAAGATTTTAATAAGCCGGTAACTATTAGGTTTGGAACCTTAGATTTAGTTAGAACTGATTGGAAGAGGTACTCAAAAAATTTAAATAAAGATAATATTAACCATCCCAACACATCTTTTGATATTGGATCGGTAAATATTTTAGAAAATGAAAATAGGGTTCCTATTAACTACATCCTCCCACCTGGTGTACAAAGAGAAGAAATAAATTCAAATAGTTCAATTATACGTCAAAACGAACAATCCATGACATTAAAAGTAACAGATTTGAAGCCTAAAGATTCAAGAGCAGTTTATAAAAACTTGGATTTTGACATGAGACAGTATAAGAGTTTGAAAATGTTTATTCATGCAGAATCTGTTGAGGGAAGTCCACAACTACCTGGTGAAGGGTCCTCCGAAGATTACGACAAAAGATTGGTTGGTTTTATTAGAATGGGATCTGATTTCACAGACAATTATTATCAAATTGAGATCCCTTTAAAGCCTACAGCTTTCACTCAGGGTTCCTCAAATAGATTTAGCGCAGATCAGGTATGGGAACCAGATTCAAATTCTATTGATTTTTCTTTGGAAATATTAACCAAATTAAAAGCTTTAACTATCACAGGAAATTCAAATTTAACAGAAGGATTATATTTTAATGAAGATCTTCAAATAATTGATGAATTTTCTTCTATCTCTAGTTTGCCTGGAGAGAAAAAATACAAGTTTGCCATAAAAGGAAATCCAACAATTGGAGGAATAAAAACTTTAATGATTGGAGTGAAAAATCCCTCTACTCAAAATGGAGATATTCTTTCAGGAGAAGTATGGTTTAATGAGCTTAGGCTTTCAGAAATTGATGGAAAAGGAGGTTGGTCTGCTTTAGGATCTTTAGATGCTAATATTGCAGATGTGGCTAATTTTTCTGTTTCTGGTAAAATATCAACAGTAGGGTTCGGCTCAATTGATAAAACTCCCAATCAAAGAAGTAGAGAAGAATTTAAACAATATGGTTTTGTTGGTAGTACTAATTTTGGAAAATTTCTTCCCGAAAAATGGGGTATACAAATTCCTTTGGCTTATAGTATAAACCAGCAGGTTTCTACACCCGAATACGATCCGTTTTACCAGGATATTAAACTAAGTGACAGATTAAATTCAGCCCAAAGAAAAAGTCAAAGAGACTCAATTAGAGAACAAGCAATTTCTTTTAAGCAAGCCAAAAGTATTAGTTTGAATGGATTGAAAAAGAACAGATCTGATGGCCAAGAAGAAAGGTTTTATGATATTGAAAATTTTGATTTTTCGTATAGCTATAATCAGGAGATGGAACATGATTATGAAGTAGAGAACTTAACTAGAAAGACTGTTAGAGCAGGAGCTCAATATAGTTTTACATTCCAGCCATTCCTTATTTCTCCATTTAAGTCCATTACTCTTATTAGTGATAATAAATATTTAGAATGGCTAAGTGAGTTTAATATCAATCCTCTAATCTCCGCTATTTCTTTTAATACTAATATCAACAGAAGCTTTAATAGCCAGCGTTTTAGAGAGGTTTATATTGAGGGAGCAGATGCCTCTAAACAAATTGCTTTACCTGACATTCAGCAAAGAAATTTCCTTTTTGATTGGGATCTTAGTTTAAGTCAAAATTTAACTAACTCATTAAGATTAGACTTTTCAGCATCTAACAATAGTATTATTAAAAATTATTATAAAGAGGATTCACAGGGGAATTCAGTAGTAAATAAAGAACTTGAAATATGGGATGGATTTTGGAATACAGGAGAAACTATTTCTCATAATCAGTCTTTTAAATTAAGTTACGACTTACCTTTTAAGTTATTTCCTTTGATTGATTTTATTTCTAGTAATTATAATTATTCTGGTGATTTTAATTGGGAAAGAGGTTCTGATGCAATGGCTCAAGTAGAAGATGAGCTGGGGAATGTTTTAGGAAGAGTTAATACTATTCAAAATGCCAATACTCATTCTATGAATGCTTCTTTTAACATGTCAAAATTTTATAAAAACCTTGGGCTAGTTAAAAAGAAAAAGCCTAAAAAAGTTCAAAATAAAATTACAAATTCAATTATTGGTTTAGCTACAGGATTATCAAGACTGAAATTAAATTACACAGAAAATAATGGTCAAGTTTTACCTGGTTATACTCAGTCCCTAGGGTTTTTTGGAACCTCTAAACCTTCAATGGCATTCGTATTTGGAAGTCAATCCGATATAAGATATGAGGCAGCTAAAAATGGTTGGTTAACTGATTTTCCTAGTTTTAATGAACAATATTCCAGAGTACATAATACAAAGTTTGATATAACCGCAGAATTAAGCTGGATAAAAAATTTAAAAATAGACATAAAAGCCAATAGAACCTATTCTGAAAATTTTTCGGAAAATTATCTGATTTCTGACAACCAGTATAATCCTCTCACTCCAAATACATCGGGAAATTTTGCGATATCTTCTATTCTAATTAAAACAGCTTTTAAAAATAGTGATCAATATAAATCCCAAACTTTTCAAACTTTTCAAAACAATAGATTGATAATAGCCAATAGACTTTCTTTAATTAATGGTAATTCAAATGGTCAATTAGATGAAGATGGTTTCCCAAAAGGATATGGAAAAAACAATCAATCTGTTTTAATACCTGCATTTATTTCTGCTTATTCAGGGGAAGATCCATATGGAATTTCCTTAAATGCGATTAGAAGCACACCACTTCCTAATTGGTCTGTACAATATACAGGACTAGTTAAGCTAGATTTTTTTAAAGATAGATTTAAAAGGTTTAGTATTGGACACTCCTACAGGTCTAACTACACTTTAAATAATTTTAAATCTAACTTAGAATTTGATTCCAATAACAATCAATTGACCGACTTATCAGGAAATTTTTTAAATGAAATATTATATACCAACATCAACCTTGTAGAACAATTTAATCCATTATTAAAAGTAGATATGGAATTAAAGAATTCTATAAGAGTGGTTATGGAGCTAAAAAAAGACAGAGCACTTTCCTTAAGCCTTGACAACAACTTATTGACAGAAGTTTCAGGAATGGATTATTCAATAGGGTTTGGATATAGAATAAAGGATCTAAAGTTTAGAAATGGTTTTGGAGGTAGGCAGAGGGTTTCTAAAGGAGATCTAAATATGAAGGCAGACATTAGCATGCGCGATAATATCACTGTAATAAGAAATTTAAATATTGACGACAATAAAGTGACTGCAGGTCAAACAATATGGTCTATTAAATTTTCAGCAGATTATGCTTTGAGTAAAAGTTTCAATGCAGTATTTTTTTATGATCATTTATTTTCAGAATTTGCAATTTCTACAGCATTTCCTCAAACTACCATTAGATCAGGGATGACTTTGAGATATAATTTTGGAGAATAAATTTGTTGTGAAAAAATATTTTTAAATCTTACATTTACAAAAAATAAAAATTATCATGGAAATTAAATCTGAATTAAAATATACAAAAGATCACGAATGGGTTAAGGTTGAGGGAAACCAAGCAATTATTGGGATCACTGATTATGCTCAAGGAGAGCTTGGTGATATTGTATATGTTGAAGTTGAAGCTTTGGGAGAAAATTTACAAAAAGAAGAAATTTTTGGATCCGTTGAAGCAGTAAAGACAGTTTCAGATTTATTTTTACCAGTTTCCGGTAAAATAACAGAACTTAATGAAGACCTTGAGGATAATCCTGAATTAATTAACGAAGACCCTTATGGAAAAGGATGGATAATTAAAATGGAAATAGAAGATTCTAGTGAGTTGGAAGAGCTTTTAAATTCAGATTCTTACAAAGAACTTATTGGATCATAAGGCTGTGTTTAAAAAAGCCACAATTATTTACACTCTTTTAATAATTTTTATTTCTTTAGTTCCTATACCACGATTACCCTTACCAAAATTTGATCTTTTTCAGTGGGACAAGTTTTTTCATCTTTTAGTTTACTTGATTATGTCTTTGATGTGGTTAAGATTAGGTTTTTTTCAGACAAATAGTTTAAAATATTCCTATTTAATTATTGTTGTTTTAATAGGCTTAATCACTGAATCTTTACAAGGTTTATTACCAATTGGAAGATATTTTGAAATAGCGGATATTATCGCAAACTTTTTTGGAATTCTTATTGGGCTTGCTCTAACTAGGCTTTATATTTTTAAAAATAAACTGTCTTAGCTTTCATTTTAAAAAAAAAAAATTATTTTAGCTAAGAATACAAATCAATTATGCAAAGAAAAAAGAATCCTCGGTCTGATTTAAGAAATTACAGTAGTCTAATGCTAGCTTTCGCTTTGTGTGTAGTACTGTTTATTTCATGGCAAGCAATTGAGTACAAGTCTTATGAAATTCAATACGACTTAGAATCATTAAATGTCGATGACGACGACGATGAGGAGATTCCAATTACTGAGCAAATCAAAACACCACCACCACCACCACCACCACCTGCTCCTGAAATTATTGAAATAGTGGAGGATGAAGAAGAAATTGAGGAGACTATTATTGAATCCACAGAAACTGATCAAGAGGAAATAGTTGAGGAAGTGGAAGAGTTGGAAGAAGAAATGGATATGGATATTCCATTTGCTATTATTGAAGATGTTCCATTATTTCCAGGCTGTGAAAGGGTTGCTAAGTCTCAAAGAAGAAAATGTTTTCAAGAACAAATTCAAAAACACATTAATAAAAACTTTAGATATCCGGAAATAGCTCAAGAAATGGGTATTCAAGGTAGAGTTTTTGTCCAATTTATGATTGGAAAAGATGGAAATATTAGTGGGATTAGGACTAGAGGACCAGACAAAAATCTAGAAAGAGAAGCTAATAGAATTATTGGCAAACTACCTAAAATGACACCTGGAAAACAGAGAGGAAGACCTGTAAGAGTGCCTTTTAGTATCCCAATTACATTTAGATTAAATTAGATTTCTTTTAAAGTCTTAAATATCAATTAAATAATTGTTTTCTCTATTATTCTGTATTAACTTTGCGGCCTATTAAATCTATGGCCATTAGTTCCTACAAATCAGATTACGGTTTATTAAACACCCCTTTCAAGTTAATGCTTAAAGATTTTTTTGAATTAACTAAAGCAAGACTGGCAATAAGTGTAGTTTTTTCGTCGTTAGCTGGATATTTAATAGCTGCTGATTCATATGATTTTAATATAATTATCCTTCTTGTAATTGGAGGATATTGTATGGTTGGAGCCTCAAATTCTTTTAATCAAATTATTGAAAAAGATTTGGACGCTTTGATGGATAGAACTAAAAATAGACCAATTCCAACTGGAAGAGTTTCTGTTTCTGCTGCTTTTATAATATCTGTCTTGTTAACTCTAATCGGAATTGTAATTTTATATAAAATAAATCCTAAAACTGCACTTTTTGGATCTATTTCTATTTTTATTTACGCTTGTTTATATACTCCTTTAAAGACTATTACTCCACTGTCCGTTTTTGTAGGGGCATTCCCTGGAGCAATTCCTTTTATGTTAGGCTGGGTAGCAGCTACTAATAATTTTGGAATTGAGGCAGGTGCGTTATTTACTATTCAGTTTTTTTGGCAATTTCCTCATTTTTGGGCACTTGGTTGGATGCTGGATGATGATTATAAAAAAGCAGGAATAAATATGTTGCCGACCAAAAAAAAGGATAAAGCTACTGCCTTTCAAACTGTACTTTATACAATTTGGATGATAATGATTTCTGTATTTCCTGTAAGTGGTTTAACGGGAGATCTTCATCTTTCTGTTTTTTCTGCAATTTTAATTGGAATAATTGGATTGGCTATGCTATATTTCTCTATTAACCTTTATAAAAAAATGACAACTAATGCAGCAAAAAGTTTGTTTACAGCTAGTGTAATATGCCTAACTCTAGTTCAAATAGTTTATGTAATTGATAAAATTTATATATGGACTTAAATGAAAAAGAAATTCGTTTAAAAACTATAAAAGCAAAAAAAATGATGCTTTTATTTTCGATGCTAAGTATTGCCATGACTTTTGCAGGCTTAACAAGTGCTTACATTGTTAGTAAATCAAGACCAGATTGGTTGAAAGATTTTGAATTACCTTTTGCATTTATTGTTAGTACAGTAGTAATAATCTTAAGTAGTATTTCTATTTACATTGCAAAACAAAGTGTAAAAAATAACGAAGTCTCTAAAACCACATTATGGCTTCTAATTACCTTTGGTTTTGGGATAATATTTGTAATATCTCAATTTTCCGGATTCAGTGAACTAATTGGTTTAGGATATTTTTTTACCGGAGCACAGAGTACCATAACCACTTCTTTTTTATATGTTCTTACAGTACTGCACTTAGCTCACCTTTTTGCAGGACTGATAGTTCTTGTTGTGGTAACTATTAATAATTATAAAAATAAATATAAAACTGAAAAACTAGGGTTTGAGTTGGCCGTTAACTTTTGGCATTTTCTTGGGATTTTATGGCTTTATTTGTTTGTTTTTTTATATTTCTTTAGATAGTAAAAATTTGTAAATTTGTAATCTTAATTTCAATATTCAAATGAGTTCAACAATTTCAAAATCAATAGAAGAAGAAGATTTATGGGGAGGCGGAAACAAGCCTTTTAAAGCTAGTTATGGTAAGCTAATGATGTGGTTTTTCATAGTTTCCGATGCATTAACTTTTTCAGGATTTTTAGTTGCTTATGGATTTTCCAGATTTAAAAATATAGATACATGGCCAATTGCTGATGAGGTTTTCAATCACTTTCCTTTTTTACATGGTGTGGATGCTCCTATGTATTATGTAGCGCTAATGACATTTGTTTTGATTTTTTCGTCTGTTACAATGGTTTTAGCTGTTGATGCAGGTCATCACATGCAAAAAGAAAAGGTTACTTTTTATATGGCTCTAACAATAATTGGAGGAGCTGTATTTGTAGGGTCACAAGCATGGGAATGGAAAAATTTTATAAATGGGGAATATGGTGCAGTAGAAACTACAGGTGGGCAAATTTATCAATTTGTTTATAAAGACAATCCTAAAAAAAGAGTGGGTTTAGAAGAGATTGCTTTCGAAATCCCAGATGAAAGAATTCAGTATGAAAGTAATAAAGGTATTTGGTTTTATGACGAACCTAACTTGCCAACTTTTACAGTTGAAGAAATTATTACTGGATTTAATTCAAAGCCTAATGTGGTTATTAAAACTGAAAAAATTAATGAGAAAGGACATAAGATTGTTTTAAGTAGAGAAGAATCATTAAAAAAAATTACCCAAGTGAAATATGTTGTTGAGGGAGCTAATTTGATTCGTAATGAATATGGTAACAGATTGTTTGCTGACTTTTTCTTTTTCATTACAGGATTTCACGGTTTTCATGTTTTTTCGGGTGTAGTAATTAATATCATTATTTTCTTTAATGTTCTTATAGGAACTTACGAGAGAAGGGGGCACTATGAGATGGTAGAAAAAGTTGGGTTATACTGGCATTTTGTTGATTTGGTTTGGGTTTTTGTTTTTACATTCTTTTATCTAGTATAATTTATATATGGAAAATAGCACACATAAATTAGAAATTTTTAGAGGACTTTTAAAGTTCAAGTCTAACCAATCAAAAATATGGGGAGTCTTGATATTCCTTTCAATAGTAACGATCATCGAAGTTGTTTTGGGAATAGTTAAACCTGAAATATTGATGAACACTTTTTTAGGTGCAAAGATTATTAATTGGATTTTTATTATTCTAACATTAGTAAAAGCATATTATATAGCTTGGGACTTTATGCACCTTAGGGATGAGACAAGCGGATTGCAAGCCTCTATTGTGATTACTCTTCTTTTTTTAATTGCCTACTTAGCATTTATACTGCTAGTAGAAGGCAATTATATTTTCGATGTGATGTATGAGGGCTTTGTTAGTTGGAATTTCTAATTTATACTAAGTAATTTTTCTTTTATGAGAAAGTATTTTGTCCTTACCATTCTTTTTATTTTGCCCTTAGTTGTATATCTCTTTTTTGCATCAGGAATAAATCACTTTGCAAAACTTCCAATATTAACTAATAATGTAAAAGATATTTCTAAAATTTCTAACGAGAGTTTAAAAGATAAAATAACTATCCTAGGTTTTTTTGGAAAAAATATTGAAGATAGATATGGCGATGCGGGAAATTTAAATCAGGAAATTTTTAAAAGATTTAATGAATTTAAGGATTTTCAGTTTGTAATGATTCAGCCAGAAGAAACTAAATTTTTAAGTGATAATTTGATAAAGGAAATGAACAGGCTTACTAAAACAGATTTTAAAAACTGGAAATTTGTTGAGATGAGTGATGAAGATTTAGTAGGTGTTTTTAATAGTTTACAAACAGATTTAAAGCTGGATGCAAATCTTGGAACCTCACATGTTTTTATTATAGATAGAAAAGGAAATTTAAGAGGAAGAGATGACAAAGAGGGAACAAAATTTGGTTATGATTCAAGGTTTGTTGCTGATATAAATAATAATATGGTTGATGATGTAAAAGTTATTTTAGCAGAATATAGAATGGCCCTTAAAAAGAATAATGTTTATAAAGACGAGCTTTAAATGAAGAAATACTCTTACATAGGAATTTCCTTTATAGTGTTAATATTTGGGATATGGTTTTTTCCAAAAATCATGAATAGGTTGGAGGGAAATAATATTAAATATGACACTAGATTAGATAATTCTAAAGAATTAAATTATATAAAGCTAAATGGAGATAAAAAGAAAGTCCCGAATTTCGTTTTCCAAAATCAGGATAATTTATTTATCAGTAATGAAGATTTCTTGGGTAAGGTGTTTGTTGTAGAATTTTTCTTCACTTCCTGCCCCTCTATTTGTATAGAAATGAATAAAAACATGAAGATTCTTGATAAAGAATTTGGAAACAGAGAGGATTTTGGGATTGCTTCTTTTACAATTGATCCTGAATATGATACTTCAAAAGTTTTAAAAGAATATGCTGAACTTTTGGAGGTTAATTCTAAAAATTGGCATTTTTTAACTGGGGAAATTTCTGATATTTATGATCTTTCAAACTCTGGATTCAATATTTTTTCTTCCATAAATCCCAACGTAGCGGGGGGATTTGAACACCAAGGATTTTTTGCTTTAATTGACCAGAACGGTTATATTCGCTCAAGGGACAATGGAATGGGCTCTCCGATAGTTTATTATTTGGGAATTGAAGAAAAAAGTTCTGATACACAAGGAATAGACATGTTAAAAGAAGATATTTTGAAATTATTAAATGATGGGGTATTGTAAATCTAAAATATATAACATTTTAATAGTTACAGTTTCAATTGTTATTCCTGTTGTAGTTGCTATACTTTTTACTGTAAAAATACCAAATGCAACTCCATTAACTTTTCTTCCACCTATTTATGCTACTATTAATGCTATTACAGCTATTTTATTGGTTTTTGCCTTAAAGGCGATCAAGTCTGGAAAAAGACAATTGCATGAAAGAATCATGAAAACATGTATTGCTTTGTCTTTGGTTTTTTTAGTAATGTATATAGCTTACCATATGACTTCTGATCCCACCCCTTTTGGTGGAGAAGGAGTGGTAGCCTATGTCTACTATTTTATTCTAATAACACACATTATTTTATCTATTATTCTGATTCCACTAGTTTTAACTAGTTATGTTAAAGCTATCCAAGCTCAATTTGTATCACATAAAAAAATATCTAGAATAACTTTTCCAATTTGGCTTTACGTAGCGGTAACTGGAGTGGTAGTTTATTTGATGATATCACCCTACTATTAATGAACATTCTATTGTTTATTTATGATTTTCAATGCGCTATGTGTAGGGCTGTGTTGGAGTCTGGAGCTGATCAAAAAGCAGCAGAAAGCTTGAATGATGGGATAGTATATTTAATGATTATACCTTATATCCTAGGGTTTTTAACCTTAGTATTTCTTTATTTTAGGTTTTTTAAGAAGAAGTTGTAATTAAAAATATTTTTTTTATCTTTGGTACTATGTATAACAAAGTACTATGTATAATTTAAAAACTAACTCAAATGAATAAAATAACACTTGTTTTACTTTTTGTTTCTATCACTTTTGTTTCTTGTATTCGAGATGTAAAGCCAAATGTTTCGGTTGAAAATGATATTAATTTAACCATTGACGGAGAGAATATGGATGGAATTCAAGGAGAATGGATTATCACATCAGAAGAAAAAAAAGAAAAAGGAAAGGATATAGTTATAATAACTATTAAAAAAAACGAATTAGACAAATTATAATTTGAGTGCTGAAAATTTTAAAATACAGATAAGAAAAGGCCTTTTAGAATTTTGCATTTTACAAATAATATCAAGAGATGAGGTTTATACATCTGATATTATTGAAGAACTAAAAAATTCCAAAATAATAGTTGTGGAGGGTACCGTATACCCTTTGTTAAATAGGCTCAAGAAATCTGGACACATTCAGCATGTTTGGCGTGAATCAGATCAGGGACCACCTAGAAAATATTATTCTATTACTTATGAGGGAACTCTTCATATAAAGGAATTGATTGTTTCTTGGAATGAGTTAGACGCATCAGTTAAGAAGTTATTAAAAACTAGAAAATGAATAAAACATTTACAATTAATATAGGTTACTCAATTTTTAATATTGAAGAGAGTGCTTATGAATTATTGAACAGGTACTTAAATTCAATTAAAGCTTATTTTGCTACAATTGATAATGATTCTGAAATTATTAAAGATTTCGAACTTAGAATTGCTGAAAATTTTTCATCAAAAATATCATCAAGTAAACAGTGCATCAATTTAGATGATGTTAAAGAGATGATTGAAATTATGGGATCATTAAATGATTTTAAAGAGATTTATAATGACTCCGAAATAGACAATTCAAAAGAAGAGAAAAAAAGCAATAAACTTTACAGAGATTCCAGCAATAGAATTATTGCAGGAGTCTGTTCAGGAATAGCGGAATATTTTAAAATTGATCCAATAATTGTAAGGGTTATGTTTTTTATTGCTGTTCCTTTAAATCTAATTTTATATATTATTTTTTGGATAGGAATCCCTTCAAAAGATTTTGATCCTAATTTGAAAAAAATACTTTTTAGAGATAAAGAAAATGGAATATTTGGTGGAGTATCAAAAGGTCTTTCAAATTACCTTAAGATTGATGTCAATATAATACGAGTTGTTTTTGTAGTTAGTTTATTTTTTGGTGGTGCAGGGTTAATGTTTTACCTGTTGCTATGGTTTTTCACTAAAGAGGCCAAGACCATCGGACAGAAAATGAATATGTCAGGTTTCAATGTAAACTTATCTAACCTAGAAGATTTTATTAAAAAAAAAACGGGAAACTTAAATAATTCAGAAAATATATTAACAAAAATATTTTTATTTCCTTTTAGACTCTTAGCTCCAATAATTAATACTTTTTTTAATGTTAGTGTTTTCATTTTTAAAATAATATTTTTTGTATTTGCTACAATATTCGTTTCTGTTTGTGGAGTTTTATTATTTATTCTTCTTACGATATTATTTGGAGAAATATCAATAAGTCAGGATCCTGAACTTTATGCGCTTTTAAACACAATCCCAAATTACTTTATAATATTTTCAATCTTACTACTAGTATTAACTATATTACTTACAATACTAACATCATTTTATGTGTTATTTAAAAAGAAATCAAATTCTAATTTTAGTATATTTTTGATTTTTTTATGGATTATTTTTTTAATTATAACCGCTATTTCTGTTCCTAATATAATTTTAATTTTGCAGGACTTAGATCTTTTACCATATTGGATTAATGGGTTTGAGAATAAGTCTTATTATTTTAATTGGGTTTTCTAATCATGAAAAAATCTATATTACTTTTATTATTTTTTGTTAATTTAAATGCTCAGTCTGTAACGGTTAAAGTATTAGA
>MDSV01174007.1_pt1 | contig 17950 bp, 24 predicted proteins | sample 810851 | NCBI WGS metagenome assembly MDSV01 (sample SAMN05326640, study PRJNA326480) | marine metagenome | isolation source: seawater | place: Atlantic Ocean: North East | collected 2012 | reverse complement strand
TGGATATATCTTTTTTATTCATCATTTATAGTTTTTTGGTACGGTAGGTCGGAAAATGACAAAGCAACTCTTGATCTTTTAGTAAAAGGACCAATGATATGGGCATTTTTAGCGGGAGCTACATTTATTTGGCTAGTTCCTTGGTGGATTTTAATATGGAATAGAGTAAGAAAAAGTATAAATGGAATGGCGATTGGTTCATGTGTAATTATTATTGGATTGCTATTAGATCGGATAAGGCTATTTGTAGCTGCTTGGTCTGTTCCTCAAGAATTTATTCATCAAAAGTGGCTAAAACAGATCCCAGATACAATTTATCCTGATATATTCGATATAATCATAGCTTTGGGAAGTATATCATTATCTATTCTTATGGTTATGCTTATGACAAAAATTATACCTGTACTATCTATTTGGCAAATTCAAGAGTTCAACCTATTATCTAAACCAATAAAATTTATAAAAGGGCACGCAACTTTGATTGCTAAGCCTGATTAGGAAGTATAAAGAATATGCAACAAAAAAGAAACTTAACTCAAGAATATACTAATAAAGTACTTCTAAATGGTACTCTTGAAACTCCTAAATGGTGGGCACCTACGGTGGCAGGTCTTGGATTTGTTGTGTTAATTGGAGTAATAATCATAGCCACTATGGTCAATAGAGGTTTAGGACTCACAGGACTTTCTAGGCCAGTATATTGGGGGTTATTTATTACTACGTTTGTTTTTTGGGTAGGTATTTCACACGCTGGCATTATGATATCTGCGATTTTAAGACTAACCCAAGCTGAATGGAGAAGACCTGTTACTCGAGCAGCGGAACTACTAACGGTTTGCTCATTATTTACAGCTCTAGTATTCCCTCTTATTCACGCAGGAAGGCCTTGGAGAATAGCATATTGGATTCTTCCATACGATATTTCTAGAGGAATTTATCCAAATATCAGATCTCCTTTAATCATGGATCCAGTTGCAATATCTACATACCTAACTGGTTCAACATTATTTTTGTATATTGCTTTATTACCTGATTTAGGTGTACTAAGAGACAGAACAACAGGGTGGAAAAATGCGTTTTACACCTTACTGGCACTAGGATGGAAAGGTAATCCTAGACAATGGCAAATGCAAACTATTGGAGGAATACTTCTTTCCGCTCTAATGTTACCTATTTTCGTATCTGTTCACTCAATAGTTTCATGGGATTTTGCTGTAGCTTCTGCAGTTGAAGGTTGGCACTCAACAATTTTTGCACCATATTTTGTTATAGGAGCTGTTCATTCAGGGGTTTCTGCAGTTGTTACAATGATGGCATTAATGAGATGGATGTGGAAGTGGGATGATTTTATTCGCCCAGAACATTTTGATGCATTAGCAAGATTATTAATTGTAGTTGCTACAGGTTGGTTAGCATGTACTTTCTTGGAACTAACTTTTGCTTTATATGGTCAAGATGCTCCTGAAATAGCATTAAGAGAGATGCAAATGTTTCAATGGCCATGGAACTTATTATTTATAATTTTCTTTGTCACTGGATACCTTATACCAGTGCCAATATGGTGCGTAAAAAAATATAGAAATAATATAGCAATTATGTTCTGGACTTCAATATTAGTGAACGTAGGAATGTGGCTTGAGAGATTTTTAATTATTGTCCCAGGACTAGCTAGAAGAACGCCTTTTGTTTTCACTTGGGAAGCTTACAGACCAAGTCCTGTAGAATGGGCAATAATGATCTGGTCATTTGCATGGGTATCTTTACTAATGTTACTTTTTTCCAGATTTTTTCCATTAGTACCTTTATTTGAGCAAAAAGAAAGTCAAGTATTTACTGATGATATTGTAATAGGCAGGGCCAAAGTCCCTGCAATAGTTAGAGAAGTAGAGTAAAGGAAAAATTTATGAGTATTAGTATGATAGGTTTATTTCAAGAAGCAGCTCCAGCTGCTGATGCCATGGATGGTTTAAAGAATGCTGGTTTTGAGCTTGGTTCATTTGATGTTCTTACTGGGACACCATATCCAGAAGGAGCTTTCGGTGAGCACGTACCACAACATAGATTGTTTAGATTCCCTGCTTTTGGAGCAATAATTGGATTTACCCTTTCGCTATTCTTAACTGCAGCTACACAACTTGCATATCCTTTGGTTACGGGTGGTAAACCTATCTTATCTATATTTGCAATGCTAATAATTATGTATGAGCTAACAATGCTATCAGGAGTTATTGCAACTGTAATAGGAATCATTTTTGAATCAAGGCTGCCTAATTTAAAAATGGGTGCATATGATAGAAGAATAACCGAAGGATGGATTGGGGTTGTTATTAATTTAGATGATGAATCAAGAGCTGATGATGCTGAAAAAGTTTTAAGTTATGCGGGAGCATTAGAAGTTAAAAAAGCATGAAAAAATATATTCATATAAATAAAAGAATTATTGCGAGCATTTCATTGGTACTAGTAATGTTTAGTTGTGCTGTTCAAGAAAATAATACATATCCTATAGAAACATTTACAGAAATGCACTACTCACAATCATATAGAGCGCAAGAACCTCCAAGACTAGCGGCAGTAGTTGATGCTGTAACATTCCATTCAGAAGGTGGACCTGATGGAGTTCTAAGTGACTCTATAGAATCATCTATTGAAAACTATAATGTTATGCTAGCCTCAGAACTATATAGAATTAACTGCTCCACTTGTCATGGTGTCACCGGCCTTGGAGATGGATCCGCAACAAAGCATATCATTTCTAGTAATAATTTTTATTCAAAAGTAAATGGTATACCTCATAATGCTCCAGCCAATCTTGTTGATTCTGCTGCTAATAGACTCAATACTCATGAATTAATGATCATTTACATTAATGCAGTTAGTGAAGGCCAATTGATGCCTGCATTCAAAAAACTCTTAACTCAGAAAGAAATACGAGAAATAGTTTATTATATTTTTGATAAAGAAGACGGCCTGAGCAAATAAATTTATTAGATTATTGTTATAAAATTAAGTATGCTGAAAATTAATTTTATAGGTTTGTTTATTTTAATATTTCTAGTTTTTACTAGCTGCATTAAAGAAGATGATCTTTCCAATGAACAAAAATTTCATAAGTTAGCTTCTGAAATTATGTGCCCAGTTTGTGATGCACAAACAATCGAAGGGTCTAATTCACAAGTTTCTATAGATATGAAATTAAAATTAAAAAATCTTATTGATGAAGAAATGAGCAGTAATCAAATTCGAAATTACTTCATAGATAGGTACGGGGCAGATATAATCGCATCGCCATCATCAGAAGGTTTTAATTTACTAGCATGGATTATGCCAATAATCATATTTATATTATTTATATCTATATCTTTATACACTATAAGGAGTATGAAAATTAAAAGTATAAAAGATAAAAAAACAAGTGAGAATCTAAACAAATACCTAGAATATGTTGAGAAAGAGATTTTAGAATTGGATAAAAAAAATGTCTAATTTAGGCAATATATCACTGGTGCTAGGTGCTTTACTCTGCATATATTCGCTCATATCAGTAAATATTGGTTCAAGAATGAAAATTAACGAATTATCAGTTAGTGGTAAAAATGCATATTATATGACTAGCATAACATCATTACTGGCATCTATGACATTAATCTATGCATTTGTAACTAACGACTTTTCGATTAAGTATGTAGCAGATCACTCAAATACCATTATGAATAAAGCATTTGTTTGGGTAGCTTTTTATGCAGGTAATGAGGGCTCATTACTGTATATATTATTAATCCTTTCAATAACTTCATCATTAACAATAAAATTTTTGCCTAAAAGCTATAAATTCTCATCAATCAAATCAATAATATCCGTTTTTAGTATAATTCAACTTTTCTATATGTTGGTGTTATTATTTGGTGCAAATCCTTTTACACCTATCTCAAATATACCTGTAGATGGAAGAGGAATGAATCCTTTGCTGACTCATCCAGCTATGTTTTCACATCCACCTATGTTAATGGCAGGACTAATAACTATAACTATTCCATTCACAATTTCTATAAGCGCATTGATTTCTGGTAATTATACGGATGATTGGATCGATTCAGCAAGAGTAACTGCAATTTTATCATGGGGGATTTTAGGGATTGGAATGCTTATTGGAGCTTGGTGGGCATATACTATTTTAGGATGGGGTGGATACTGGGGATGGGATCCAATTGAAAACGTAGCATTGATGCCCTGGCTAGTAATGACCGCATTTTTACACTCGATAATGGTACAAAAAAGAAGAAAAATGTTTAGGATTTGGAATATTGTTCTACTTAATATAGCATTCGTACTCGCGCAACTGGGTATGTTTATTAACAGAGGAGGCCCTGTAGTTAGTGTGCATTCATTTGCTTCATCAACACTCGGAATAGTATTTTTAATGTTTATGATAGCAAGTGTAATTTTTGCTTTTGGTGTTTTTTTGTGGAGATTACCAAAATTAAAGTCGGATAGATCAATAGAATCATTTCTTTCAAGAGAATCCTCATTATTAATAAATAATTTCTTGTTTATTACAGTTATGGCTATCACTCTGTGGGGTGTGATATTTCCTATTTTCTCTGATTTAGCTAGAGACATTTCTGTAACAGTTGCTGCACCTTATTTTAATAGAGTCAATGGTCCTATACTTTTAGTTATTATAATTCTTATGGGTATTGGACCTGTAATACCATGGAGAAAATCAAATATAAATCAAATTATTAATTGGCTAATTTTACCTTCAATATTCGCTTTTATAGTTTTTATTACACTTCTAATAATTGGAGATAAAAAAATTGTAGCTATGGCATCATTCTCAATGGTAGCTTTTGTTTTCATATCAATAATTCAGCAGTGGTACAAAGCTAGTTACTCAAGGTATAAGAATGGTGAAAAATGGTATCTAGCCTTCTTTAAAATGATAAATGGTAATAGGCCTAGACATGGTGGATACATTGTTCATATATCAATGCTATGTTTAGCTCTAGGAATAATAGGTACAAATTTTTATCAAATTAAATCTGACGTTGCTTTGAAAATTAATGAAAGTGTTGTAATAGATGATTATAGAATTGAATATAATGAAAAAATAAATGATGATCGTTCAGATAGGTTAGCTCAATGGGCTAATATGACTGTATACAAAATAAATAAAGAGAATTATTCAAAAGAAATCAATGAAACTAAAAATAATGGTAATGACAGCTTTATTTTAGGCGCTGAAGAAGCAATTCATAATGAAAAAGTTTTAGGCAAATTACAACCATGGCATGGATTTTATACTAATTTTAATATGGCTTCTGTAAGATCAGGTATAAAAAGTAGTATTTATGAAGATTTATACGTAATCCCTCGAGATTTCTTAGAAGATGAAAGAGTTTCTTTATCAATAAGTATTAACCCTCTTGCTGTTTGGTTATGGATATCAGGCCCTATATTTATTTTAGGTACCATGATTGCTTTATGGCCAAATAAGAAATTAGAAGGAGGAAAATAATGATAGAGTTTATAATCATCACTTCTCTATTCATCATATGTTTATCTGTATTAATCTATCCAATTATCAAACCAAAAAGAAAGAAAGTGAAACTATCTTACTATAATGAAAGAAAAAAAATATATTTAGATATAAAAAAATATGATGAATATTATTCTTCAGGAGAAATAAATTCAGAAACATATAAAAATGAAACTAAATATCTAAAATTACAAGCAGCAAAATTAATTCAACAAGAAAATAATAATGAGTAAAATAGTATCAATAATAATGATAATACTATTATCACAAAGTATTTTTTTAGAACCATCTTATGCTCAAAGTGATATTAAAAAAAATATTTCTGGAAATATTATAAATTTGAGCTCGCCAGGATTTATACCTGAAGCAACAATTGTACAACTGATGCAAGTCAATATTGAAAATGAGTCAATTTCAAAATTAGATGAGCAAATCATAAAACAAGATGGCTATTTTGAATTTAATTTAGAAAATTTTTCTTCAGAGAATGTTTACAGAATAGTTGTTGACATTGGTTATTATATAAATTTTTATGACGTCACTGATGATAATATAAATGATATAAAAATTTATATTTATGACAGAACTGACTCACTAGAAGATATTAGACTAAATTCATACGTAATGATGATACCTAGTATAGATAGAAACTCTAGGCAAGCAGGAGTTCTATCAATGATAAAAATAAATAACTCTGGTAATAAAGTATTTTCTGCAAATTTTTCAGACCCGAATATAACTGGTATTAATTTATTTAGATTTAATTTACCAGATGGGTGGTCTAATCTTTCTGTTGAATCAGAATTACCAGTAGGAAATGTTATAGAGATTAATACAGGATTTGCTATGAGCAATCCTATACCACCTGGTGAGTACTCTATATTAACTAATTACATAATAAATTATGAAAAAAATAACTTTCATTTTGACTTAAAACTTCCTTATGGAGGAGAAAATATCCAATTTTTATTACCTTATGAAGCAGGTAAAATTACTGCCGAAAACTTTTCAGATGAAACAAATATAACAATCGGTGAAAAGAAATATAAAGTCATATCTGGAGGTAATTTTGCAAAAAATCAAATAATAAAAATTAATTTTTTAGATTTACCTGAGCCATCATTAATTGGTAATATTACTAACTTCTTTGAAGGCAAAATGTACGTTATTTTTCTTGGAGTTTTGTTCTCATTAGTTTTATTTTCGATTGTTATATTTACTATTATTAGAAAAAATAAATTGAGTATAGAACAGGATAGCAATGAATAGAATAAAAGCATTTTTATTAATCCTAATTCCATCATTGATTTTAATTATTATTATTACATTTGGATTTCTAAAAGATGATAAAAAAAATTTTGGGGTAAATAATAATTATGCTATAGGAGAAATACCAAAGTATTTTGATGGAGATTTAATTCTTAAGACTACTTTAGGTGATGAAGTTAATCTACAAAATCTGAGTGGAGAAATTATTCTAATTGATTTTTGGTCTTCTTGGTGTGCTCCATGTATCGCTGAAGCAGAAACCTTAGTATCTACTTATAATAGATGGAAAGATTATGATGTGCAATTCATAGGAGTTGCAATATGGGATACAGAAGAAGATGTAAACAAATTTATAAAAAAATATAATGTCAATTATCCTATCGTAATAGATGATAATGGCCAGATAGCAGTAGATTTTGGAGTTGCAGCGATTCCTGAAAAAATCCTTATTGATAAAAATGGCAAAATTGTAAAAAAACTACTTGGCCCAAGTAGTTCTAAGGACCTAAATAATATTATTTCTGAAATTTCTGAAGATTCATTAAACTTATACGAATATTGATTCATATTAGTCCTTTTCTAATATGAAATAATAACTAATTTAAAATAAAATGAAATAAATGACAAACTATATATAATTTATGAATGTTTTAAATGCTGAAGTTGGCCAAACTTATGGTCCTTATGAGTTGAAAATTGACGATAACAATATTAAGGATTATTTAGATTGTGTAACTTTTTTGGAAAATAAAGAATTATACCGTGAATATCTACCTCCTTTTTTTCTGATTGCATTAGCATTATCAGAGCTAATTGAGGACCTAAAGCTATTCCAAGTTGGATTAGAAGCAGTACACTCTGGTCAAGAAGCAACTTGGCAAAAAGAAATCTCTCCAGAAATGAAAATTTTTGCTAAAGGAAAAATATCCTCAAAAAAATATATAAGAAAAAGTTTATTTCTCGTAGTTACTGTGGAGTATAATGACATAAACAATCAACTAATTGGTTCTTCTATTTCAAGAATAATATTAAATGGGCAATAATATGTATAAAGGTTATAAGTTTAAAGAAAAAAAAATTTTAATTGATCAAAAAAAAGTTGATCTTTATGCTAAAGCTTCAGGTGATAATAACCCAATACACCTAAGTAAAGAATATGCTCAAACAACATCCTATGGTAGAAGAATAGCTCATGGGATGCTTACTCTTGGCATACTTAGTGAAATTCTTGTAAAAGAATTTCCTAAAAGTTGGTATAAAAAAGGAAATATTAAAGTCAGATTTACTGCACCTGTATTTCCATCAGAATATATAATTACATATGGAGAAATAATCTCTATCATAGAATCAGATGAAAAAAAAATAGCTAAATGTAATATTGGTTGTAAAAAAATAGATGGAACAGATATTATCTCTGGTAAAGCAGAAATCATATTCTAAGTCTATTAAGGAAAAATATATATGAGTAAAAATTTAAAAACTATAGTTATAGACGCAATGGGTGGAGATCATGGCCCCAAAGTCACAGTAGAAGCAGCGATTAACGCAACTAAGAATAAAGACTTAGCTATAATACTTGTTGGTGATATTAAAAAAATCAATCTTGAATTAGATAGATATGAAGAAATTGACAAGCAACTTATAAAAGTATTTCCATCGGATGGAGTAGTACAAGAAGATGAACATCCGGCCTTAGCCTTTAAATCTAAACCAAAAGCATCTATATTTGTCAGTGCCGGAATAGTAAAGTCTGGCAAGGCAGATGGATTTATAAGCATGGGCTCAACTGGAGCGTCTATTGCAGCTGCTACAGTTCTTTTTGGTACCCATGATGGAGTAGATAGAGGTGCACTTGGTGGCCCAATTATTGGCTTTGCTCCTAAATCAATAATAATTGACCTTGGTACAAATGTTGACACTAAACCAAATCAATTGGTTGATTTTGCTGCATTAGGAAATATAATGTCTAAAAAAATATACAATATAGATAATCCAAGAATAGCAATATTAAGCGTTGGATCAGAAGAAGGAAAAGGAAATAATCTGGTTAAGGAGACATCTAGATTATTAAGTAATACAGACTTAAACTTTACTGGTAATATTGAACCAAATGAAATTCCTTTTTCTAAAGCTGACGTGATACTGTGTGATGGATTTGTAGGTAATGTAGTTCTTAAGTTAACTGAAGGACTTGGCGAGGCAACTGTTGAATTGATAAAAAATCAATTAGGAGAAAGTGATGAATCAAAAAATTTACAAAATGCTCTTTTCGAAAAAATGAATACATTAGCTGCATTTGGAGGAGGACCATTACTAGGAGTAAAAGGACTTGCAATTGTTGGACATGGATCATCTGATGCAAACGGAATAACAAATGCAGTTGAGACGGCTAAATTTGTAATAAATACAAACTTAATTGAAGCTCAAAAAGAAGAATTAACAAAAGTACGAAAACAAATAAATAGGTAGATAAATTGAATAAAAAAAAATTAGCATTAATCACAGGTGGTTCAAGAGGAATAGGTGAAGCAACTGCTATTAGATTAGCAAAATTAAATTATAATACAGTCATAACTTATAATTCTCATGAAGATGATGCAAATAAAGTCTTAGAAAATATAAAAAAAATAAATCCAAAATCAATGAAAATTAAGTGTGATGTTACAAATAGGGATAATGTAAATGAAATGTTTATGAAAGTTGAAGAAGAAATGGGAATAGTTGATATTTTAGTTAATAATGCTGGAGTTATTAGTGATTCTTTATTACTTAGAATGAAAGATGAACAGTTTGAATTTACAATGCAAACAAATATGTTTGGGACTTATTATTGTACGAAAGCTGCATTACCTGGGATGATCAAAAATAGATGGGGAAGAATTATTAATGTCTCATCTGTTGTAGGTTTACGAGGTAATATGGGTCAGTCAAATTATTCTGCATCTAAGGCTGCGGTACATGGATTTAGTCAGTCTCTGGCAAAAGAAGTTGCTAAAAGAGGAATAACAGTCAATGTTGTTGCGCCTGGTTATATAAAAACTGCTACGTCGGATGTACTAAATGAAAAACAAAAAGAAACCGTTATGACTTGGATACCCCAAGGAAGATTTGGCGAACCTGATGAAGTTGCTCCAACTATTGCTTTTTTGACTACAAAAGAAGCAGATTATATCACTGGAACCATCATAAGAGTTGATGGTGGTATGGCTATATAAATCAAGATATGAATAAATCAAATAATCAAAAAAACCTTTCTAAAAAGACTGCAGTCATCACTGGTGGTACTAGAGGAATTGGTAAGGCTATATCATATGAGCTTGGCAGGAGAGGAGCAAATGTAATACTAAACTATTTACGTAATCACAAAGAAGCCAAAAAAGCTCAAGAGGAATTAATTGATAATAAAATAAATTGTTCAATATATAGATGTAATATTGGTGATATAGAATCAATAGATAAATTTTATAATAAAGTACAAACTGAATATAAGAATATTGACATACTAATTAATAATGCTGCGTCAGGAGTCATGAAAGAATCTAAAGATTTAGATGTAAAACACTGGGATTGGACTATGGATATCAATGCTCGTGGAACTTGGTATATTTCAAAAAAGCTCTCCACACTTATGAGTAATAGTGGAAATATTATTAATATTTCAAGCCCAGGTTCATCTATGGTTCTGCCAAACTATTTTCCAATTGGTGTGTCAAAAGCTGCAGTAGAGGCAATAACTAGATATTTATCAATAGAGCTATCTGATAGAAATATTTCTGTTAATTCTGTTTCTGCAGGTTACGTCCTAACTGATGCACTTAATCATTTTCCTGATAGTGAAAATGTTAAAAAAATTGCCAGAAAAGCAACGCCAGCAGGAAGAACAATAACTCCAAATGATGTAGCAAATGTTGTAGCTATGCTTTGTGGATCAGATGCAGAAATGATTAGGGGACAAAATATTTTAGTTGACGGTGGTTCTACAATAAATTTTAATAACTAATTGATACTAATTTATCACCACAAAGGACTGGATTATTTATCTCCTTATTCTTAACTAATCCAATACCTAAAAATTTACTGTTATCAAGACTTTTACTCAAAGAAGAAAGTATCAAGCCTACATTATTACTTTCTTTTGTCCTTAGTTTTTTTTCTTCAAAAGGGTAATCAGAAGTTATTGTTACTAATTTTCTTTGAATTTTATTATACGTATCCATACGAGCTACAACTTCCTGACCAATATAACAGCCTTTATCAAAACTAATTAATTTTTTCATCGATAGTTCTAATGGATGTATACCAATAATTTCATCTAAAACTGTAATCAAATTATTAAGTCTAAAATTTTTAAATTCAATATCTGAAATATTACTAATATAGTTACTGAGAATATTTTTTATTTTATAGATATCATTACTTTGAATTATGATATCTATCCATTCTAAAGTTTTTGACTTATCAAAAAAAATAAAAAAACTAAAGTCTTCATAATTAATATTCTGAGATTCCGTTATATTCAAACGAAATATCTCAGATAAAAGTTCAATTAAACCTTTGCCATGGGCTGATATTCTTTCGTAAGAAGAACTAATATTTTCTATATTCAAATCTTCCAAAATTATATATTTGTTGATTTGATTTTCTAAATCACTAACTTCTGACGAGTCTGATATCAATAATTTATGTTTTTCATATGAATTAATAACTATGAAATCATCAACGATTCGGCCATTATCATCTAACAATAGGGTTCTAGTATTTTGATTTTCAGAAATATCATTAGTTGTAATTCTATTCAAAAAATCTAATGAATCAGAACCTGAAATTTTTAGAGTTTGCGGATTTGGCCATACATAAAAAAAAAATTATTCATAACTTAAACTGAAAATGAAGTTCCACAACCACAAGATTTTTTTGCATTAGGGTTATTAAATTCAAAGCCTTTTCCATTTAGGCCATCTGAAAAATCTAAAACTGTGCCTGCCAAAAAAACAAAAGCTTTTTTAGGAATATAGACTTCTATGCCTGAAGACTTGATTACTTTATCTTCTTCATCATGATTATCTACAATGTCTAATACATAAGTCAGACCCGAACAACCACCTCCCTTAACAGAAACCTTAAGACCAAAATTAGACATAGATTTTTGGATGGCAAATTGTTTGACTTTAGATGCAGCTTTTTCTGTTATTTTTATTGTATTTATAGGAACAGTGTTTTTTAACATATAATCATTACAATTCGGTTATACATGAATAATAATTATTACAATTGTATATTACAATTGTAATATATAAAATAGATAAAACCGTAGATTTTAGAGAATTGAAAATTATAATAATCGATACAGGTGCAGCAAATGTACATAGTGTTAATAAAGCAGTAATCAAAGCTGGAGCTGATCCTTGTATTTCTAAAAATAAAATAGATCTTCGGAACTCTGACGCAGTTATTCTCCCAGGGGTTGGTTCTAGTAATTCAGTTATGCAATCACTTAAAAGTCTAGATTTAATTGAAGAAATCAAATTATATGCAAAATCAGGAAAACCACTTTTATGTATTTGTGTTGGTATGCAAGTTTTGTTTGACCGATCAGATGAAGGTGACACAAATTGCTTAGGTATAATCAAAGGAGAAGTAAAAAAATTTCCAGAAAACATGAAAAATGAAAATAATAGAAAAATGAAAATACCTCACATTGGATGGAATAAAATAAAAATATTTCACAAAAAACATAAAATACTAAATAATATACCTGATAGTTCATATTTTTATTTTGTGCATTCTTTTTTTTGTACGCCAAAAGAAAATAATAATATCATAGCAACTGTTAATTATGGAATTGAAGTATCTGCAATTGTAGGAAATAACAATATTATCGGTACACAATTTCATCCTGAAAAAAGTGGCGACTTAGGAATTAGTATCTATAAAAATTTTATAGATATGGTTAATTAATATGGAAATTATACCTGCAATAGATATAAAAGATGGAAAATGTGTAAGATTATTTCAAGGAAACTACTCAAAAGAAAAAGTTTTTGGAGAGGATTTAATTGAGATTGCAAGTAAATGGATAAAATTGGGTGCAAAAAGATTACACATAGTTGATTTAGATGGAGCAAAAAACGGAATAAGAAAAAATAACGTCATTGTAAAAGAATTAATCGATTTTTGTGATATACCAATACAATTAGGAGGGGGAATAAGAAAGTTTTCTGATGCGGAAGAACTTTTTAAGCTTGGAGTTGATAAAATTATTTTTGGTACAGCTGCTGTAGAAAACCCAAATGAAATTTCAAGATCTATAGAAAAATTTGGAGCAGAATTTATAATTGTAGGAATTGATACAAAAAATGGTATGGCACAAACTGAAGGTTGGCTTGTAAATTCCGAAATGAGTTCTAATAAATTATTTAAGGATATGATTAATTTAGGAGTTGATCAGTTCATTTATACTGATATAACTCGAGATGGCACTTTGTCAGAACCAAATTATAATCATATTGTTGAAATTTTAGAAAATTTTAGAGTAAAACTAACGGTTGCAGGAGGTATAGCAACAATTGAAAATCTTGAAAAATTAAAAAATATAGGAGCTCATTCAGCAATTTCTGGAATGGCTCTATATGAAGGAAAAATAAATCTAGAAGAAGCAATTAAAAAGTTAATATAGGAGAAAAATTATTATGAAGACTTCCATAGAAAAAATAAATGATATGTTAAACCCCACTTTAGAAGAGACATTTGACCCACAATCTATGATTGCTTTAATTCCAATTCATTGTGAACAAAAAGTTGCAGATATTGGTTCAGGCCCAGGCTGGTTATCTATTCCACTTGCAAAATATCTATATATGGGAAAATGTATAGCAGTCGACATTCAAAATGAAATGCTAAAAAAAGTAAAATCCCAAGCAAAAAAATATAAACTAGGTAACATTGAAACTATTTTGTCAAAAGAAAATATAGTTCCAATAGATAATGATACTGTTGAAGGTGTAGTTTTTTCAGATATATTAAATGAATCTAAAGATATAGATAAAATTTTAAAAGAAGGTATAAGAATATTAAAAAAGTCTGGATGGCTTTGTGTTGTAGAATGGCTACCAAGCGAAGATTCTAAGCCTAAATATGGACCTGATAAATCATCTAGGTTGAAACAAGAAGAGATTAGAGAAAAGTTAGAAGAAAATGGGCTTTCAACTATAACATCAAGGCATCTTACTCAGCATAAATATATTATCGTTGCTAGAAAAAAGTGATGGAGTAAAAATTGCTTACACATAGAATTATTCCTTGCTTAGACGTTGATCAAGGTAGAGTAGTTAAGGGTATAAACTTTTTAAATATCTCCGATGTTGGAGATCCAACTGAGCTTGCAATTTTTTATAATAAATCTGGACCTGATGAATTAGTTTTCTTAGATATTACTGCATCGTCTGATAATAGAAATATTATGGTAGATGTTGTTAAGAAAGTATCCTCAGAAGTTTTTATCCCCTTAACAGTTGGAGGAGGTATTAGATCCAAAAAAGACATGCAAAATATGCTTGAGGCTGGAGCAGATAAAGTTTCAATAAATAGTGCTGCAGTAAATAATCCTAAACTTATTGAGGAATGTGCAAGGGAGTTTGGTTCTCAGTGTGTAGTAGTCGCTATGGATGTAAAAAAATATAATAACCAGTGGAATATTTTTACACACGGAGGTAGAAACAACACAAATCTAAATGTACTTAATTGGGTAAAACAAGTTACTGAATTAGGAGCAGGAGAACTTCTTGTTACCAGCATGGATACTGATGGGAAAAAAACTGGATACGATAATGCATTATTAAACTCAATAAATCAATTGGTGAATGTACCTATCATAGCAAGTGGTGGTGCAGGTAAAAAAAAGCACTTCTATGATGCTATTGTCAAAGGAAAAGCTGATGCGGTATTAGCAGCATCTTTATTTCATTATAAGGAAATGAGTATAAGTGAGTTAAAGCATTATCTCGCTGAAAACGGAATTCCTATTAGAAAGATTTAATATAAATGGTTGTCACTTTACATTCAAAAATACCTGATAAGCCAAGAGCTATAGCATTTGACTGTTATAAAACTTTATTCTCAAACTCAGAGCAAGGATGGATACAGCTTTTTGAAGAAATTATTAATAAACAAAAAATTCCACTAAAACCTGAAATTTTTTGGAAAAAATGGAAAAAATATGAGGTTGATTTTCGAAAAACTAGAACAGATTTAGGTAGACCTTACAATACTCCAAAATTTAAATCTTATCAAGAAGCTTGGACAGATTGTTTCGAGAAAGTTTTTGAAGATATAAATTTTAATGGTGATTATATAGATTCAGGGAAAATGGCAAGTAACCACATGAGTAATAAGCCTGTTTTTGATGAAACAATTGAAGTTCTTGATAATTTAGGGAAAAATTATAAACTTGGTTTATTTTCAAACGCAGATCATGAGTGGATTTTAAAGCTTATAAAAACTCATGAAATAAAATTCGACTTTATCGCATCGTCTGAATTAGCTCAAACTTATAAACCATCATTGGAAGCATTTGAATATTTATCAAATGGGTTAAATGAATCAAAAAAATATATATGGTATGTAGGAGATCATTTATATGATGATGTACTTGGAGGTTTTAGAGCAGGCATGACAACGGTATGGATAAATCGAAATAATGAAAAAATTACACGTGAGCCTAAACCAAATATAGAAATAACAAATCTAAAAGAGATTTCTGAAATCATTAATCATATATCTTAGATATAATATATTAGAAGGTGAAAAATGAATAATGAACTACTACCAGCAATAATTCAAAACGAAAATACAAAAGATATATTAATGCTTGGATATATGAATGAAGAAGCTCTAAACAAAACTATCACTGGTCCAAATGTATGGTTTTATTCCCGCTCTAGGAATACTTTATGGGAAAAAGGAGAAACTTCAGGTAATTACCTGAAAGTAAAAAAAATTAATATCGACTGTGACATGGATACTATATTAGTCTCAGCTATACCAGAAGGTCCTACTTGTCATACAGGCACTATATCTTGTTTCGATACCATAGATACAAATAATAATTTAATATTTAATTCTCTAAATCAGAATAACCAATCAGATATAATTGACAAACTAATTGAAATAATTTCAACAAGAAAAATCAACAATACTGAGAATTCTTACACATCTAAACTACTAAACTCAGGAATTAAGAGAATATCTCAAAAAGTAGTTGAAGAGGCAGGAGAAGTTGCCATTGCATGTGTGAGTAATGATAAAAACGAAATTATAAATGAATTTTCAGATCTTATATATCACATGTTAGTGCTTATTGAAGCATCCTCAATAACATATCAAGATGTATGGGCTGAACTAAATTCTAGAATGACAAAATAATTATGCTTGTACAAACTTACTATCTTCTGGCGTGACTTCATCTTTATCTATTGCAATAGCATATTCCATTGCAACAATAGAAACATCTATCATTTCTTTATCAGGAAAATTAGTTGTTAATTTTTGCAATAATAAATTTGGCAATGATAAAATCCTTGTTAAAAAATTATCATATTTTCCAGTAAATCTGATAAATTCATAAGAAATAGATGCAATTATTGGGATTAGAAAAATTCTTGAAGAAACTAGAAACCATACTGGTTCTCTAGGTAATAATATAAAAATAAGTATTGAAAAAAATACTACAGTTAATAAAAATGAAGTCCCGCAACGAGGATGTGCTGGAGAAAAATTTATAATGTTTTTAAATAGTAAACTTTTATTAGATTCCATACAATGTACGGTCATATGTTCTGCACCATGATAACCAAACACCCTTTTTATATCATTCATTCTACCTATAAGAAATATATAACCAAGAAATAATATTAGTCTGATTATTCCTTCGATAATATTTGATAAAAAATGGTTAGAAAAAATTGAGTCAGCTACACTAGACAAAAACAGCGGTAATAAAAAAAAGAATGAGAGACCAAATAATAATGAAAAACTAATCATGATTATGATAGCAAATTTTGACATTTCGGAATTATCATCTTCTTCAGCTGCTTCACTAGCTGAATAAGTTAATGCTTTAGTTCCAATTATTAAAGTTTCAAGTAAAACTAAAATACCTCTGATAAAAAAAAAATTTCTTAACTTTGAATTTGCCCACGATTCAAGTGGAATAGATCTTTTTACAATATCTCCATTTGGTTTTCTAACTGCTAAGGTTGCTCTTTTCATACCACGAATCATAACACCCTCAATTACAGCCTGACCACCGTATAGAAAATTTTTGTTACTCAAAAAACTAAGAGTTATTGAGGTTATATCTTCTCATCATTCTTTCAACCCTACCTTCAGTATCAACAATCTTTTGTTCACCAGACCAAAAAGGATGACAACTGCTGCATATCTCAACACTTAAGCTTTCTTTAGTTGAGCCTACAACCCAATTCGATGTTCCACAAGCACAAACTAGTTTGGCTTGATCATTATATTTTGGATGTAATTCTTTTTTCATAAATACTACCCCTTAATAGGATCCACGTTAACTCTTTTTTTATTCTTTGAAGAAAAATCAAATCTGACATGACCATCTATTAGAGAATATAGTGTATGATCTCTACCTATACCTACATTTATACCAGGGTTAAACTTTGTACCTCTTTGACGAACTATAATAGAACCAGGAATGACACTAGAGCCAGAAAAAATTTTAACACCTAATCTTTTTCCTGCACTATCTCGGCCGTTTCTAGAAGTTCCTCCACCTTTTTTATGTGCCATATTGGTCTCCTTCTTTTATTTCGTAGAAATATTTTTAATGATCACAGAAGTTATATTTTGCCTGTGACCTCTTAATACACGCTGTCGAGTTTTGTTTTTATATCTTAATGATAGCACTTTATCTGATTTTTTCTGTTCAGCTATTTCAGCTATTACTTTTTTACCTTCAAGAGTAGGCTTTCCTATTTCAATGATTCCATTTATCGAAGAAAGTAAAACATTTTCAAAAACAATATCTGAACCTATATCAGCATTAATTTTTTCTACTTCAATCTGATCACCTTCACGGACTCTGTATTGTTTTCCGCCAGTTTTTATAACTGCATAATC
>MDSV01216990.1_pt1 | contig 17951 bp, 18 predicted proteins | sample 810851 | NCBI WGS metagenome assembly MDSV01 (sample SAMN05326640, study PRJNA326480) | marine metagenome | isolation source: seawater | place: Atlantic Ocean: North East | collected 2012 | reverse complement strand
TCGTGTAGTTCATAGGTCTCTCCGCAATAAACACATGTGCAGCCAAAGTGTTCTTTGATGCTGCGCCTCCAAAGGCGCTTGGCTTCAGAGGATGTCATGGTTATTAGGTTGTAAAGGTAATGTTCAGGAGTTGGAAGTAAGGGGGTCATGCTTTGCGAATTTTTAGACGACTATTACGGTTATTTTTAGGTTTTTTTAAGGTAACATCTTTAGCTAATTTGCTACCTTCTTTACCTTTTTTGTGAGCGACATCTAGTCCATCACCATTTCCGTAAGTCTTTTTTGCACGATTAGCCGCATTCGCTGCGATGATTATTCTTTTACCCTTTTTAGTTTTATTAAAAGCTTTTTGTTGTGACTTGTGGTTACCGTTAGCATATGTAGGGCCACTAAATCTGTGTCTACTTGCGGCCATAAAGTCTGCTCTGTACAAGTTCGGGATCTACTATTGGCATAACGCTGGCCAATTTTGATAGAGGGTTACCGTCGTATGAAACCCCACTAATGTCATTCGTTTTAAGCCAATCACAAGCTGCCTTTAGATCTTGTGTAGTTGCCTCACCTGATTTAATACGGGCAAGGAATTCTTTAGTGACTAAGTTATGCAGCTCATGAAATTGATCTTCAGTCGCTTTCTTTTTTGACACTGGCTTTCTTAGCTTTGGTTTTCTTAACTACGGGTGCTTCGATTGCATATCGTGTTTCGTTGGGTTCATGCATCAACCGTGTTTCAGCTTTTGCTGCTTCAGCAGCTGACGGATAAGTACCAAGTACTTGATTAGTACGAAGATCGACAATTTTGTAAGTCATAGTTTTAGCAGTTGTATCCTTTACGTTGACCTGGAAGATGTTTGTTTGCCTGTTTTAGTTTCTGTGTTGGCCCATAAGGGTATGGCTGATATTCACCATTCATTTTCTTAATAGGAGTAGCATCTCCCCTTGGAGTTTTTTTTTTGTAAGCCATAATAAACTAATTTCTAAGGACAATTTGATCTAGTTTGTTTTCAATACGCACCATATGATCTTCCATACGCTGAACCATTGTTGATAAGTCAGCCTTAGATACATAGTCTTGAGCCACGCTAAGTTCAATAGCGTCGATACGTCTGTCAAGACCACTAATGCGATCATGTACATTATCTATTCGGTTGTGTAATCTGTTATTTAGAGTTGCGCCGCCAGCGACTATTGCAATGACAGCAGCGACTATTGCTTCCATTATTCAAGAGATACGATTGGTACAATGTCGTGACATAAGACTTCAACACGACTGCCAGGTCTAAAAGTAAACCCAGACTTCATAATTTCTGTACACTTAATTGCCCTGACTAATTCATAGTCAAGACGCATTTTGTCTTCGTGTTTTCTGGCGATACTTTTACAGGTTTCTATCATGCCACCATCTAGTGGTACGGAGAAATTTAGTTGTAAGCCAAAGTTATTACTTCGTACATACCCACTACTGTCGTTAGGAATAGTATCGTTGCCCATATAAAAGGGCGAGAATTGCATGGTCGATCCATTACAACTACTGTTAGCTGCAAAGTATTGTCTAGATGGTGCACCATTGTTCTGGAACTGCACCGCCTGATTAGTAACATTACCTGTAGCTGCTGCTACGGGGTTAGATGAATTTTGTACTGTTGGTTCTTCATTAGCAAATACGGGGTTTACTGTGAGAAGACCGATAAGGAAGTAGTAACAGTATTTTGCTGGACTGTTTCTGTTACTAGACTGTCTTCGATTTTTCCGGCTGCCCTTGTCACAACTTCTAGTTGAAAGGCTTCGCCAGCCGTATGTACTGAAAATGTTGTTGAGCTTCCAGCTATGTCTGCGCTCGGCGTTATGTTTGTACCTGACCATGATGAATAATCACCACCATAAACATTGGTAGCAATGGTGCGGTCAATATCAATGGTGGTAGTTGTTGTTGACTGCATTGAACCTTGCGTAAAATTAGGTGTAACCTGAGCAGATACTGGAGCCGCAATTAAAAGAAGTAAAAGTAATTTCTTCATTTGTTTTTTTCTCTTGATATAGAAAAGGTTGCTAGAGTTCCGCTTAGAATTGAAGCGACATATGTAGGGTCCATCTTTTCCATCCATCCTGCATAACTTGCAGTTAGGAGTCCGGCTGACCAGACTAGGACGACGAATTTGATGACCCCACCTTTTTTGTCATCTTGTTCCATGCTTGCTTTAATATAGGTTTTATAATCATCACTAGGTATTTAAACAGTGATGTACCAGCAAGGGTGGCAGCTACAGAAATAAATGCTGTAGTTGCTGCTGTAGTCATGATCGTAGTAGTCGGCATTGGGACTTCAATATCCGTAAATGGGACTTCTATGATCTGAGCTTCAGGTGGAATAATTGGTGGAGTATATGTAGCAGATTTAGGAGTTGTAGTTTTAGTAGCTTCCTTCTCAGGAGCAGGGTCTGAGTTAATACCCTCTATCCCTTCAGGTGGCCTAAGCGTGTTAGGAGGCACCACAAGCGGCTCATACGAGGGTATATCAGCCTGTGGTACCTCTAGTATAGGAATAGGTAAAACAAACGCTTCAGGTAGATTTAAAGAGGGTAATTGGGGCGGGTTAACCCACTCCATTACTCTGCACTAAATAGACCACGTTCGATAAAATCGACAGCTTGATCATCTACTGTGTTGTCTGTTGTAGAAGCCAACTTCCTCAGCAGGTCAACAATTAGTCGTTTGACCTTTGGAGATTGGATAAAAGAGAACAGAACTGGACGGATAAGTGTAATCATAATATTTAAAAAGAAATTAATTGAGACCTAGCTGAGCAAGGCCTTCTTCTGAGAGTTGATCTTTAATAGCTTCAAACTCCTCTAGGCTGGAAACAGACGCTATAAGGTCAGCATCAGCTTTTGATAAGTTAAAAGTTGGTTGCAATTGCCACGATGTACTGCTTTCATCCCACACATAATTATTACCGTCATCGGGCTTAACTGCTGGGGCTTGCCATTCTTTAGTCTCTACATTTAATGTCCAGCTTGGGAATGGTTGAGGTTCTACAAATGCCTCTAAGTCATCCATATAGGTATAACCAATTCCAGGCAAGTTTTCTGCGTTTGATCGCTTAATACAGCGTTGATTTCGCAGTTGCGAATATTGGCTTGTTAAATCCTCGGTATCATCATTACAAACAACTTGGTCGATAATGTTATTTAAGTCTAAGAAAAAATAATAATTCATAATTTAGTTAGGCAAACTCAATAACGCCTGTTCCCGCAGTAATTTGTGAAACTTTATCTGTACTAACTGTTGTTGTAGCAATTGTCAGTCCACCGGCTGGATTTGATATTGTATATGCGTTTGAGTAACGTAGAATTAAAATACCATTTCTGCCATAACCAGTACCAGAAGCCCCAGCACCACCACCACCTGCTTGATCCCATCCAGCACCACCGCCAGTATCAGGCGATCCACCACCACCGCCGCAGCGATAAACATTAGAGCCAGTAATACTATTTTGAACCCCTACGCCACCTTGATTGCTTACCGACGAAGTTAAGCCACTACTTCCAGCTCCTCCGCCACCACCACCCTCAGCTTGCCCTGGAGCACCTTGGCATTGAGCAAGATTTTGTCCCCACGACTCCCCGCAATACCACGGGTAAAGAACTCTTGGAAGGCCTTTTTTACCATTTCCCCCTTGACCAGAATAACCTGCTCCGCCTAATCCTGCAGTGCCGGTAGCGGCCTCATACGTTCCTCCGCCACCGCCAGACCCTCCATCGTTGCCATCTAAATCACCACTAGCGGGGGGAGAGTTATGAGGATATCCACCACCACCACCACCAATAGCAGTAATCGTAAAAGCACTACTAGTGTCAACACCAGCTATTGACGAGTTACTGCCATTTGTCCCGTATGCAGTAGCAGCGGAACCAATAGTTACGGTGTAAGGAGTTAGTGTTAACAGTGTTAACGCATTAGTTGATGTTGCAAAGCTATTAATATAGCCACCGGCACCGCCACCGCCCCATGCATAATAATAACTCCAGTAGGTAGCGTTACCACGAGCCCCTCCTCCAGCACACATTGTGTAGTCAACATTTCCCATCGCTTGTGCTGTTACACCGCCTAGGCCAACTAACATTTGTTGCATCATGATTAATATCTCCTTAACTTAATTGTGAGCCAGAAATAGCAAACTCATTAGAATCGGTACAAACAAGTGTAGCCATTCCTTTTGCTGCTATTGTTCTATTTCCAGTTGCTGCATCAGCGGTATTATGTAATGTGACTCCAGTACCTTGTACGATTGTATTAGTACCACCAGAGACATTAAAGACTGAAATCATATCACCAGCAGTAAATATGTTTTGGTTAAGAGTAAGAGCAGCACCGCTTCCTGCTGATCTTATAATTTTTCCAGCATCACCAACAACAAATGTATAAGCACCAGACTGAGCGTTAACACCAAGTCTTCTTAGTGGACCGATTGAGTCGCGGATTGTGCCATTAACGTGTAACTTGTCCTGCGGACTACTCGTACCGATGCCGACGTTTCCACCATTTGGGTTCAACGCTAGGTTGTAAGTAGTAGTATTTCCATCGTTTCTTTGGGGTTGAAGGTAACCTACGCCACTAGAATCAGTGCCAACCATTAAACCGAAACCGCTACCATCGCCAACTTGCATCGTTCCTGCTACGCCTTTCGCAGGAATACCGAGAGAGTTGCTTTTAACATGCAGCAATGCCTGCGGACTACTCGTACCAATGCCGACGTTGCTACTAAAGCTTGCAGTAGTACCAGTAAGTCCACCGGTCAACGTTCCACCAGCAAGCGGTAGTTTAGTAGCAATACTATTAGTTACCGTAGTAGAGAAGTTAGCGTCATCTCCAAGTGCAGCAGCTAGCTCATTTAGCGTATTTAAAGTGGCTGGTGAAGAATCTACTAGGTTTGCAACAGCGGTATCTGTATAACCTGTGTAATAAGCGCCATGTTGACCGTCAAGTAAATCAGCATCAACGTTTGCCCAAGAAGTTACACCTGATCCATTAGTAATAAGTGATTGTCCAGGTGTCCCGGAATTACTTGGTAATGTTAAATCATAGGTAGTACTACCGGAAGCTCTTTTAATGGTAACGAAACTGTTAGTACTGCCACCCCAAAATTTAAGGTCTCCATACATTAAAGTAAGATCACCTTGATTATCTAATGTAAGTTGATTGGTACTGTTTGTTGTAAATTGAATACCGCTAGTACCAACATTAATAATACTATTATTACTTGACAAGTAATCAGAACCTCTCCATGATAGATTCCCAGCACCGTCTGTGGTTAAGAAGTTACTTGAAGCACCAACTGTTGTTGGTAGTGTCAGAGTATAGCTGGCTGCTGCACTATGTGGTGGTCCTTTTATTTTTACACCATGGGAATTAGTTCCACAGTTAAAAGTTATTTCTCCACTAGTGCCAGAAGTAGTGCCTCTAACAACAACATCATTATCAAAGCCAACATTGCCAGTAAATGTACCGCCAGATTTAGGTATGTACCTAGACTCAGGATCAGCTGCAAAGTACTGTTTAAAATCCCATTTGCTAGTTGAGGAGTTATATTCAAGCCGTACAGTTAGGTCACTAGAACCTACAAAACTACTAGGAAGTCCAGTAACAATGCTTTGTGATTGAAGCCCAGTAGAGTCAGCAACTTCAATACGATCTTGATTGCTAGGACTACTTGGGAATGCAGCAAAGTTAGCAATTAAAGTATAAAAAACAGCGTTAGCTACAGCAGCAGAAGCTGAATTAGCTGTGTTTACTGCAGTAGTTGCTTTGGCTATAGCACTCGTAAACCCACCTGAACCATCACTTTCACGAGAGTTATTTAATGCAGTGGTTGCGTTTGAGTCGGCTGTAGTCGAAGCAGCACTTGCTGCGTCAGCTGTATTTTTTGCAGTATTTGCTATATCTATAGCACTTGTAAAACCACCTGAACCGTCGTCCTCACGCGAGTTATTTAATGCAGCAGTCGCATTTGTTGTGGCCGTAGCAGCACTTGCAGCTGAAGCTGTAGCCTGTGTTTGAGCGGCTGTAGCAGCATTCTGTGCAGCAGTAGCACTACCTGCAATACTTGCTGCTTCTGTAGCGGCAGTTGCGGCTGAATTGGCAGCAGCAGTGGCTTGATTAGCTGCAGCAGTGGCTTGGTTAGTAGCAGTAGTCGCAGCAGCAGTAGCAGTAGCTGCACTGTTTGCGGCATCTGTTACCTGAGTCGAATGTGATGTCAGAATGTTGCTGTCAATTTTTGCAGCTGTAACTGCATTATTAGCAATCTTGGCTGTAGTTACATTGAGATCACGAATAGCTTGCGTGACAACTGAATCAGCAGAGATGTCACCAGAATCGACTTTTTCTGCAAGCTTATACAGGACCTGATCCATGTTGTTGTTCAGGTCTGCAGCTTGTATTGATGCCCCAGCTTGGAAGTCAGCTTTAGGTGCAGGGGCTTGATTACTAAGAATAGTTGTATCCCTAAAGATACGAACATGTGCACCAGATGCAGGTGCTGATGTAAATGAAACTGTTCCACTACCACTGGTTGCATAACCAGAAATAGTAAAACCACTAGATTGGAGAACTCCGTTGATACTTACCTTTACTTCTGACTGACTCAACGAAGGAAAAGTAATTGTATACGTGGCCGGAGCTGTATAAGTTGATTCAGCCATTAGTTGTTTTGTAGTTGTCTAATACGTTCAATTTGCCCTAAACGGGTTGCCTCTTCAATTTCATCTTGTTTAAACTGAAGCTCACGAATTTGAGGAGCTAGTTCAACACGAGACATTGCATACTTTTGATATTCTCGTAATTTTGTAATAAGCAGTCGGTGTACATTTTTATAGTCAGACACGTCTGTATAAACACCAGCATCTTTTGCTGCCTTCCATTGTTTACGGAAATCTCTACCTTCAGGTGAATTCATGACTTCACGTATGGCATGTTTAAAACCACCACCGTTACCAATCCCATCTTTACCCATTTGGTCCGTAATTTGAGATCGCATTTCAGGTGTAAGTTTCACACCTTTTCCATTAGTACTCAAAGTAGGACGTGCATCAAATTCAATATCTATGAGGAACTGTTTTTCCTCGCTAATGCTATCGCTCTGCTTCATAAACGGTGAGTAAACGTTCCAAGCTCTTTGCCAAATATTAGATGGCACACCAATTTTTCCTCCATCAATCCAATCATGCACATCAGGCAGTTGGTCTTTAAGGAATGGGTTACGGTTAGCTAAAAGTTGTTTAAAATCTTGGTCCATTTCTTTTAGTTGTGGAGTCATTAAACGAGAAAACTCGTTACGAAGACCACTACCAGTAGCTAAACCACTAATGAAACTTGCACCCCAACGTGATAAAGCAGCAGGGTTCCCAGCTAGCACGTCATTCATTGGTTCAAGGCCAGCCAGAAAAGACTTATTTGTAAGGTTAGCAGCAAGAATATGACCCATTTTATTTAGTAATAATGAACTAGATGGTTCATCAAGGGTATCAAAATTATTCATAATGTCTGCTGTTAATGCGATCCAATCAGTAATTGCGCCAAGGTTTTCGTATGTATACCATTTACCATCAATACCTTTATAAGTAAGGGGTTTTTCCCCAAGTTCACGTCGTACTTTTTGCGTCTCCTTATCGTAAAACGAGTTTCCACGCAAGCGGCCGTTAGTAAACAAAAAACCTGCACCAAGAACAGAAATAGTACCAATAGCTTTACGGCCTTTTAACTCAGCACGAATAATATTGTATGTAGATTCTGCAGTATCAGCACTATAAGAAACACCACGTGCTTCTAGTAGACGCCTAACTGTCTCTTTACTTTGACGCTCAAATGCTGGACCAAATTTATCTACATCCCGTACAAATACCCCGAGAGGATTATGACTATTGGTAAACGCAAGCATACTCATAGATGTTTTGGGAAACATCATAAAGGGTTTTAAAAAAGGAGCAGTTTTAATCAATGAATTAACTGATTTTAAAAAAGGTGCATCTAGGTTCATTGCGATTTCACGGCTAGCATAATCAACAGCTTTATCTGTGATCATTCCAGTATCGTCAAACATTTCATTGTATGTTTTACGTGCCATAGCACGTACACGTTGAGGTGTGACTTTATCCCCAGCATTTATCAGGGCATCATAAGCACGACCCCTTGCTTCAATATTGGCAATAAATGATCGAGTAAATCCGTCAAACGCTGTCATTGCATTAGCACTAAACCGGAGAGCCGGATGCTCCGCCAAATCATTCATGGCTTCAACCATAACCATCATTGCTTTAGGGGCTGATTCACCACGTTCCTCAGCAGCATCTGCAAATGAGTTTAAAAGGGTAATTTTATCCTCATTCTTACGAATAATGTCATCACGCATGATGTATCCTACAGAGCTAGGATCAGAAGATGCACGATTAAATACCTTACTCATATGGTTAAAAGATCGGCCTAAAGTTTCACCAATACCAACGGTGTACATATAATGTGCTTTACGACGTAAAGCTCCTTGTCCTGGCATTAGTGCACCAGCATATGTAGCAATAGGCCGCTCAATCATTAGAGCAATATTACTAAATGTAGCTTTTAACGGCGTACCTAGAGAAGACAAAACAGAGTTATAAATGTTAGACCATACACCTTGCATCCAAACAGACTCTAGATCAGGACTACCATCAATAAACATCTTACTAACTGTGCCAGTAGTACTGCGGACATAATTATTTAGCTTACCCATAGAGCTAACATTGCCATCAGTAATATCGTAAGCAAGCATTAACGGTCCAAGCATTTCAGGACGTTTTTCTTTAACAGCACGAAGAGTTTGAATAGTATCTGATGCTTCTTCAGAAATCTCCTTCAGCTTATCGATCGTATCTTTTTTAGTATTCTTTACAGCTTCTTTAAATTTTTTAGGATCAAACACACGCTTTACAAGATTGATCATATTTAAGGAACGACCACGTATATAACGTGTTTGTCCTGTAACTTTCATCAAAAACTCAATACGATCTAGTACCTGTTCCTGTGCACGACTAACAGCAGATACACTATCTGAAATACGTGAAGCTTGTGCTATATCAGAAATCTGGCCTGAAATAGAAGCTGCAACATAACCAGCAGCACGGAAATGATCCATGTTGGCATATTCTTTTGTGTACCCTTGTATTGCCTTCATTACACCAGCATAAGCTTCAGAATTAAGTCCACTAAGTCCTGTATCAACATCTATGCCAGACAGTTGTTTAAGCATACGCCTCATATCTGGAACATCCATTTCCAATAAAGCTGCAGCATATTTATCACCAGTTTGCATTACTTCTTTGTGGGAAATATAGCGACCAGAGTCAAGACGGTAACCATATGCACCTGCCTCCAGCAAAATTTCTCTCTGACCTTTTAGTACAGCAAATCCTGCATCACCTCCTTTATTGGCAAACTTAATGAGACCATCAGACATGATGCTCCCAAGACGACCGTATGTAGTGTCATAGTTTTTGTCAATCCGTACTGCATCAACAGAAGCACCAAGAATGCCTTTCGGATCTACACTTCTAGAACCACTTTCAACTGCATCGTAGGCTTCATGCACACCAAATATAGGTTTATCTAAATTACCATCGGATACTGATAAATTAAAAGACCCAAGTTCATCTAGTGCTTCAGTACGTCGCTTAGCAGAATTTAAAACAACATTTTCTACAGGATCCTCTGATAAAAAATCGTCAGGATCTTGTTGCCAAACTTTTGCGTTTCTTGCCTTTTCATTTTCAGGTATCCAATTAGTTGCTTCTTTAATACCTTTTCTAATTTTAAGAAGTTTAGCTGCACCTTGTAAAATATCACTAAACAAACCTACATAAATCCCCTCGGTTATGTTTTTGTTACGCTTGATTTCTGGACTGTCATGATCAAGAGTAGCCCAATCATCTGAAATCCAGCTATAAGTTTTAGGCCAAGTTGTTCTTAAAGTGGCTGCAAGATTATCATCTTCACTTGCTTCAGAGACATAGTCAACACCAGCACCAACACCAGCAGTCAGGCCAGTAGAAGCAAACCATTGAAATGCTTTATCACTACCTAGCCTCCAGCCCAACCCTTGCCGACTGATGTTAGCTGCATTAGCTACTCGACCAGCTTGTAAAGCCCGTCCAGCAATAAAGATATTAGGTGCGACTACAGCAGAAACTTCACGAATAGCCTGAGCTGATTCATCCTCAAACTTAGGTAGTTTAGGGATATTTACGAAACCCTTTTTATAATGCTCATTACCCGAAGCATCAATACTGACACCGGGATCACGTAAGATTATGTTTCCAATTGAGTTGAAAGCGTCAACAGCAAAGTCAAGTGGACCGGTAGGTATTGCTGCTGTATATTCCGCAACAGTTTTAGCTGCAGATGGAGAATCATCAGAGTTCGTTGCATCTTGAGCAGGTTCCGTAGAGCTGCTAGTTTTGGGAGATTCAGAAGTCTGGACAGCGTTTAAAGCTTCAATCTCAGGTGCTTTGTCAAGAGCTTTAGTTGTTTCATAAGCAGCTTGATCTTGTGCATCTAAAGTTTTAATTGCACCATCCACTAATTCCGGCGTACCGTTAAGAATCTCATCTAAAAATTCATTTTCCATTAGTATTATTGAAAGGCAGGACGCATTATTGATGGATCACGGAAGGCTTCTTTATAGCCATACTTTCCAGATTTTTTAATAATGCCAGGGTAGTAGTTATAGTTTTCCAAGCTAAAATTTTTATGCTTATCAGTACCTAAATTCTCTACACCAATTCTATCCAAAACATTACCTTGACCTGTATTGTATGCATACAAAGCAGTACGAAGATCAAAACCATAGGTATCCATCATTTGACGTAAATAAGATGCCGCATAAGGAATCGCTTCATTAGGATCATACGGATCTTTTACAGTGGGATGAAATTCAGGAACGATTTGTGCAATACCTTTAGCATTGCTAGCGCTATCATATTTACCAGAACGATCATAAATTATTTCTGGCTTATATGCAGACTCTTGCTCAAGTAATGCTGCAAGAATACCAGGAGGAATGTCATACTTATCAGCAGCTTCAGCAATAATGTCACCAAAACCCAAGGGAACTATTTCAGGACGGTAACCACCAGGAATTTGGGACATAACCTGCAAAGATGTATTTGGTGTCATCTGCCCTAACCTGGAAAGATACTTAGACTTAGCTTGTGGAGGCAGTTCATCTCTAATAATTTCAGCACCTTTAGACAAAGGAATTAAAGGTATTGGATTTCCTTGTACTAGGTTAGCTGAATTGTGAGCTTCAATCATTCTATTTGTCGCTGTAATTGGATCTACTTGTAACATTTGGCTAATTCTTTGAATTTGTGGATGATGTTTAAATCCACGATTACCGAAGCTCTTAACATCTTTGCGAAGTATGTCCTCGCCAACAAAATCGACTTGATCTAAAACATCTTCACCAAATTGCCTGATGCCACTGTTAATTCTTTCTTGTTCAGCTCTTGCTTTAGCTTGAATATTTTTGAGAGAAGAAGCATCTCTAAAAATGTTATAGCCTGTAGCTGTACCAGTAAATTTATCAAATACCTCAAACTCTTTTCGGGTAATTTCAAACGCATCACGCCTTGCGTTATCATTATTTGCTTCAAGTTGCAGACGTAAATTATCATGAAATTTCTTAATATACATATCAATTACTAGCTCGATACTTTCATCACGTCTACCAACCATATTTGCAGATCGTTTTTCAACTAAATTTTTAATAGCTGTTTCCTCTGTCCTATAGTTTTCTTTAATGGCACGATCAGTAGCACCCGCAATATTTTTATATGTTTCTGTGAGCGGCCACGGAAATTTATTAAGGCGTTCAGTTGTTAAAGCATTAGCATCAAGTAAAATCTCAATAGCATCGTTAGCATCTTTTAATTCAACTGCTTCTACAGACAATGATAGTTTGTACTTAGCTAATATGTCGCTTGTTTTTCCATATTTAAGAAGAAATTGATTCTGCTGTTGGTCAATAGAGTCATTAGTTAAAGTAGAAACATCTACATTAGCTACCCAAGCATCTTCTTCTTCTTTAAAACGTATTTCTTCTAATTGTTCATTCCGTGTATAGTCTTTACTAACGTCGGCCTCCACTATTTCAACCAAGGTTTGAAGGTCAGCCTTTTTTAAGTCAGCATAACTCTGACCCCCCATGCCAGGCATTTCACTATTATCAAACATCTCTTGCACGTCAGTAACGCTTAAAAGATTTGCTTTAATTGCTTTAGGTAGAACAGTATCTACAAGATACCTGTAAGCCTGAGCAGGTCCACGTACCTTACCTTTGGAGTCAACAGTATTGGCAATTGAGTTGACGTAACTACCAATATTACCATCAGTAAGTAATGTATTAATAGCTCGGTCTACAGTTTGAGCACTGGTAGTTTGACCCCATTGAAAATCAATGTCTTTACGTTCTTTCTGCTTAAATTTTGCTAGATCAGGAAGGCCGTACTTAGTAATAAAGCCTGGATTAAACCCAGTAAATTTATCAAGATTATCAGTAACATATTGATCAACTAGACCAAGCTGATCAGCTCGGGACATGTTGGCACCACCTTTCTCTGTATAGAAATCCCTAAATCCTGTAGATATTTCTGTAGCAGTATCAGCTATGCGTACCTTCTGTATCTCATCTAAGTGATAAGCATTCAGCTTTTTAATACCATTAATGACATGGTATGGTCGGTCATCATTACGTGCTTTATCAGCAAGTTTATCAATACTTTTTTGTTGATTTTGCTGCTCTTCTTCGTAACGGTTTTGAGCTTCTAGTAGTTGATCTTGATCATTAATACCAAGACCGGCTAGAGCCTGAGCCTCAGATTGATACTTTTTAATCTGCTCTGCTTGGTAAGCACCTAGGGCTGTACCCAAGGTTGCTGATAAGTTACCCAAAGCTTTTAAAGTCTCACCCGAATTTTTAGCATTAGCAATACGGGTTGCATCGTTAGCATTAACAGACTGATTAAAGTTTTCAATACCTTGATTTAGTTTTTGGTTAGCTGTCTGTTGGGCAGGAAGAAAACTAGGTGTTGAGTCAACTTCACTTGTTCGATTGCCAGCTAATCCTTGATACGATGATGTCATGCAATTCCTCCAATACGTTGAGATTCAGGTGCAAAGTTGTTGTATGTACTTGCACCATTAACTGCTGCACCAGCCAAGCCTGCAACAAGGCCAAGCTTGCTAGGACCTTTAACAAATTCGACATTTTGATTTGGCGGAGGACCTGCACGGAATGGAGAAGCAACCCCTGCAAATAGTGACTGTCTTTTTGAGTTTGCTTGTCTGCGTGCATCGTCTAATCGAATTTTGGAAGCAATACGGCCACGAGCCAGATTTACAAAATTAGAACCTCGTTGCCTACCAACAGAAAGTTGTAAATTCCTGCCTCTAGTACGTGCACGTCCACCTTCATTAACAGGTGCATCTTTTAATAATTGTGCTACAAGTGTTTGATCCTGTAAAATATATTGATTGATTTCATCGTCTTCTCTTAGTTGTTCTTCAGAAGCAGAGCGTGAAAATTGTAACCCCACTTCATTTTGTTGACGTTTAACATCTGTTTTAGCAGTATTGTATTCTGCAATCCCTTGGAGATTGTCTAATTCATACTTGCGGTTTCTTTGATTTGCTTGGTTAGCAATTGATCTGTTCTGAGCAGCAGCTTGATCTTGGGCTTGTTTATGTCCAGCATAAGCTGAGAGCCCCGAACTACCTGCACTCAATAGACCTAAACCAAGGCTAACGGGTTCGCACACGGCAAAATTCTATAAAGGTTAAATTGTTTGGTCCATGAATTAGTTCCCTAAGGAATTTAAAACCCAAGAACTTGAGAAGCTTTAGGTGTGTAGTATTACGTTTATCAGCTATGTTCCAAAGCAATTCCTCTTGGCGGCTTTCGATATAGCGTTTAGCTTCCCGTGCAAACGTAATAGGAAATGTAGAGATAGCAGGCGTACACAACATCCAGATCTCTCCTGCAGCCCCTACACCAGCTACACCAGCAATCACCCCTGTAGGTGATGTAAAGTACACAGAGTCTGTTTGTTTAGCACCTATAGGTAAGGTGAGCTTTGGGTCATGTCCATGTCCCTCTACTACCTCTCTGTAATCATCTGGACGTAAGTTACAGGCCACCTCATAGGCAGCCTGCATAGTTATTGGGTGAATTAATTTAGACACGCTTATGAAACTTAGGTGTGTAATCACCCTCCCATGTCAATGAATGGAGAGTACACGGACCAGGATGGTAAGAAAAAAGAAAATGATTCATATTATAATTTCGTTGATAAATTGTTTGAGTTAATGTGATATCTGACTCAGCTACAATTTTATCAGATTTATATAAATTACTGGGGTTTGAAAACATTTGTTGAAGATACAAGGCACTTCCCGGATCGGCAGCATCGGCTGCAATTGTTCCAGGGGCTGTATAAAGAAATTCTATCTCACTTATTTGACCAAAGTGATAATGTATACGTTGCAACGTTAGTGATGCCGTAACATCAGTTGTAGTTTTATTGCCTGCTGTTTTACTAACATAAATTTTAGGTAGCTCCAAGTAACTCCCCATTGGGTATCCAATAATAATCTGGTTACCTGCAAAGTTGCCGTGGAAAACAAAATTATCTCCACTATTAGATTTATAAATAAAAACTTCACCTGTACTAGAATCAACAGCAAACGGATTTAAATTATCAAAAATATGGGGAACATGATTGGGCCAGCTAACAGCAGTTGTATTGTCTGCACTGTTATAAGAACCCGCAGTAACAAACTCCATACAATCTAAATGAACTTTATAGCTTTGGAGTGAGCCAGCCCGATTATAAGTGAGATTTATAAACAAGTCATTAGGGTCTTGTATGCCAATTAAAGTTGTATCATTAATTACGTTCCGTAAATTAAGAACACATAACTCATTAGTTGTAGAGACTAAATAAAGATCATCATCTAATACAAACGTATAAGCAATATTAAAAGGAAAAGTCCATTCACACCATGCACCTTGAAGACGTTCAGAGCCAGTATTAAAGTATCGATATAAATACATGTGCTCATCCCCTTTTGTTGAAAAGAAGATCATGCTATTCTCCCTACTAATAGACAAAATATCTATAGTATTAGGCAACAATTTAGGCGCAACTTTAGTCACATCTACAAGCTGTGGCTCTCCCTCCCGTTTAATATCAAACATCTCAAAGAATCTAGAATATGCTCCAGCAGCATCTAGAAAACCAATAGTAGTACCAAGGCTAATTGGTGTAGTTTCTGGACTATACCTATAAGTAGAGATGTTAGATAACTTGGCAGTGTCAGGTGTTAACGAGTCACTGTCTGTATGCAACATAAACTGCTGAGTTTCTCCAAAGATAACCAATCCAGTATTAGTCTCAATGCAATCAACAAACCTTGTGGGCTGTGTAGAGCTAGATGTAATATCAATAGGATCGTTACCAGACACTACAAGTGCAGTGTTGTTAAAGAAATTAAACAGGTCATCAGCCTGACTAAGGATCACATTGTCTTCACATAAGAAGCCAAGACGGTTTCTATGATAAAAAGTTTGTGAGATTTTCTCACCTAGAAATGTAGGAAAAGGATTAGTAGTATCATCACCTACTTTCCGTTGTTCCCAAGTAATATACGATGCGTGAAATACTATATTATTTGATTGATCAACTGTACGCTGAATCTTAATAGGTAGAGTTTCTTGATTAAATGTAGTATGGACATTTACAGGGGCTATATAGTTTGCACTAGGAGTACCGTTAGCATCTATAGAACCACGCCCTACTGAAGGTGCAATAGTTTCAGCCCATTTTCCTGGTCCATCTAAACCTTCATTCCCTTCAAACTTTAAGTAAAAATCATCTTCCTGTGAATCACTGCTATTGGCAACCTTAACAATCATGCCATTCTTGCATTGCCTAGGTAGCTCACTTACATCATTAACTTCAGTTGTTGTGATTCTCCAAAGATCCGGCTCTGATGTGGTTACATTAAATGGAAATTCATGGGAAAGCATAAACCCATTACCAATCTTTTCTATAGTTGGCGTAAGGTCTGAGTTGGCTTTATCGATATCTAGAATGGTATCAGCAGAAATAACATTGTTACCATCAAAACTTGTTGGAGCAGGTCTAAATGTACCAAGATCTAATTTAGTTTTAATTGGCTGTACTTCTTCAATAAAGATTTTATAGGTGACACCTTTGAGAACAGCAGTAACAAAAGATGGGTTACCGTTGGTTTGGGTAGTTTTATAACCATCGCCACCAAACAAAAGTTCTACAGAAGTATTGTAGAGACCAACATACTCATCACCGTTAATGGTTGATCCTGCATACTTAGATAAATTTACTTGGCCAACATTAGTCAGCCGGACAATCATACCGGATCCAGAGCCACCAGAACATGCAACAATTTCACTTCCTTGGAACGGAAGCTGGGGGTCTAACCCTTTATATGCAGTGCCACCTGTGTTTCTATTAATACTTAAAACTTTACCAGCATGATCTGTAATATCATCAACTCGATTGACTTGATAATATGGAGACTGTGCTTCAGTACCTAAAGAAACTCTACTAGCCGGACCCCGATCAGAATATCCGCTGGTATATTCTTCAGTTGCAGTGGCACTAGCAACATCAAAGCTATACGCCCTACCATGTGATACTTGCCTTAGTTCAATAAAAGTTTGGTAATGATTGCCTGCATTACCCCTACCAATTGAAGGTCCAGGCTTTACTGATATATCACTGGTTTGTGCAACAACTTTTGTAGTATTGGTGACGAACGTAGTGTCAGCAACAGTTAAAAATTTAAGATCAGTAATATCAGAATGGGTTAAGTAACCAGATACATTACCGGTAACAAGCTGTGCAGTACCATCACTAGCCTTCCAAATATTAACCGAACCATTTCTCTGTACCTGACCAATATATGCACCTTCAGATTGATCTCGATAATAACTAAACCAACAACCAGTACTTGTAGCACCAGTTAATGCTTTGACTAACTGAGAACCAGGCCGTTTGACCAAGCCTTCTGTTATGTCTGGAATAAAGTTGATCATCTCTTTAACTGTGCCGGGTAGCATCAGCTGATCAGGCTGCTGTGAGATGCCACCAGTAAGGCTTGGAATTGTTTGAGTGATACTTGTCATTAGCGCCTTAGTGCATGATGTGGTTTATATGCTTGATAGGACGTGCCATTTGGCCAACCCATAAAAGTGTGATCGCCTTGATCACATTCGTATTCCATGCAGGATGCACGTGACTGTGCCTCTTGTGTGGCTAGTAGCTCCACCAGTTGAGGGTTAGCAACCAACTGAGCGGCTGCACGACCCGATGCTCGGTGTGTGATGTACCTTTGAAATACAGAAGGTAAGTCATTAAACTCATAGAGTGTCACTACATCTAGATAGAGATCAGTAGTAAAGACATCTGTATGGTTGTACTTGTCATATAGACGACCATTTCGTTTAACTACATCTGTAGTCTTAATGTTCTGACCATCAGTAACATCATATCTAATTACATTTGGAGGAATAATATAATGACCATCAATGTTGGGTGAGTACTTATAGTTATCTTCAGTGTTAAAAGACCAGCCTTCATTCTGAACATCAACATTTACTTCACGTAAGATGTTGTGAAGAAGAGCGATCTCAGGATTAGTATGATTTAAAGAGTTTACTGGGGCTTGACCGATACTCGCCAAAATTGAGTTGACTGCGGATAGTTCGGTATCGAGTGAAATCGTAGAGGGAGTAGTCATATAATTAAAAAAAAGGGACCCCGAAGGATCCCCATAGTTGGATAAAATTAAGCGTTTGCTGGGTAGGTAGTACCGAACGCAGTAGG
>MDSV01183884.1_pt1 | contig 17953 bp, 23 predicted proteins | sample 810851 | NCBI WGS metagenome assembly MDSV01 (sample SAMN05326640, study PRJNA326480) | marine metagenome | isolation source: seawater | place: Atlantic Ocean: North East | collected 2012 | reverse complement strand
GCGCTACTGACAGCACTACCGTCAGCGCCACCGTCAGCGCTACTGACAGCACTACCGTCAGCGCCACTATCAGGTCCGCGCTCACCCTTTTTAGTATATAAAATAACGGCCGTCATCCAGGTACGAATTAAATTTGAAACAAACACAATCTTGCTACCAAATGAACTCTCGTTTTTATCACTAAATTTTAATGTTTCTTCTATTCCTTTTGAAGTTAGACCTGGTTCAAAATCTTTTTTATATACAGAACTAATACCTTCAATAATGTTATTACATGATTGAGCATGTCTTGTAAATTGAAACTCCATATCTATATATATATTTAGATATTTTTATGATAAATATTTTACAATTAATTCAAGAATATTATTATTTTTTAAAATTACATTTCTTTTGTCATATGATAAAAGAAATGAAAATATTTCACCGTTTAAATACTGGGGTTTAATAAATAAATCTCCACCAAAAAATGGATGATTCAATTTGTAATAACTTGATTTTAATGGAATTATAATCCTTTTATCTAAAGAAGGCCATGAATAATATGTACTTGTTTTAAATATTCGAGATAAAAAATTTTTTGAAATACTTTCCTTTTTAATAGCATTATCTAATAATAATGCTATTTTCTTACAATGATATAAATCATTTTCAACATAAATTGTATGGAAAATATAATGATTATTTCTAAAATAATTTATTAACCACGATATACTATTTTCAATTATCATATAAGTCCGGTTTATTGCAAAGAATGTAATAACACTTCCAAACAAAGAGATAACAATATAATTTGGTTTTGATAATATTTCACAGGAAAATCTTGTTGGATTATTAAATGAGAAAAAAGAAGGTTTCATATTGGAAATAACATTATTCATTTTATTATAACTGTTAAATTCCATTATTTAAAATACTTTTACTATGTTTAGATTAATTATATATTGAGATTAATTTTTAGAAATAATAATAATATTTTTTAAACACTTATCAATATTATTAAGAGTTATTTTTGAATTATCTTTTTCCCATAACATTTCAAATCCACTTACATCCATTAGATTTTCCTTTTCTGATAAAAGACATACTTTTATCCAAATATAACCAACATTTGTTAATATTTTATGATAATTTTTTATATATTTGATATTATAAATAATCGGTTTTTCATTTAAATTAATCCACTTACTTTGTAAAAAATGGTTTCCTGGGAAAATATTTGATGAAAGATGTAAAAATTTTGATAAATAATTAAACATAATATCATGTCGAGATATATGTAGTTTATTTAAATTATATAACCATACATGGTCGTTTACATGTAATAATGCCTTGTATCCGACTTCGCTCAATCTTTTAAGAACAATAAAAGATAATGATAAAATACTAATATCAGTTAATAATTTAAAAAATAACATATATTATATTATTTTTTTATTTGAACGTAATATTATAAATATGTCAAATACCTTTAAGAATTAATTAAAGTTATTGAAATAAATTATCAACAAATTTTAAAGCTACGTTTTCTTTTGGTAGTGCCATTTGATGCATTTTTATATCTGGTCCAGAATTTACTTCAATAACAATATGATTATCATTGTAATATGGTTTTGAAATATCATTTGCCATATAATCCATACCACTTAAATTTAATTTTAAAACCTTATTTATTTTAATAAACAATTTTAAATTATCAGGATGTATTGTGTTTAATGGAACATGATATGTATTACATCCATTATGAAAATTTGCAACGTTTGTAATATTAATTTTTTTATTTTTTGGAACGACTGACTCGTTAGTAAAACCTCCTTGTTGCTTTAAATATTCATAATTGATGTTGTGTGTTGGGTACAAATTATTTAATTTTTGCTTGTGGTTTCTTTCCTGAATTAATTGATAAAGTGTTTTTTTTCCGTCTCCAATAACATATGCTAATTCTCTTCTTAAAATATCAATAATGACCCCATTTAAAATTAAGATTCTGTAATTCGTACCAGCCGCTTGTTCTTCAATTATTACTTTTTGATTTGTTTCTTGAAGTTTAGTAACATTATAAAAAAGGGTATTAAAATCATTAATATTCAAAGTTACGCCATAACCTTGAGTACCATTTACTGGTTTTAAAACAAGGGGATATTTTAAATTATATGAAAGCAATAATTCCTTCAGTTTTTCTTCTGTTACTAATCTATTAATTCCAATAAATTTTGCACATGGAATATTATTTATTTGAAAGATACGAGATGTTATAGCTTTATCATTGCTTATACTATTTGAATTTATATTATTTGTCTGGGGAAATGGAAAATTATAATATATTTTCTTGCAAGTTGTTTTAGAATCATTTTGATTACATTTTTCCAAGATATTATTATTTTTTATATTTATATTTCGGAGTTTATATACATTACGCATATCATTAGAAGAAAATATAACAAAACTTTCAAAACGGTTCAGTTGAAAAAATAGTAGTGCAATTAGTATTATAATTAATATTATATTGACAATCATATTAATCTTAGTAAAGATATATTTATTTGAAAATTAACAGGAAATAAAAAAAAATTGATTTAATGTTTTCTGGCAAAAAAATATTTTATTTGAAAGATGACATCGTTCCTACCGCTTGCAGCCATTGGTGAAAATAGCATCGAAAAACACATCGAACTTGTAAAGGGTTTTCTTGAAAAATCATCCCAAAAACTGCCAACCTCTAAAATAGACGCCTCCCAATTTCTTCTATCTATTCTTCAAAATAAGGAATTAGACGTTAAACATCATAACATCGCAAATGCAATCTTCTTGCTTCTGATTCCCTACGGATTAACAGCAATTCAAAAGTATGATGACGAAGAGCGCCTCCGAGCATGCTTGGCAAGATCTTCTCATATTCGTGCGGAGGATTTGAAAACATGGCTTCCACAAAATGAAGGAATTGATTCTAAAAAGGCCTCTTCTGCAATATCAACCTTATATGATTCTGCACAAGAACTTCTTCCATCTTATACATATGAGATTCATCCATTTCTACAATTACTGGCACAAAGTCTTAACAAATAAAGTTAAACTGTTAGATTCCAATCTAAATGTTTTAATAAACAAATCTCATTTTTATTTAGTAATTCTAAATTTAATGTAAATTCCCGATTTAGTTTTTGATAAATATACACAATTTCACGGTTAGATAAACTGTAATCATCATACATTTTTTGTGCTACTAATAAACAAATTAAATACACTTCTAACCAATACTTTTCAAATTTTTTAGAAGAACAAAAAAAACAATTTGTATCTAAACATGCCTTATTTAATGTTTTTTCTAATATTTTTAATCCAATTAAAAAGATTTGATTATCCCATCTACTTTCTCTTTTGATTATTTGAGTTGATAAAATTACATTTATTTTTAGAGATTGATTATCGGTTGTTATTCTTTTTTTCATAACATTATATATTTTATCAATAATAAGTTGTAATTCATAATATTCTTGCATATTATTAATATGATATTATAAATTTAAATAATTTTATCAAATAGACTTGTCTCTATTAATTATGTATCTATCCACACAAGTGCGTCACATGTATGACAATATCTAGTATATGTTTTTTTTTGATGACATCTTTCGCATGGTGTACATCTTTTCATTTGGCGTAAATAAATATTGTTTATATGCCAGCATATAAATTTCATATTATATTTTTGTGTTTTTTGTACATTGTCTTTCACATATTCTTTTATATTAAAAACAATTTCTGATGGGATTTTCTTTTTTAAATGTAAATATACTCCTCCATCTAATTCTTTTCTAAATTGCATTTGTTATTTGTAACATGCTAGAGTTATAAATATTTAATCAATTTTATTATCTTTCATTTAATAAGGATTCTCTTTCTTTCATTAACTCTTCTAATGTTTGAGGTTTCTTTTCCTCTATTTCTAAAGGACCATCACAACTTATTTTGGAACGAATGTTATGATTGTATACGAAAATTTTATAAAAATAAAAAAATATATATAATAGACGACCATTCAAAATATAAACCAAAAAGGAATGATAAATTATTTAATACCTATATTATAAATAGCGAATTTCCACCAAATAGAGCTGAATTATTACCTTATTATTATTATTATACTAAAGAATTTTCTAAAAATACAATAATAGTACATGATACTGTATTTATAAATTCTAAAATAGAACCATCCCTTCTTAATACAAAAACTTATCATTTTTTATGGTCTGCAGTACATTTCTGGGATCCGAATGTAAGAATTTTAGACATTTTAAAAAAAATGGATAATTCAAAAGAATTAATCAAAAAGTTTAATAATAAAACTGAATGGGATGTTTGTTTTGGTGCAATGGCTATATTAAATCTAGATTATATAAAAAAAATATTCGATAGTACAAATTATTTTGAAATATTATTATCTGAAATAAAATCTCGATATGATAGGATGTGTTTTGAAAGAATAATTGCATTATTGTTGACAAATACTGTAAAAACAAAAATAGTGAATGGTGACGTGCATCAAGACCTAAAATGGGGTACTAACTGGTCAGGTTATATAAATAATAATAAACACAAAAATATGTATAAAGTTTGGATAGGTCGAAAATGACATTTCAAAAAAAAAACACGCAACTATAGCAACCATAGCAACCAAAAAATATTCAAATTACTCTAAGATTTGTATTTTTTCAAAACTCTTCTTCATGTGGATGCGGCTCTGCGGTTGCGGCGGCGAGATACTTTGCGTGAACCACCAACTTTACGTCGGCTTCGCACACAGCGGCGGGGATGCTGGCGGCGGCGGGGATACTGGGTACTGTGAATTGCACGGTTGGAGAGTCCACACCGGGAAGCGTGGACGGTACGTCTGTGCAAGGGCAAGGCAGCATGGCGTCTTTGGTGCTTTGCGGTTGGAAACCGCGCATATGCCATATTTCTGTGTCGTTGCGATAAGCTGCTCCGCCTCCCTCCTGACGTGCTCGTGGACTTCGTGAACAAAAAACTTAAATCTAAATCTGCACCTTCACATGTTTGATTTGATATTATTTTTCCATCCGAATGTGTGCCAGAATAACCATGTTGCGTGAAAGCACCAACGTAACATTTACAAGACTGCACCCCTCCTTTATTTTCCAAATTAAAATTCTTCACGCGTGGGTCTTTTTCCCTTTCCGTTATAAAATCGTAAATCATGTTTTTACAGTGCCCTTTCCCTCTATCTTTGGGGTGTATTGAAACGTACTCAAGATTACATATACCATTTTGATACATACTGTATTGTATATAACCAACAATCTTCTCCGCGTCTGTACCATACCCCTCTATATAATAATACGATGATAAATCTTCTATCCCTAGCGTTCCATCTTCAGCGATGACAAAAAAATCATCAGTGAAATATGTAGGTTTTATTTCTTCGCGCACAGTACGGAGTTCAAACAAATTTCTGAATGTTTCTTCATCTTTAAGTGTTTCTGCATATAATCTTTTAAGCGGATTACCAGCCATGAGTTCTTCTGCGATTTTGGATGCAGATTTAGTGTGACTTAATATGTTCGTTAGTGCTTGCGGGTCATAACCATCTTTTAAGTAATACTTAGTCTTGTCTATCGTTGAGGCGGAAGTTTTCTCTTTGCGTGGGTGTTTGGATAGTTGTTTTTGCTTGTGTTTTTGCATCAATTGTTCCGTTGCTTTCACGAGTTGCAGCATTGTGTGTGTATACCGTATATAATATGGGTATATAATTTATTTTTACGGCCGACACTGTGCAACTCGGATGATATTACAGCACGATTCCGTATCAACCAACAGACCGAGAGAAGGCGCACATCACGGGGACAGCCGTTACTCATATTTGGATAACAGTCAAAATTCTTTAACCCTTCGAACATTTTAAATATCCAACGGGTTAAAATTAATCCTATATACTTTTCTCTTTCATAAAAATTACATTCTTTATATTATATATTTAATAAATAAAAATGGTGAAGAAAATGTTGAACTAGTTTTTTCTTGTTTTATAATCGTTATGTTTTTTTAAATTCTTTATTTTTTCTCATATTATATTTTTGTGTTTTTTGTACATCACCTTTCACATATTCTTTTATATTAAAAACAATTTCGGTTCGATTTTTTTTTTTTAAATATAAATATACGTCTCCATTTAATTCTTTTCTAAATTGCATTTCTATTCTTTAATTATTATTTTATTATTATTTTATTATTTTTTGGTATCAATTTTTATTATAAATTTTTTATATTTCATTCAACAACTGTTCTCTTTCTTTCATTAACTCTTCTAATGTTTGAGGTTTCTTTTCCTCTATTTCTAAAGGACCATCTGAATGAGCTAAACGATAATCTGACATTTGAAGTGTATTTATTGTGCTACTAAAATCAGAAACATTTTTAACATCAAATCTTTCTTGATTTCCATAAAAATCATTTATTGATAATGGCTCTTTGTAAATTATCATTTCCGATTTAAAAGGATATTTTGTTCTATTAAGATACCCAACAATATGTTTAATAATTTGGCGAGTTCCATTTGATTTATTTAATTTATTCTCTAAGATAACATACATCTCATCATCAAAAAATATATCTGTTTTATCCATTAATGAACCATAACCTTTAGAAAAAGCAATATTTTGAGTTTCTACTTCTTTTTGCATATCAAATTGTTGATTGAACTTTCTGAAAAATTCGTATTCAGATGAATTCTTCCATATTTCTTGATATTCTGGAATGATATCTTTATTAGAATTAAAAAAATTATCAAATTCTTTTTGTGCTTCATCCATCGATATCTTATTTTCTTCAGCGTGTTCTAATTGTTGCTTACAATACAAATACGCCCGATGTAAAACAATCATATCTTTCGCATTTCCACCTTTATCTGGATGACACAATAATGCTAATTCATAATAGTTTTTTCGAAGTTCTTTTACCGGTGAGCCAATTGTTATGCCAAGTAGATTATAAGGATTAACAAGGTCCATTATAAATATTTGATAATAATACTGTACTTATAATATATTATTTTTTTGGATAATTATCATAGTATAAATAAAAAAATCTTCTGACCGGATTTGTACTAATATTTGTTTCTGCATTTTTATCTCCCCATGTTTTTTCCCAAAGAGTCGTATACTCATTATTCTTACTATATTTTCCGATATAACTATGCCAACTACTGTTTTTAGTATTAATATAAATAATCTTTTTAGGTTTCCACAAGAAACCCTGTTGACAATAATCTGTCCCTAAACCCAATATTCTTGGATATATTCCCGAATGAGGATAATTTCCATGACCATGTAAGGCAACGTAAGAAATAGGTCGGTTTGTTTTCCATTCAATTTCATCTGGATATTTCCATACACCTTCTACCTTTGTATGAGCCCCATAATAAATTTTTGACAAGACAAGTTTTCCCATCTTATTTTTAACAAATCTCATTGTTATATGTTCAAAATCAGAATAATGCTCTCCATATTTATAATTAAACCAATGATTAACATCAATTAACGGATATGGTCCATTATAGCCATAAAAATATATATATCTAACATCTAAAAAATAATCAAATTGTTTATAATATACATAAACTGGAACATTTGAATTTAATTCTGTTTTATTGTGAATCCCATATTTTAATTTTGAAGTTGGTTTGAAATAACAATCTGAACCATGTTTCTTTGAAATGTTATGAAAACTTTCTCTATAATTGATTAGTGTTGAATTACAATACAAATCACTTTTATCAATATATGATTCGATATCAATGGGATAATAATGCTCCTTTTTATGAATCCATAAAGCAGGATTATATTTTTGAATTAGTTGAGTTATCAGAAATATACTTACTTTACCTAAATACATCTTTATTCTGAATTAATTTATAGTTACTAATTTTAAGTGTTATTTATATCTTGTTTTAAGAAGATATCTAACTAAGTTAATTTAAATGGGAAATCTAATTGGTAAAATTTGTAAAAAATGCAATCCTTCATCTACTCCAGAACCAGACACATATATTAATCATACTAATTATGATATACCAAATCAAGAAGGTAACACTGTACAAAAATCTCTAAAAACACCATACCGAAAATTATATAATAGTCATTCACAATCTAATTATGATTATCAACAGAAAAAAACACCTTGGGAAAATACCGCCAGTAATGAAAGTAACACTTCTTCTTTTTCAAAATCACCAAATTCAGAAATTAAAAACTTATTTTCATCAAATAATACAACTCATATCAAAATACGAAATAAAGATGCATCAGAATCTAAACAATTACCATCAACTCAATCCGATGTATCAGAATCTAAACAATTGCCATCAACTAAATCCGATGTATCAGAATCTAAACAATTGCCATCAATTCAATCCGATGTATCTCAAAATAGTTTAAATTCAATTACTTTATCATCTTCTTTGCAATCAGAAGATTATAAACATCTTCCCCCGTCACCAACCTTCGAATCAACTATTTTATCAGAATCAAAAGTAAATAATCCAAAATATGAACCCACAATATTGTAAATTATTGTAAATTATTATAAAATAATAAATAAATAGATATTATAAATATTAATATTACTAAGTGAAATAATATCATTTGTAAAAATGAATAATGCTATTTATGGAAAAATACTTTTCCAAAATGCAATTACATCCATAAATAATAACGAAACAATTTCTCTTAATGATAATTTTACAAAAAAATATAAAAATGAAATTCATGGAATTATTCTTTCATATCTTTTTAAGAAATCCTTTTCTCCAACATCCTATACATCTTCAGAATTATTTAATTATGTCTTAAAACATTATGCAAATAATTCTAAAGATAAAGTATTTATTAAATTCTTGATTTCGAGCATTGTTAAACAATATATGTCCTCTCAAAAATGTATTAACATTGATAATTATACATTTGACTATGATTATTCAGAATCATGCTCAAGTGAAACTGATTATCAAAATATAATTGATGATTACAAAAATTATTATTCAGACAGCGACATCAGTACTTTTTCAGATAATGAAACAGTATATGTTTATAAAAATACTGGTAAAAAAATATTTAAAAATTGTTATCTATAATTTAAGTTTTTATCTTACTTTTTTATTTAAAAATACGATGTTTAATTCACCAATATTAGTTACTGTTACCAATAAATCTGCTAACATGCCAATCGTTAATAAAATAATAACAACATTATATTTTTTATTATATTGCAAAATAATTAAGATAAAAAAACCAAAAAATTGCAAGGGTGTCTTTTATTTTATACAATTTCATATTATAATTAAATAAAAAAATCAAGCAAACTTAATGTACAAATTTAATACACACACACACACACACACATCCACTCACACACACACTCTAGGCATGTGGTGCAGTAAGCCCACGTGCCACGAGGCGCTTCTTCTGGCGACGCGTCAGACACTTCTTCTGGTGACGCTTGGGGAGATCAGCGGGTCAGTCTTCATTGTTTCCGGAACGGGCGAGCACGCTTGATAGTTATATATTAGTTTATTATTCAAAAAATAAATCAATTTTTTTTTATTTTTGATAAAAATAAATTAAATTAAAATATAATAACAGTTTTATGGAAGTATTCATTTTAAAATTGATTCGTTTTTAGATAATAAAATAATTACCTAAGAATGAGATGAGATTCATACACGATATCGAAGTACCGGATGGACCGTTATCTGAAGACACAATTGATTATATAATGAAAAGTCGAAATGAATCTCGAAAAATCTGGGATTATGAAAGAAGTGACCAAATCCGTAATGAACTGAAAAAAGAGGGGGTTGGTATTAATGATACAACGAAAAGTTGGTTTTGGTTTTCAAAAACATCTCAAAAAAGAATTAAAAAATCAGTTCTTACCACACCACCCCGAAAAGACACTTCAACAAACATGATTGTTTTTACAATTAACATTCTTGTTTCCATTAAGAATGTGGGGTTTATGGGAGATTCGATAAAGACGTTTCCTTTCAAACTTTCTACTTCACTTGAAAAAACAAATTACATTTCGGAAATTTCAATTGAATGTCTTGATGAACCAAGCAAACGTCAAGAATTAATTGGAAACATCAGAAGAAAGTGCATTTTATGGCTAAGAAAATATGGAGATGTTCAAATATCCATAGAGTCACAATGTAATTTTACTGATGAAACGATTAGTCACATTTGTGAAAAGAAAAAGAAATTTGATTTTTCAAATGTGACCGGAACATGGTCGAATCAATTTGCGACGCTTACGATTACACCCTATCATCAGTAAACAAATTAAAAAAAATATAATATGTTCATTTTTTTTTTAGAAATAATAATTTCTAAAATAGAAGACCATAATTGACACAATGTAGATGGTAAAAATAATTTGAACAATATCAGAAATATTTAAACTCCATGTATCCTCAAACATTAAGAATAAAGTGTTAATATAATTTTCAGTATGGCCGGCATACAGAGGTAACTCTTCTCCAACTTGAAGTCGTGGGTCTACTTTTGAAATATCATTATTGACAAGAAGTAGTTTTTTCTCTTTATCAATATCAGCCCATACAGCGTGCGTTGTATCTTCATTTTCTTTTGGTTCTAAAATTAATTTTGAAGATAAATCATTTGGAAGATGACAATATACACCAGTCGTTTCAATCCAAGCATTTCTAAGATTACGAGGGTCAGGCATGTACCCCTGATACAAATAAGTAACAGACTGTAAAATATTATCAAATTCTTTGCTTTCAATTTCAGTCATTTTACTTAATGCTTCTTCTTTTAATTCTTTAATTGCCTGACCAACAATATGAATATCATCTTCTTGACCAAGAGGCAACATTCCTCCTGGAATGGCCCATTCTCTAGTATCTTGGCGTCTAACAACTAATATTTGCAAACGACTTGTTTCTGGATTTTCACGTGTTATAAGAGCATCAACTGCTTTATTTGGACCCCAAAACCATAAAACACCTCTTCCTTTTGGAAGATTGTTTTTTTCGAGTGGAATTAATGGTCTACCATCATTATCATCGTATGAAATTATGCCTGACCCTTCCCATGAAAATCGTTGGGTATCCTTTTTAAAATTATTTTCAAATTCTTCATCCCATTCTGGGTCTGCATTTTTAGGAGAACTCCAATTGACATTAAATTGCTGATTACATTTTGATTCATCATCACCATCATGACAATCATCTAACAGTTCTGCAGTTACATTCCATTCACCGTCTAGAGACGCCCCACCTTCAAATTTTCGATAATAATAGACATTGTCTTTTATTTTATTTAAATATTCGCAGGGAACGTTTTTGTCAGAACCACCTTTTGCACAATCAATTTCTTCAGCATGTGTCGTATCGTATCCGGTGCCCTCAACTGTTTGAGAAAACATTATTCTTAAAATATCTAAGAAATAATCTAATTTATATTTACAATCAATTTTTATTAAAAAAAAAATTACATCTTTTTGATTTAAAGTAATATACAATTTTTTCAAAAATAGATATAAAATTTATTATTAAATTAATTTTTAATGTAACGTTATCTAAAAATTGATTAATATTTTAATGTTAATTTAATTGATTACTGACGATTCTAATCGAAAATGTCTAACGAAATCTTTTTAGATGGAAATACAAAATATGTTCATGAAGTCGAAACAAATATTCGGAAAGGATTTGCGAACAAAGTTTTGACACAAACCGGATGCCTTCTCTTATTAACAGCCTGTATTTGCGGTGCTGGAATGGCAAGTTCTGATAAAACCCAACATTATCTCCTTGGAGAAGGACAGTGGATTTTATGGTTATCGATAATTGCTAGTTTTACAATTTTGATATCATTCTTTTGCTTCCCATCAATATTTTATCATTCACCTCAAAAATATTTTTCACTCCTTCTCTTTGGAGCATCATTAAGTACAATGTGCATGTATGCAACAATACAATATAAAGTATCTTCTGTTTTACTTGTTGCCGGTTTAACCGCTTCTTCAACCATTGTCTTATGCATCTATGCAAAAAATACAAAACAAGATTTTACCTCAATGGGAGGTGTTTTGAGTGTCTTTCTTTGGATATTGATTGCCTTTGGAATACTTCAGATTTGGTTTCATGACCAAATCTTACAAACATTATATGGATGCTTAGGAGCACTTGTCTTTTCGATGTACATTATATATGATATGCAACTTATTTTAGGAGGGAAACATCACAAGTATGAATATGGATTAGATGATGATGTTTTGGCAACGATATCATTATTTCTTGACATTGTTAATTTATTTCTTCAACTTCTATCATTGTTTGGTGAACGTAAATAAAAAATTGAAATCTTTTTTCTATTTTTGTACACATTAATAAAAAAGTGGTTAATGCTTCTTCTAAAAAAGGATTTAGACAATGGAAGACCTTCAAACTCAAACGAAGAGGGGAAAAAGTTCTTCTGAAAAAAAGATTGTCCTACCTGAGCAGATGCTAATAATCATTTTCTCTTTTTGCAACTCAATAAGTCTTAGCGGAGCGAGTTGTGTTTCTCCGATGTTCCGTGCCCTTGCACGGCAATCTGCTTATTGTGAAGATAGGCTTCATAAGTATCCAGAACCATGGAGGAATATTATTTTAACAAACGGCTGTTTTTGTCTTAAACAACTGTGGGAACTCGAACATCCTATAAAAATGACAACGACTCAGTTCTGTGAACAAGCAAAAATACGAGTGTACTCACCTGGAAGGTTCAAAGATGCAATGCAATACTTTTTCTTGGCACTGGAAACAACTTCTACACTATCAAAAGAAATCGATGATTTGTTATTTGATATTGTCCTTTGTCTTGAGGAGCGTCCAACTTCTTACACCGAGGCTGTAATATTGTCCAAAAAAGTTATTAAGATTGACGTTGCCACAAGTGACGTTACGGACATAAAGACATTCTTCTACTCTCTGCATAATTTAGGACTTCTCCTGGAAGAAAAACCAAGTGGATATGAAGAGGCTGAAAAGTTGTATAGAAAATGTCTTCAGATTAACCCGAATGATTGTAGCGCGATGAATAATTTAGGAAATCTCCTAGCAAAAAAACCAAGTGGATATGAAGAAGCTGAAAAGTTATACAGAAAATGTCTTCAGATTAACCCGAATTATTATTTGCAAGCGATGTATAATTTAGGACTTCTCCTCGAAAAAAAACCAAGTGGATATGAAGAAGCTGAACAGTTGTTCAGAAAATACCTTCAGATTAAGCCGAATAATTGTTACGCGATGAATAATTTAGGAAATCTCCTGGTAAAAAAACCAAGTGGATATGAAGAAGCTGAAAAGTTGTTCAGAAAATGTCTTCAGATTGAGCCGAATGATTGTAGTGCGATGAATAATTTAGGATTTCTCCTGGCAAAAAAACCAAGTGGATATGAAGAAGCTGAAAAAATGTACAGAAAATGTCTTCAGATTGAGCCGAATGATTGTAGTGCGATGAATAATTTAGGAATTCTCCTAGCAAAAAACCCAAGTGGATATGAAGAGGCTGAAAAGTTATACAGAAAATGTCTTCAGATTAACCCGAATAATTGTTACGCGATGTATAATTTAGGACTTCTCCTCGAAAAAAAAACCAAGTGGATATGAAGAAGCTGAAAAGTTGTTCAGAAAATCTCTTCAGATTAAACCGAATGAATGGAGAACGATGAGTATTTTAGGAACTTTTCTGTCAAAAATAAACCCAAGTAGGTATGAAGAAGCTGAAAAGTTGTTCAGAAAATGTCTTCAGATTAAACCGAATGAATATGTAGCGATGAATAATTTAGGAAGTCTCCTGTTAAAAAAAAAACCAACTGTGTATGAAGAAGCTGAAAAGTTGTTCAGAAAATGTCTTCATATTAACCCGAATTATTATTTCGCGATGGATAATTTAGGAAGTCTCCTGGCAGAAAAACCAAGTGGATATGAAGAAGCCGAAAATTTGTACAGAAAATGTCTTCAGATTTACCCTGATAATTGTGACATGCTGAATAAATTAGCACATCACCTGCAAAGGAATCCAAGTGGATATGAAGAATCTGAAAAGTTGTTGCAAAGATCTATGGAAATTCAACCAAATAATGATGATACATTGGAACTAATGGATGACCTAAATTACCTGAAGTCGGAAAAGAAATGATAGAAGCTAAATAAAAAACTTAATTAGTAATATACTTTCATTTTTTTATTTATAAATGTTTTATTATCTAATTGCAGTTGCAAAAATTGAATATAATAGGGTTGGAACACTGAAAGTACACCACGTTGCTGGTATTTCATCTCTTTCAGAAGTTATGATATATGCAAGTAATATTCCAAAAAGAACACATAAATAAGGAATGATTCGTACTCCTAAAATTAGAGGAGGAATAAAAATTAAGAAGAAATGAATAAATATACTTGGTGTCACATATCCAGGAGCTCTCATATCAAATAAATATTTTAAGTGCATTTTTCCTTTTTCAATTATTGTTGTTGCCGAACACATTTCTTCTGAATTTTTATTACAACGAATCGTATTTTTTTTCTGAAATTCACCAAACCGTGTAAACATATATAATCCAGCAATTAAACATAATACCAATAAAAACTGAACCGTCTTATGATTACTTTTGGGAATATAATTTTTAAACCACATATTTGCAAAAAGAGGCTGGAAACAAATATGGATAAAAGTTAAAACAGTAACAATATATAAATATTTATCTGTTTCTTTTTTGTTCTTTTCTGTTTCTTTGTCCATTAAATAAAAAGATATATATTGATACAATTCCATAAAGGTAAAATATAAAATTGGAATATAAACACTCCATGGGTCACCTCGCAAATATAAATATACAGTAACTCCTAATCCAAGGGCTGTCAATCCAAATGACATTTCTTTGGTAAAACACATTTTATATATTATGACAACACTTTTGTTTTGGTCTTTTCTTATTATCGTTTCTTATTACAATTTTAGAATGTTTGTTAGGCTCTTTTTTTTTATTAGAAGAATAATAAGAAATTCCACTTGAAACATTATCAACATTTTCTTGTAAATTATTTGAATTCATCACTTCACAAACAGAATCTTCAAAAAGATTTTCTAAATTGATACCTTCTTTTGCTGAAACTTCATAATATCCTATTAAATTATTCTCTTCTGCCCAATCAATTGCAACTTGTTTTGAAACTTCTCTTTTATTACAATCAGACATATTACCAACTAAAACAATTGGATATTTATTATTTGTTTCCTTCTCAAGGATTTTTCGATAATTAAAAATTTGCTGAAGCCACCAAGCACATCTAACAAATGTTTCCCATCGAGTTATATCAAAAACAATAAAAAATAAATAACATGACCTCAGATATGAATTAACCAAACTTTTAAATTTCTCCTGTCCAGCAGTATCCCATAGATGTAATTTAACTTGATAATCAATTTCAGAATTTTTAATATCTATTTTTTTTAGAAAATAATCAATTCCAATTGTTGGTTGAACTTTTTCCTTAAAAATATTTTGCGTATATCGTGTTAAAATGGCTGTTTTTCCAACATGGGGCTCTCCAATTATAGCACATTTTATAATGTAATATTCATTTTTTATTTCTGGTGAAATATGACGATGTTTGGGCAAATTTGTTTTTTCCTCTAATTCATCGCTATCCGTATCACTTTCAAATTTAATTTTAGGACGATTCATTTACATTATAAATTTTTTCTAATGTTAAAGTAAAAATGAATGTTTCTTGTGTAATTGCATTTACCCTTTTACTTAGTATGATTTTTACATCAGTACTTTCTTCACCTTATTTTACAAAAAAAGTTGACAATAATTTGAGAAAATCACTTGATAATAATCAAGCAAACGAATATCAAAAAATAGTTGCAGAAAGACTTCAATTATACTTTCATGGGATTGTTATTGGGTTAATTATAGGATTAATTGTTATCGGTGTTTTGAGATACATGTATCATAATAAATTAATGAATAGTATTTGCTGGGGCGTTGTTACCCTTTTTATTGTTCTCCATTTATATTATATCTTATCTCCAAAATCAAAATACATGGTTACTATTTTGAATACCCAAAAACAAAGGGATGAATGGATAAAAGTTTACCGGACAATGCAATATCGCCATTACAGTTCTTTTGCAGGTGCATTACTTATTACTCTCATTCTTTTAGCAATCTTTCCACAGTTGAATTGTGATTGTAAATAATAAATTGATAAATTTTTTTAAAAGTATAAAGCGTTATTAAATGACAAATACTGTAATAGATGGTATCGTGCTCTATTTGTTTTGAAGAAATAGAGATTTATATTAAGTTAAATTGTGGACACTATTTTTGTCCACAATGCATTAATGAATGGTTTTCAAGAAACAATTCATGTCCAAATTGCAGAAAGAAACTAACTGAAGGTGACTCTCGATTTTATAGAGAAGAAATTCCTTTGTTAAACAAATCATTTGAAATATTGTATGATGATGGAAACGATAAAGATTATTATCAACGAATTACGATTAAAATAACAAGAGTACGTGAAGACATTTTGCATGCCGAACCAATTGCTTATCGAATTGTAAATGGTTTGAATGGAGGTGGATGGACAAGAACCGCATATAATACTCTTGGAAATCATTTTGAAAAACAAATGATGATTACAACACAAATGTTACATGGTGGAATCATTTTAAAAGAGGTTATCTTTGTTCCATCATATAAACAAAATAGACAATGTTTTACAATTGTTAAATCTTATTTGATATAAAAAAAAATTTTAAAATATTTTTTTATTAAATACATTTTAACATTTTTATTTTTTTTTCAATCCGGTCGGAGCAGGAATCCATTTGCGAGTCTTTGTGTTAACAACAACTCGCTCACCATCATCAAATGCAACTGTCAAACAGTTTTTTACCATTTTGACAACATTTCCTCCGTACCACATTTCAGTTAATTCTGAGTCAGTATCATTTTTGACAACAAAGATGACCCAAATTCTTTTTCCAATACATGACTCCAAAAATGTCTCTTTCGCTTCACATACAAATTCCTTTTCTTCGGGACATCTCATTTCATCCTCCAAGACGGTCATCAAATCATTTTCTTCCTTGCGTGGAAGATGTTTCACACACGAACCTGGAGACCTCTTTTTTTTCATTCGGTTTTCATAAATGATCAATTCATCCTTTGTCATGCTTCTTCTTTGAAAAAATGTTTTGTGGTATCGAAGAACAGTACCTGATTCAATGTAAAACATCGAATCGTTAATCATTGGCTTTGTCAGCTGTACGATCCATACATCATCTTCGTGTTTGAGAAGAAGACCTTCCCCAACAGGATGTTTTGCGTTCTTCTTATTAGAGAAGACACACACCAATTCGGGATTTTGTAGTTTCCCGGCGGTTTCTGCCAAAAAATCCAAATTAGGACTGATTCCAGATACCAACATTCTTGACGCTGTGTCTGCAGCAGAGCTATCAGAATCTGCCTCCATGCTTGGGGCAGGGGCAGCCACAGCCTCCATGCTTGGAGCAGGGGCAGCATCAGCCTCCATGCTTGGGGCAGGGGCAGCCACAGCCTCCATGCTTGGAGCAGGGGCAGCCACAGCCTCCATGCTTGGAGAAGGAGCAGCATCAGCCTCCATGCTTGGGAAGCTATCTGCAGGAAAACTACATTTAGGAGAACTGTTTGCAGAGGCATGCATATGAGTTGGCATTTCAGAAGAACTTCTCATAGACGACTGCATATACATCGGCATCGCAGTCATCGGCATCGCAGTCATCGGCATCGCAGGAGAACTGCTTGCAGACATCGGCATCGCAGTCATATGCATCGCAGTCATCGGCATCGCAGGAGAACTGCTTGCAGACATCGG
>MDSV01136954.1_pt1 | contig 17956 bp, 25 predicted proteins | sample 810851 | NCBI WGS metagenome assembly MDSV01 (sample SAMN05326640, study PRJNA326480) | marine metagenome | isolation source: seawater | place: Atlantic Ocean: North East | collected 2012 | reverse complement strand
GCAAGATCTACTGGGCCATATAGTTTAGTTACTCAACAACCACTTGGGGGTAAAGCGCAATTAGGTGGCCAAAGATTTGGTGAAATGGAAGTTTGGGCATTAGAAGCTTATGGAGCCTCATATACTTTACAAGAAATTTTAACAGTAAAATCTGATGATGTTGCTGGAAGAACAAAAGTTTATGAAACTATTGTTAAGGGTGATGAAAATTTTGAATCAGGTGTTCCTGAGTCATTTAACGTTTTAGTAAAGGAAATTAAATCTTTAGGTTTAAATATCGATTTAAATTAATTTATATGGAAAAAGATATAGCAAAATTATTTAATAACAAAGAAACTGTTGAACATAAATTTAGTAAAATTAAAATTACTATAGCAAGCCCAGAAAAAATTAGATCTTGGTCATTTGGTGAAATAAAAAAACCAGAAACAATTAATTATAGAACTTTTAGACCCGAAAAAGATGGGCTTTTCTGTTCAAGAATTTTTGGTCCAATCAAAGATTATGAGTGTTTATGCGGCAAATATAAACGAATGAAATTTAGAGGTATCATTTGTGAGAAATGCGGAGTTGAAGTTACAAGATCAAACGTAAGAAGAGATAGAATGGGACATATTGATTTGGCTTGTCCAGTTTCTCATATTTGGTTTTTAAAATCTCTTCCAAGCAGAATATCTTCTGCAATAGATATGAAGCTTAAAGATGTTGAAAAAGTTTTATATTTTGAAAGTTTCATGGTTGTTGAGCCAGGGTTAACTAAATTGAAAAAAAATCAATTACTATCTGAAGAAGAATACATGAAAGCACAAGAAGAGTTTGGTGAAGATGCTTTCGAAGCTGGTATTGGTGCTGAAGTTATTAGAAAAGTGCTTGTAGACTTAGATTTAAAAGCGGAAAGAGAAAAACTTAGAGCTTTATTAAAAGAAGTTAAATCAAAAGTTGCTGAAGAAAAAGCTCTTAAAAGACTAAAGCTTATGGAGGCATTCATAAATTCTGGAAATAAACCTGAATGGATGATTTTAACTTGTATACCTGTGATACCACCTGAGTTAAGACCTTTGGTTCCTTTAGATGGTGGAAGATTCGCTACATCAGACCTAAATGATCTATATAGAAGAGTTATAAACAGAAACAACAGATTAAAAAGATTAATGGATTTAAAAGCTCCAGATATAATAGTGAGAAATGAAAAACGAATGCTTCAAGAATCAGTTGATGCACTTTTTGATAACGGTAGAAGAGGTAGAGTAATTACTGGAACTGGAAAACGACCTCTTAAATCTTTAGCAGAAATGCTGAAAGGTAAACAAGGTAGGTTTAGACAAAATTTATTAGGTAAAAGAGTAGATTATTCTGGTAGATCAGTTATTGTCTCTGGTCCTGACCTTAAGCTTCATCAATGCGGCCTACCTAAAAAGATGGCGGTAGAATTATTCAAACCCTTTCTTTATGCGCGACTTGATAAGTTAGGTTTAGCAACAACTATAAAACAAGCAAAAAGAATGGTGGAAAAGGAAAAACCCGAGGTTTGGGATGCTTTAGAAACAATTATTAGAGAACATCCAATTATTCTTAATAGAGCACCAACCCTTCATAGACTTGGTGTCCAAGCATTTGAAGCAAAACTAATCGAAGGTAATGCCATTGAACTACACCCATTAGTATGCGCTGCATTTAATGCTGACTTTGATGGAGACCAGATGGCAGTACATATACCTTTAAGCTTAGAAGCACAACTTGAAGCGCGTGTTTTAATGATGTCAACGAATAATATTTTAAGTCCTTCTAATGGTAAGCCTATAATAGTGCCCAGCCAGGATATGGTGTTAGGTTTATATTACTTATCTCAAGCTTCTGAAGAAGATGGCAAAGATAAAAAACCGAAAGGATACTTTAATACGATTACTGAAATTGAACAAGCAATTGAAAATAAAAACATAAGTCTACATTCAAGTATTATATGCAGATTTGAAACAGTAGACTCAGAAGGAAATAAAATATTAGAAAAATATACGAGTACAGCTGGAAGGTTTATTTTATCAAGTATTTTACCAAAAAATCATAAAATAAAATTTAATCTTATTGATAGACTTCTTTCTAAAAAACATATTTCTGAAATTATTGACCTTGTTTATAGATACTGTGGTCAAAAAGAAACTGTAATTTTTTGTGATAAACTTAAAGATCTAGGATTTAAACACGCATTCAAGGCGGCAATTTCTTTTGGAAAAGACGATCTTATTATTCCTAATACCAAAGAAAAATTTGTAAATGATGCTAAAAAATTAGTTGAAGAATATGAGAACCAATATTCAGATGGTTTAATTACAAGAGGAGAAAAATATAATAAAGTTATAGATGTTTGGTCTAAATGCACTGATTTAGTTGCAAATGAAATGATGAAAGAAATATCGTCTACTACTTCAAAAGATTCTAGTGGTAGAATTGAAACTAATTCTGTATTTATGATGGCAAATTCAGGAGCTAGAGGATCAGCGGCACAGATGAAACAATTAGCTGGAATGAGAGGCTTAATAGCAAAACCATCTGGTGAAATTATAGAAACACCAATTACCGCAAACTTTAAAGAGGGTTTAACAGCTTTAGAATATTTTAAATCTACTCACGGGGCGCGAAAAGGTTTAGCTGATACGGCTTTAAAAACTGCTAATTCAGGTTATTTAACAAGAAGACTTTGTGATGTTGCTCAAGATATTTCAATTACAAAAAATTACTGTGGAGCTAAATCAAAAGATTCAATAACATTATCTGAAATAATTGATGGCGGTAATATTATAGTGAGTTTATCAGATCGTGTACTTGGTAGAAGCGCAGCCGACGATATTAAACATCCAATTACTGGTGATATAATAGCGAAAAGAAGGTCATTAATTGATGAAGAGCTGTGTGAGAAGATTGATACGGCTGGCGTAAAATCAATAAGAGTTCATTCAGTAATGACCTGTATATCACAAGACGGTGTATGTGCTACATGTTATGGAAGAGATTTATCTAGAGGAAAGCTTGTTACAATTGGTGAAGCCATCGGAATGATAGCAGCCCAATCCATTGGAGAGCCAGGTACTCAATTAACAATGAGAACCTTCCACGTTGGAGGAACGGCACAAATTAAAGAGGAGTCACAAGCTATTGCCCATTCATCAGGTAAAATTAATATTATAAACAGAAATGTAATTTTAGATTCTAAAAAGAATAAAATTATAATGGGAAGAAATACACAAATATCTATTACTGATAAAGCTGGACAACAAATAGCGATTTATAAAGTTCCTTATGGAGCAAAACTTTACTGTGATAACGATGAAGAAATTAAAAAAGGAAAAAAAATCTGTGAGTGGGATCCTTACACATTACCAGTTATTGCAGAGAAAAGCGGTGTAGCTAGTTATATGGATTTAGTTGATGGAGTATCTCTTGCTGAAATTGCTGATGATGCAACTGGTTTAACTTCTAAATCAGTTTTAGATTGGAGAGCTCAATCAAAAAATGTTGAATTAAAACCTCGAATTACTTTAAGAGATGAAAAAGGAAATGTAATTAAAAAAGCTGATGATAATGAGGCAAGATATTATTTAACACCAGATACAATTCTATCAGTAAATGACGGACAACAAGTTTCTGCCGGAGATGTTTTAGCTAGACTTCCTAAAGCGACTTCTAAAACAAAGGATATAACAGGCGGATTACCAAGAGTTGCCAATTTATTTGAAGCTAGAAAACCAAAAGATAGTGCGATTATAGCAGAAAATGATGGACGAATCGAATTTGGTAAAGAGCTTAGAGGAAAACAAAAAGTATCTATTATTCAAAATGATAATACTTCTTCCGCTTACTTAATTCCTAAGGGTAAACATATTAATTTTAATGAAGGTGAAAAAATTAAGAAAGGTGAATACTTATTAGATGGAAGTCCAGCTCCACATGATATTTTAAGAATTTTAGGTGTTGCAGCTCTAACTGAATATTATGTTCATGAGGTACAAGAAGTTTATAGACTTCAAGGTGTAGTAATTAATGATAAACATATCGAGGTAATATTAAGACAAATGCTTAAAAAAGTTGAAATTAAAGAGCCTGGTGAATCTAATTATTTATCTGGCGAATTAACTGATAAAATAGATTTTGATATAGTAAATGAAAGCTTAAAAAAAGAAGGAAAGAAACCAGCCGAAGCAGAAAGAGTTTTATTAGGTATAACAAAAGCTTCTCTACAAACAAATTCGTTTATTTCTGCAGCTTCATTTCAAGAAACTACTAGAGTTTTGACTGACGCAGCTATAAAAGGAAAAGTTGACAAACTAAAAGGGTTAAAAGAAAACGTAATTGTTGGACGTTTAATACCAGCTGGTACAGGTCACACTAAGATTAAATGGCAAAACTTTGCAAATGAAAGAGACGCAGCATTATCTGAAAAAGCCGAAGAAGATAATGTTGAAGAAAAAGCAGAAAAACAGCTTCCAGCCAGTTAAAAAAGCGTGCTTTTTAACAAGTTATAATGTTGACTTTCAACCTTTCAATTAGTAGTTTAGCGCAATTTTGATGGTTAGAAGTGAGGTCATATTAACCTTAAACACTAACTGATAATAGGTTTAAAAAATTAATAAACGTCATTTTTCCCATCATTAGAATATAAAATTATGCCAACTATTAATCAGTTGATAAAAAGATCTAGAATAAAACCAAAGCTGAGAAGTAAAGTTCCAGCATTAGAAAGATCTCCTCAAAAGAGAGGAGTATGTACTAAAGTTTATACAACCACACCAAAGAAACCTAATTCAGCCTTGAGAAAAGTTGCAAGAGTTAGATTGTCTAACGGTCAAGAAGTTACTTGCTATATTCCTGGCGAAGGTCACAATCTTCAAGAGCACTCAGTAGTATTAATAAGAGGAGGAAGAGTTAAGGATTTACCTGGCGTAAGATATCATATTTTAAGAGGTAATCTAGATACACAGGGCGTTACAGCAAGAAAACAACAAAGATCCAAGTATGGAGCTAAAAAACCTAAATAAATTATGTCTAGAAAAAAGAGAGCACCAAAAAGAATATTTTACCCAGATGCTAAATATCAATCTTTAGTTCTATCTAAATTTATTAATTTTATCATGTACGATGGAAAAAAAACTTCTGCAGAAAAAATAATTTATAACGCATTAAATGAAATTAAAAATAAAACAAAAGAAGATCCTATAAAAGTTTTTAATGAAGCAATAAATAATATTAGACCAAATCTTGAAGTAAGATCTAGAAGAGTAGGTGGAGCTACATATCAAGTGCCTGTAGAGGTAAAGACAAAACGCTCACAAACATTAGCTTTACGTTGGCTTCTTGAAGCTTCTAGAAAAAGAAAAAATAAAACTATGTCAGAAAAATTATTTAATGAATTGATGGACGCTTTTCAAAAAAAAGGTGCTGCAATAAAAAAAAGAGAGGATACACATAAAATGGCAGAGTCTAATAAAGCTTTTGCACATTTTAGATGGTAATAAAATGCCTAGAACTCATAAATTAGAAAAATATAGAAACATTGGAATTATGGCTCATATAGATGCGGGTAAAACCACAACTACAGAAAGAGTTCTTTATTACACTGGAAAGAGTCATAAAATTGGTGAAGTGCATGATGGTGCTGCTACCATGGATTGGATGGAGCAGGAACAGGAAAGAGGCATAACTATTACATCTGCAGCTACCACATGTTTTTGGAGAGAACATAGAATAAATATTATAGACACCCCAGGCCATGTTGATTTTACGATTGAAGTAGAAAGATCTTTAAAAGTTTTAGATGGAGCAATATGTGTTTTTGATGGAGTGGCTGGAGTTGAACCACAGTCAGAAACTGTGTGGAGACAAGCTGATAAATATAAAGTTCCAAGAATTTGTTTTGTCAATAAATCAGATCGAACAGGTGCTAACTTTTTCATGTGTGTTGATATGATAAAAGAGCGACTTGGAGCTAAACCATTAGTAATGCAGTTACCTGTAGGAATAGAAGCTGATCTAAAAGGTGTTATTGATTTAATTAAGATGAAAGCGGTTTTGTGGAAAGATGAAAAACTTGGTGCAGAATTTGAATATAAAGAAATACCAGCAGAACTCAAAGAGCAAGCTGATAAATATCGAAAAGAACTTGTTGAAACAGCGGTTGAACAAGATGAAAAATTGATGGAAAATTATTTAAATGGTAAAGATATATCCGAAGAAGATCTTAAATCTTGTGTTAGAAAAGGATGTCTTAAATTTGATTTTGTTCCTGTATTAACAGGATCTGCTTTCAAAAATAAAGGAGTTCAACCATTATTAGATGCAGTTGTTGATTTTCTACCTAGCCCAATAGATATTGGGTCTATTGAAGGCACTAAACCGAATTCAGAGGACAAACTTCTAAGAAAATTTAAAGACGATGAACCTTTTTCTGCATTAGCTTTTAAAGTTGCTACTGATCCATTTGTAGGAACGTTAACCTTTATAAGAATTTATTCAGGTACACTAAAAGCAGCTACCGCAATTTATAACACAAGTAAAGATAAAGAGGAGAGAGTAGGGAGAATGCTTTTAATGCACGCTAACAGCAGGGAAGATGTAAAAGAAGCAAATGCTGGTGATATTGTAGCTTTAGCAGGATTAAAATATACAATTACGGGTCACACTTTATCAGACGAAACAAATCCAGTAGTTTTAGAACCAATGGAATTTCCAGATCCTGTTATTGAAATTGCTGTAGAACCAAAAACTAAAGGTGATCAAGAAAAGATGGGTGAAGCGTTAGGTAGACTAGCAAGAGAGGATCCTTCTTTTAGAGTAACTTCGGATGAAGAATCTGGACAAACTATCATAAAAGGTATGGGTGAACTTCATTTAGATATTATTGTTGATAGAATGAAAAGAGAGTTTAAAGTTGAAGCTAATGTAGGAGCACCTCAAGTTGCGTATAGAGAAACCATATTAAAACCTGCTACCGTAACTTACATACATAAAAAACAAAGTGGAGGAGCTGGACAATTTGCAAAAGTTGAACTTAGTGTTGAACCATTGGGTCCAGGAAAAGGCAGAGAGATTGAGAACAAAATTAAAGGTGGCGCGATTCCTAAGGAATTTATTCCAGGTGTAGAAAAGGGTGTAGAAAGTGTAGCTGATAGTGGTATATTAGCAGGATTTCCATTAATTGATTATAAAGTTACAATTTTAGATGGCCTTCATCACGATGTTGACTCAAGCGTTTTAGCATTTGAAATTGCATCAAGATATTGTTTTAAGGAAGCTTGCCAAAAGGCTTCGCTAAAGCTACTTGAGCCAATGATGAGAGTCGAAGTTGTGACACCAGAAGATTATATGGGAGATGTTATTGGTGATTTAAATAGTAGAAGAGGACAAGTTTCTACAACAGATAAAAGAGGTAACGCTACAGTAATAAATGCAATGGTTCCTCTAGCAAATATGTTTGGTTATATAAACAATCTAAGATCTATGTCACAAGGTAGAGCTGCCTATTCAATGTTTTTTGATCATTATGAAAAAGTTCCACAAAATGTCCAAGATGAAGTGACAAAAAAAATGGCTTAATATTATGGATAAACAAAACATTAGAATACATTTAAAGGCTTATGATAATAAGATATTAGATTTATCAACTATAGAAATTGTAAACACAGCTAAAAGAACAGGAGCACAGGTAAGAGGTCCAATACCATTACCAACAAAAAAAGAAATATTTACAGTTCTTCGATCTCCTCATATTGATAAAAAAAGTAGAGAACAATTTGAAACAAGAACACATAAGAGAATGATTGATATTTTAGAGCCTACACCACAAACAGTGGAAGCTCTTATGAAATTAGATCTAGCTTCTGGTGTAGATATAGAGATTAAACTTTAGGAATACTATGAATATTGGATTAATTGGAAAAAAAATTGGAATGACTAGAGAATTTTTTGAAACAGGTATTTCTGTACCAGTTACAGTTTTGTATATAGAAAAAGGTAGAATTATTGACATAATAACTAAAGAAAAAAGAGGGTACGATGCTATTAGAGTTGGCTTTGGAAAAATTAAACCTTCAAAACTGTCAAAACAGATGAAAGGCGTTTTTGCAAAAAAGGGAACAGAGCCTAAAAAAATTTTAAGAGAATTTAGAGTTGATAATGTTTCGGAATATAAGGAAGGAAATGAAATTGGTTTAGAACTATTTAAAGATCAGAAATTTGTTGACGTAACATCAAAAACAATAGGTAAAGGTTTTGCTGGTGTGATGAAAAGGCACAATTTCTCTGGTCTTAGAGCATCTCATGGTGTTTCAGTATCTCATAGAGCTCATGGGTCAACAGGACAGAACCAAGATCCAGGTAAAGTTTTTAAAGGTAAAAAAATGGCCGGCCATATGGGTGATAAATATCGAACAATACAAAATTTAGAAGTTATTAAATCTGATATCGAAAATAACTTAATTTATATCAAAGGCTCAATACCTGGCTCTAAAAATTCCACAATATTAATTCAAAAAAACAAAAAGAAGATAAATAGAACTACAACTTTAGAAGCTAGTAAAAAATTAATTACAGAAACAAGTAAAACTGACACAAAAACAAAATCAGCTTCAAATAAAAAAACAGAAACTAATAAAACAGAAGCTAAAAAAACAGAAACTAATAAAACAGAAACTAAGAAAACAGAAACTAAGAAAACAGAAACTAAAAAATAATGAAAATAAAAGTAATCAATATTGAGGGGAAAAAGGTCGATGATATTGAAATATCTGACAAGATTTTTTCATTAACACCTAACAAGTCGCTAATTAAATCTATTATTGAATGGCAGCTTAACCATATTAAACCTAGAACGGCCAAAACAAAACAAAGAGGTGAAATAAAAGGATCCACAGCAAAAATTTATGCTCAGAAGGGAACAGGAGGAGCTAGACATAGTAGTAGAAAAGCTCCTATTTTCGTAGGCGGTGGTGTTGCACATGGCCCTAAAGGCGCAGTCTATAAAGTTTATAAATTAAATAAAAAAGTTAAAAAGACTGGTTTACTTCATGTTTTGTCAAAAAAACAAAAGGACAAATCACTTTTTGTTGTTGATGATTTTAAAGACGAAATTAAAAAGACTAAAATTTTTTATAATTTTTTAGAGAAGTACGATTTAAAAAATTCTTTATTAATCTCAGATAAAATTTCAAAAACAAAGATAATTAAATCTACTAGAAATATACCTAATCTTAAAGTAATTGATCAAGAAGGAGCAAATGCTTACGATATACTAAAGTATAAAAATATAATTTTTACAATTTCATCAATCAAATCTTTTCAAGACAGGTTAACCAAATGAGAAAATTTCATTACTTAGATACTATTATTTCACCAAGCATAACTGAAAAATCTACAATGCTTTCAGAGCATAATAAAATTGTTTTTAAAGTAAATAAAAAAGCTAATAAAGAAAGTATTAAGAAAAGTATAGAAAAAATATTTAAGGTTAATGTTATTAAAATTAATACAATTAACTCTAAGGGAAAAACTAAGATGGTAAGAAATAAAAAAACTTTTAAGTCTGGTTACAAAAAAGCAATAATAACTTTAAAAAAAGGTCAAAGTATAGATTTGGCTACAGGTATATAGAAAATGGCATTAAAAATTTTTAAATCTTACACTAAATCAACAAGAGGCACAGTTCTTGTTAATAGAAAAAATTTGTGGAAAGGCAAACCTTTAAAATCATTAACTTTTGGCAGAAACTCTACAGGTGGAAGAAATAATTTAGGAAGAATTACATCTAGACATAAGGGTGCTGGTCACAAGCATAAATATAGAGATATAGATTTTTATAGAAAAAAAGACGATACAAAAGCTAAGGTTGAAAGAATTGAGTATGATCCAAATCGATCAGCTTACGTTGCTTTAATAAAATATGAAGATAATATTATGAATTATATTATTGCCCCTTCAAATATAAAAGTTGGTCATGAAATTATTTCTGGGAGAAATAAAGAAATTAAAATTGGAAATTGTATGCCTTTATCTGATATACCCGCAGGAACAGACATTCATAATATTGAACTTTCTCCTGGTGGAGGTGGGAAACTAGTCCGATCAGCCGGGTCTTCAGCAGAAATTGCCGGGGTAGATGAAAATTACAGTATAATAAAGCTTAAGTCTGGGGAGATTAGAAAAATTATTAGTTCAGCCAGAGCTACTATTGGTGTTGTTTCTAACAGTGACCATCAAAATATTAAAATTGGTAAAGCAGGTAGAAATAGATGGAAAGGAAAAAGACCACAAACAAGAGGTGTAGCCATGAATCCTGTTGATCATCCTCATGGTGGTGGAGAAGGTAAAACTTCTGGTGGAAGAAGTCCGGTTTCTCCTTGGGGACAATCTGCAAAAGGTCTTAAAACAAGAACAAACAAAAGAACAAATAAATATATAATTTCGAGAAAGAAAAAGAGAAAATAAATATGTCTAGATCAGTATGGAAAGGACCATTTGTTGACCCAAGTTTGTTGAAGAAAATTGAAAAACTTAAAGGAAATACAAACGTGCCCCCAATAAAAACTTGGTCAAGAAAATCAACTATTATACCTGAATTTGTTGGTTTTAGTTTCCTTATTTATAATGGCAAAAAGTTTATTCCAATTAAAATTTCTGAAGAAATGGTAGGACATAAATTAGGTGAGTTTTCACCGACTAGACAATTTATCGCTCACACTTCAGCAGAGAAAAAAGCTGCTCAAGAAAAGACAACTTCTGCAACTTCTAAACCTGGATCAGATAATGCAAAAAAATAAAAATATTGTAAAAGCAATTAATAAAAATGTAAGATCAAGTCCTAGGAAAATTAATATTTTGTTAAAAAATATTAGAGGTAAAAAAGCAGATCTAGCCATTAGAGATCTTTCTTTTGCTAGACAACGTGTAGCTTTTGATATCAAAAAAACTCTTCAATCCGCAGTTGCTAATGCTGAGAATAATAATCAATTTGATATCGACAATTTATATGTAAAAGAAGCCTATGTTGGTAAATCAATAGTACTTAAAAGATTTCGAGCCAGAGCAAAAGGAAGAGCTTCATCAATTAAAAAACCTTATTCAAATTTGACAATAATACTATCTGAAAACAATCAAAAAGTGGAAGGATCTCATGGGACAAAAGGTTAATCCAATTGGTTTTAGAGTTGGTGTGAATAGAGGCTGGGATTCAGTATGGTTCGCTAAAAAAAGAGAATATGGAAAATTTTTAATAGAAGATTTTAAAATCAGGGAATATATAAAAAAAAATGTAGTCAACTCTGGAGTTTCTTCTGTAATAATTGAAAGAACATCAAAAAAATGTATTGTTACTATTCATACTTCAAGACCAGGTTTTGTAATTGGTAAAAAGGGTTCAGATATTGAAAAAATTAAAAACAATATTTCAAAGATCACAAATAATGAAGTTAAATTAAATATTAAAGAGGTTAAAAAACCAGAGTTAAATTCATTTTTAGTTGCTGAGAATATTGCACAACAACTAGTTAAAAGAATAGCTTATAGAAAAACAATGAAAAGAGCTATTCAGTCAGCTCTTAGATTAGGAGCAAAAGGTATTAGAGTATGCCTAAGTGGAAGACTAGCTGGAAATGAAATAGCTAGAACAGAATGGTTAAGAGAAGGTAGTGTTCCGCTTCATACGTTTAGAGCTGATGTTGATTATGCTGAGGCAGAAGCATTAACAACATATGGTATTATTGGTGTTAAAGTGTGGATTTATAAAGGTGAGATTTTAACAAACAAAATAAACGATAAAAATAAGGAAAAAAATAATGTTACAACCAGCAAGAACAAAGTTTAGAAAAGCTCATAAAGGTAGAATTCATGGCCAAGCATCGCGAGGTCATACTTTAAACTACGGAGCTTATGGTTTAAAAGCAATGGAACCAGATCGAATAATATCTAAACAAATTGAAGCTGCTAGAGTTGCTTTGACTAGATATATGAAACGAACAGGTAAGGTTTGGTTAAGAATATTTCCAAACATACCAGTATCAAAGAAACCTACTGAAGTTAGAATGGGAAAAGGGAAAGGAACTCCTGAGTTTTGGGCATGCAGAGTTAAACCAGGAAGAATTATCTTTGAGGTAGATGGAGTTGATGAAGCAACAGCAAAAATAGCATTATATAAAGCTTCTGCTAAATTACCAATTAAAACTAAATTTATAAAGAGATTTTAATATGAAGAATAAAGAAATAACTAAACTTACAAAAGACGAATTAAAAAATAAATTAAATAAATTTAAAAAAGATCTATTTAATATGAGATTTAAGAGAAGCAACGGACCATTGGAAGATACATCTAAATTTTCAGAAGTGAAAAAAAATGTAGCTAAAATTTTAACACAAATTAATAAAAAAAATTAATATGAGCAAAAGACAGTTAACAGGTAAAGTAATTAAAGATCAAAACAATAAAACTATTGTTGTTTTAGTTAAAAGAAGATATTCACATCCTTTTTTTGGTAAAGTTATAACAAACTCAAAAAAATACCACGCGCATGATGAAACTAATAAATTTAAGGTAGGTGATAATGTGAAAATTATTGAGTCAAAGCCCTATTCTAAGAAAAAAAGATGGAAAGTGATTGAAAGCAAATGATACAAGTTCAAACAGAATTAAGTGTTGCCGATAATACTGGAGCAAGAATTGTCGAATGCATTAAAGTTCTCGGCGGCTCTAAAAGGAGAACAGCATCAATTGGCGATATTATTGTAGTTAGTGTTAAAGATGCTATTCCAAACGGCAAGGTAAAAAAGGGTACAGTTTATAAAGCTATTGTTGTTAGAACTAAATATTCTGTCCATAGGAATGATGGAAGCAAAGTAAAATTTGATAATAACGCGGCAGTTTTAATTGATGATAAGGGAGAACCTATTGGAACTAGAATATTTGGACCTGTTACAAGAGAATTACGTAACAAAGGACAAACAAAAATAATTTCACTAGCGCCTGAGGTTTTATAAAATGATTAAAAAAGGGATACAAGTAAAAATAATTTGCGGTAAAGATAAAGGAAAGCAAGGTGAAGTAATTGAAATTTTGCGTAAAAGCAATCAAGCTAAAGTAAAAGGAATAAATATTATAAAAAAACATGAAAAAACTACTAAAGAAAAAAAGGGTGGAATTATATCGAAAGAAAATTATATAAATATTTCAAACATTAAAAGCATTGAAAGCAAAAAAAAAGAAGAAGTTAGCTTAAAAGATAAAAGGAAAAGCAAATGATACCGAGATTAAAAGAAATTTATGAAAAAAAAATAATTGATGATTTGCAAAAAAAATTTTCAATGAAAAGCAAATATATGGTTCCAAAATTTATTAAGGTTGTTTTGAATATGGGTTTAGGTTTGGACGCTAATGATAAAAAGAAACTTCAAAGTTGTGTTGATGATATGGCATTAATTAGTGGTCAAAAACCTATTATTACAAAATTTAAAAAATCAATATCAAATTTTAAGACAAGAAAAGGAACGGCTGCAGGAGTTAAAGTGACTTTAAGAAGTCGTAAAATGTATGAATTTATAGACCGATTGGTAAATATTGCATTACCTAGAATAAAAGACTTTCAAGGTTTAAGTATTAAAGGTCTAGATAAAGATGGAAACTATAGTTTTGGTATAAAAGAACATATTATATTTCAGGAAATAAATTTTGATAAAGTTGATAAAATTAGGGGAATGGACATCACTATTGTTACTTCTGGGAGTGATAAAAAATCTACTTTAGCTTTATTAGAGGCAATGAATTTTCCATTCATTAAGAAAGTTACAAAGAAAGGGGTTAATTAGAATAAATGGCAAAAACTAGTTCAATAGAAAGAAATTTAAAAAGAATTAAGATGGCTAAAAAGTTTAGAAAAAGAAGAGATGCACTTAAGAAAATAATAAATAATAAGAAATTACCATTAGAAGAAAGATTTAATGCACAACTAAAGTTATCTAAACTACCACGTAATTCTGCAAGAACAAGAATTAGGAATAGATGTGAAATTACTGGCAGACCGCATGGCGTCTATAGAAAATTAAGAATTTCTAGAATAGCACTAAGAGAACTCGCATTAAGTGGGAAGATTCCTGGAATGACAAAATCTAGTTGGTAATAATATGGAGGTAAAATGACATTAGCAGATCCAATAGGTGATATGATAACAAGAATTAGAAATGCTCAGTTGAGAGCGCTTTTTAATGTAAAAATACCAAGTTCTAAATTTAGAGAAAAAATTTTAGAGGTTTTAAAAAAAGAGGGATATATATCGAATTATAAAACTTTGTCTGATCCAAAAAATAAGAATACTTTAATAGTCGATTTAAAATATCATAATGGGTTACCTGTAATAAAAGAGATTAAGAGAATTTCAAAACCAGGTAGAAGAATTTACGCAAAAGCAACAAGTATATCTAAAATACAAAATGGTCTAGGATTGGCTATTGTTTCCACTTCAATTGGTATTATGTCCGATAGCGATGCAAGAAATAAAAATGTTGGTGGTGAAATAATTTGTAAGGTATTTTAATTTATGTCTAAACTTGGAAAAAAACCTATACCTATACCAAAAGATGCAAATGTTAAATTTGAGTCTGGGAAAATAACACTTACTGGTCCTAAGGGAACAAAACAATTGTCTTTAAACGATAAGATTTTTAGTACAACAATTTCCAAAGATAATAATTTAATATTAAAATTAATAAAGAATAATGAATCTTCAAAAATAATGTGGGGAACTACAAGAAGCATAATAAATAGCACTCTTATTGGTGTTACGGCTGGGCATGAGAAAATTCTTGAGCTCAATGGTGTTGGTTTGAGAGCTACTCTAAAAGGTAGTATTTTAAATTTGCAACTAGGTTTTAGTCATGACGTTTCTTATAAGATACCGGACGGTGTTAAAATAATTGTTGAAAAGAGTGTTATAATAAAGATTTCTGGAATTGATAAAATTCTAGTAGGAAAAACAGCTGCTGAAATTAAAAATTTAAAACCAGTAGAACCATATAAAGGAAAAGGAATTAAAGAAAAAGGTCAATACGTATTAAGAAAAGAAGGTAAAAAGAAATAATGAGTAAAGATATTTATTTAAAACGAGCTCAAAGGATAAGACGTAAACTAAAAAAAGTTAATACTGAGAGATTTAGATTATCTGTCTTTAGGTCGTCTAAAAATATATCGGCTCAAATTATAGATGATAAAAGTAAAAAAACATTAGTATCGGCATCATCAGTTGATAAAAATCTTTCAAAGAAAAAGAAAAGTGATTTATCAACTCATGTTGCAGAAGTTTTGTCCAAAAAAGCTTTAGAAAAAAAAATCACAAAAGTATATTTTGATAGAGGTAGCTATAAGTACCACGGTAGAATCAAAACTTTTGCAGAAGCATTACGTAAAGGGGGTCTAGTTTTTTAAGTATGTCTATAAACAAATCTGATTTTAAAGATAAATTAGTTTCAATTAACAGAATTACAAAAGTTGTTAAAGGAGGTAGACGTTTTACTTTTTCAGCTTTAGTTGTTGTAGGTGATTATGCTGGTTCAGTAGGTGTTGGTTATGCAAAAGCAAAACAGGTTCCTGACGCAATTAAAAAAGCAACTCAGAATGCAAAAAATAATTTATTTAAAATACCGCTTAGAGATGGGAGAACTTTACATCATGATATCACTGCTAAGGATGGAGCTGGTAAAGTTTTACTTAGAGCCGCACCTTCAGGAACTGGTATTATAGCAGGCGGTCCTATAAGAGCCACATGTGAAGTTGCTGGCATAAAGGATATTGTTGCTAAGTCAATGGGTTCATCAAATCCCATCAATGTTTTAAGGGCCTGTATAAAAGGTTTAAGGACACAAAATTCACCTAAGATAATAGCTATGGCAAGAGGTAAAAATATTTCTGAAATAACAAAAAAGAAACATTAATAACAAATGAAATTAAATAATTTAGTAAGTAATCGTATAAAGAGCAAAAAAAGAGTTGGGAGAGGTATAGGCTCATCTAAAGGTAAAACGTCTGGACGAGGTCATAAAGGTCAAAAATCTAGATCTGGAGTAGCGGTTAAAAGTTTCGAAGGAGGTCAAATGCCTCTGTATAGAAGATTACCGAAGAGAGGTTTCAAAAGTTTTATAAAAAAAGATTTGACTATGATAAATTTATCTAAAATTCAGGAAGCCTTAGATAATAAAAAATTATTGTCTAACACAAAGATAAATTTGCAAAATTTACAAAAATCTAAATTGATTAATAATAAGTATAAAAAAATAAAATTATTAGGTTCTGGTGAAATTAAAGAAAAATTTGATATTGAAGTAAATTTTATTTCAAAATCTGCCAAAGAAAAGATAGAAAAAACTGGTGGTAAAGTCACAATAATTAAGTAAAAAGATACAATGTCAAATGATAATATAAATAATGGTTTTTTTTCAAAATCTAACGACTTAAGAAACAGAATACTCTTCACAATATTAATTTTGTCAGTTTATAGACTTGGTACATATATACCACTTCCCGGAATTGATGCAGAATCTTTGCAAACATTAATGGAATCAAACCAAAGGGGCTTAGTTGGAATGTTTAATATTTTTTCAGGTGGGGCCATAAGTAGGATGGCAATATTTGCTTTAGGAATTATGCCTTACATATCATCTTCTATTATCATTCAACTATTAACCGGAGTCTCTGAAACTTTTAAAAACTTAAAGAACCAAGGTGAAATTGGAAGAAAAAAAATTACTCAATATACAAGATACGGAACAGTCCTATTAGCTGCAGTTCAAGGTTATGGTGTATCAGTTGGACTAGAAAATTCTGGTACTGTTGTAGCAGACCCAGGTTTTTATTTTAAATTTACAACAGTTATTACATTAGTAGCTGGAACAATATTTTTAATGTGGTTGGGTGAACAAATAACTCAACGTGGTATTGGTAACGGAATATCTTTAATTATATTTTCTGGAATTGTTGCTGAAATACCTAGAGCACTAGCCTCAACTTTTGAATTGGGACGAACAGGCGCCTTATCAGCATCAACCATTTTATTTATATTTATTTTAATAATAGTTACAGTAATGTTCATTGTTTTTATTGAAAGAGCTATAAGAAAAATAATAATAAATTATCCTAAAAGACAAATGGGGGCAAAAGTATATGGAGGAGAATCATCTCACTTACCATTAAAAATTAATACAGCTGGTGTTATACCTGCTATTTTTGCATCAGCTCTTTTACTTCTTCCAATAACTTTTTCAAATTTTGGGGTATCTGAGAGTGACACGTTTATTAATTTTTCAACATTGTTTTCTCAAGGTAAGCCTCTTTATATGTTGTTATACGCTTCTGGAATAATTTTTTTCTCTTTTTTTTATACATCTATCGTTTTTAATCCTAAAGAAACTGCTGAGAATTTACGTAAGCATGGAGGATATGTTCCAGGAATAAGACCTGGTGAAAGAACAGCGGTTTATATTGAAGATATATTAACTAAGTTAACTACTATTGGAGCTTTATATTTGACTCTTGTTTGTCTAATGCCAGAATTTTTAATATCTAAATTTCCAATTCCATTTTACTTAGGCGGGACATCAGTCTTAATAGTAGTTGTTGTGGCAATGGATACTGTTTCACAAGTACAAACTAGATTAATGAGCCAGCAGTACGAGTCATTGATAAAAAAAACTAAATTTGGTAGATAATTAAGTGAATATTATTTTGTTTGGACCACCTGGAGCAGGTAAAGGAACCCAAGCTGATAATTTATCAAAAAAATTTAAATTGTTTAAAATCTCTACAGGAGATTTGTTAAGAGAAGAGATTAAAAAAAACACAACACTTGGAAATGAAATTAAAAATAAAATTGATAAGGGAATATTAGCACCAGATAAGATTATATACGATCTAATAAATAAAGTTTTAGGTAATAAGAAT
>MDSV01042744.1_pt1 | contig 17957 bp, 13 predicted proteins | sample 810851 | NCBI WGS metagenome assembly MDSV01 (sample SAMN05326640, study PRJNA326480) | marine metagenome | isolation source: seawater | place: Atlantic Ocean: North East | collected 2012 | reverse complement strand
GGATGAACCCAATAAGGATGCGTTGACGGTAATGGTTCGATAGAAAAAACGTCTAGTATTGCTTTAGAAATATGGCCTGATTTTAGATTTTGAAGAAGGGCAGCATCATCTATTAAATCACCTCTTCCAGCATTAATGATTGTTGAATTTCTGGACATGAATGAAATAGTTTCACTATTTATGATATGAAATGTATCTTTTGTTAGCGGTAACAAAATAATGAGAATTTCAGCAAAATTCAATATTTCTCTTAAGCCATCATTCCCATGAAAGCACCTGACATCCTTAATATTTTTTGCTTTTCTACTCCAACCGCCAACATTAAAATTCAAAAATTGGAGGGCTTTAGCGGTAGGCTCTCCTAAAGTACCTAACCCCAGAATTCCCACCCGTCGATCACATGCTAATGGCGGTTTTATATGGTGTCGCCAAATACCGTCTTGTCCCAAAATATGCCTATCAATCCCAAGATGATCCCTAAGTGTATGGGCAACACACCACTCAACCATACCACTAGTCAAACCATCGTCTACCATCTTAACCAAAGGACGATCTAAGCTTGGGTTTTTTATAATATGCTCAACCCCAGCATATAGGCTAAACACAGCTTTATTATTCTCATAAATAGAGAAATCTTGAACAATTAACTGATCATCGACTTTTACAGGGGAACAAACAATAAATTCAACCTCATGCACTCTTTCGTGTTGTTTATCTGATATATCAAACGCAGTCACATTTAATTCCAACAAAGCCTTTCTTAGGGGACTTTCATAAGAAGAAAATAGGTCGGACATGAATAATATTCGCATTCTTAGTCTCTTTTCAAAAGACGGTGGATGTGAGCACTTTGGATTAAACCAAAAGTTCCTAAGACGACCAGCATTGCAGATCCCCCGTATGAGATTAATGGCAAAGGTACACCAGTCACAGGTGCCATTCCTGTAACTGCAGCAATATTTATAAAAAAATATGTGAAAAACACAGTCGCTAATCCTATTGTAAGTAAACTTCCAAACTTATTTTTATTTGTGATGGCTGACACAACACAAAAGATGATTATTACGGAGTACATGAGTAATAAACCAACACCACCGAAAAACCCAAATTCTTCTGCTATTGTGGTAAAGATAAAATCTGTATGCTTTTGCGGTAAGAAATCAAGTTGACTTTGACTTCCTTGCATAAACCCTTTACCTTCCAGCCCACCCGACCCTAAAGCTATTTTTGACTGGGTTATCTGATAACCTTCTCCTAGTGGATCATGAGTTGGATTTAAGAAAGTATCTATTCTTCCAAATTGGTAATCAGTTACAAGCTGCCAAGAAGTTCCACGACTATAAAATATCAAACCAAGTAAACCAGGTAAAAGAAGTAATCCTCCTAAAAAATATAGGTAATGCACCCCTGCCACAAACATAATTGTAAGCCCTGTGATCGCAATAAGGGTACCAGTTCCTAAATCTGGTTGAGGAATAACTAAAGCTGTTGGCAACAAAATTATCATTGCTGGAATGAAAACCCAAAAGATCTTTGATACCTTTGCGGGTTGCAACCAATCATAATAAATAGCCAAGAACATAACTAAACCTACCTTGATTACCTCTGATGGTTGGAACCGAAATGAGCCAAATTCAAGCCATCTCCTAGCTCCTCCTCCATAATCACCAAAAAAAAGAACGAAAATTAATAGAAAAATGCCGATAAAATATACAAATGGAGAACAAACTCTCCAAAAGTCAATGTGTATAAAGCCAATTATTAACATGAAGGCAAAACCAATAACGAATCTTTCAATTTGCGGCCTTGCCCATTTTTCAAAATCACCTTCAGCGACAGAGTAAAGCATAAGAAAACCAAATGCCGCTATAACCAAAACTAAAATAACAAGTGGCCAGTGCATAAAAAGAAGTTTCTGAACTCCCTTAGGCAGTTCCTTATATTCCTGAGTATAATGGACTGAAATGATACTACCCTCTTCTTGTTTTCTTTAGAGCAATTTTTTCTCTAATCTTGTCTAAAGTTAATCTAACTTCATTTCTTTGATCAATGGGATATGCATTTAGAGCTGGTATAGCTCCCGAAAGAGCAAATAGAAGAACATCTCTAGCTATTGGAGCGGCAACCTTAGATCCACCCCCACCATGCTCCACCACAACACTAATCGCATATTTAGGATTAACGAAAGGGGCATAGCCAGCAAATAAAGCATGGTCCCTTTGACCCCTTGGAAGTTCTTCATTTTTCTTAATACCTTTTACTCTCTCCTCTTCAGATATTTTCCTAATTTGGGAAGTGCCAGTTTTCCCTGCAAGGATTTTGCTTTTATCAACTACCCTGGATTTATAAGCTGTGCCAGTTTTCTCATTTACAACATTAAACATAGCTTTTTGAATTATTGAAAAAGTAGTTTTTTTAATACCTATAATTCTTTTGCTCTGATTCTTGACAGGCTTACCATCTATAGCCTTTACGAGATTTGGCTTTACTTCCAAGCCAGTAGCTAATCGTGCAATCATAATAGCTATTTGCAAAGGAGTTGAAAGCAAAAAACCCTGCCCTATTCCTGAATTAATGGTATGACCTTTAACCCACTGTTTTTTATAATTAGACTTTAACCAACTCTTCGAAGGAAGTAGGCCTTTAGAAACTCCTGGCAAAGGTAATGAGACATCCATACCAATTCCAAATTTTTTGGAAGTTTCAACAATCCTATCAATTCCCACTCTCAGTGCTAAAGTATAAAAATAAACGTCACAAGACTCTTGAATACCTTCAACTAGATTTTTATCTCCATGACCTGAGCTTTTCCAACAATGAAATTTTCTATCACTGATTTCATAGAAACCAGAACAATTAACTAGTTCCCCAGGATCAACTAATCCAGCCTCAATAGCGGCAATGGCTACGAGCATCTTAAAGGTTGACCCTGGAGGGTAATTCCCAGAAATTGCCCTATTTGCCAGTGGTTGATTCTCACTATTTCTCAGGGAATCCCAATCTTTCTGGGACATACCTTCAACAAACTGGTTAGGATCAAAACTAGGACTCGAAGCCAAACAGGGAATACCCCCGGTCTCAAGATCTATGACTACTACAGAGGCACTAAACTCTTCAATCCTATACATAGCAAATTCTTGCAGTAGCGAGTTTATAGTTAAATGTATGTCTCTACCGGAAGAACTTGGGTCCTCATGTAACTTCCTTATAACCCTACCAGAGGCATTTACCTCATGTCTTATTAGACCTACCGTCCCCCTTAAGAATGAATCTAGGCCCTTCTCCACTCCCACTTTACCAATTTGGAAGTCTGGGATTTGTAGTATGGGATCTATAGTTGAAATAGTTTTTAAATCAGACTCGGAAATTGAGCCAACATAACCAATGACGTGGGCTAGAAAGTTATCTTCCAAATAAAATCTTTTGAAGACGACTTCAGGCAAAATACCTGGTAACGAAGGCAGGTTTACAGTAATTTGAACAAAATCGTTCCAACTTATATTTTCAATTACAGTGACCGGAATATAGGGTTTTTTCCTTTCTATTTCTGACAATATCTCTGCTTTTCTTTCATCTCTTAATAAGATCAAACTAGAAATATTTTTGAGCACTTCACTAGGATCTTTGGCCTTCTCTTTAATAATTCTTAAACGATAATTCTCACGGTTTTTAGCCAAAGGTCTGCCATCTCCATCAAAAATTATACCGCGTTTAGGTGGCAGAATACGAATGTCTATTCTATTTTCTTCAGCCAAAAGCTGATATTTTTCACTTTCCTGTAATTGTAATTCCCGCATCCTTCGGATTAGAAAACCCACAAGAACAAGTTGAGTAGCCCCTAGTACAAAAGCTCTCCGGCCCAATTTTTTGTTGAGCAAGTCCTTACGAAATGAAATTCTTTCCATATTAGCCTATCAACTTTACTTGAGGGTTTGCTTACGCCTGAAAATAGTGCATTCTAGGCAGAAATTTACAATGGGAAATAAAAGAACGGTAAATAAAAAATATTTCAGCCAAATCATGAAATCTAGTGGTTTTAAGGCCACGACAAGAGATAATAGTTTTACACCAGTATTGATAATGGAGAAAAAAAGTAAAAAACAAAAAAACTTAACTAAGGTACTTTGATTAACTATCCTCAAACGATAATGTCTCACTAATTCAGAAGCTAAAAGAATAAACATAGGCCAAAGGCCAATTGGTCTCATCCACAAAATATCGGCCAAAAGGCATAAAAATAAAATTGATGAGAGGGGTGCACTTTTTTGATCTAAAACTAACCACGAGAATATTAAACAGATTAGCGTGTCTGGTATTTCAATTATTGTAGGTTCAGCAGAAATTGGCGCTATAGGAATGATTATTACTATTGCTCCTAGTAAAAGAAAGTACAAACCTTTGATAAAAATTTCACCCATATTGTAATTGTCTCTTCACCGATCCAAGTCGTAGCATATGTCTTGTCTTTGAACAGTGCCAAATATGTAAAATCGTGGTCATTCTTCTATTTCAGTGATTTTATTATACCACCCGCATCTAAAGGTATTTTTAATCTATTATTAATTATTATCTTTACATAATCTAACTGATTTAAATTGGCTGCTAATTTTATTCTCATTTTTTTGTCGACTGACAAAACTGCCTTGCCTATCAATATACTAGCAGGATAAACTCCCCCCTTTCCACTGGTATAAACTCTTGCACCGGGTTGTATCCTAGTTGTCCCCCTTACAAAATCAATCAATGGAATAGACGTATTGTCCCCTCTCACTATCGCTTCCTGATTATTAGGTTCGATTATTGCAGGAACAAAAGATTTAATATCAGACAAAAGAATTACGCGAGAAAGTTTTCTCTCAACCCCAGAAACTCTTCCAATCAGTCCTAATCCATCCGCCACAGCTGCACCATCGATTATGCCATCCTCACTCCCTAAATTTACCAAAATAGATGAACTGAAAGGGCTGCCACTATCTGCTAACACCTCCCCTGTCACCCATGAAAGTGCCGAGTTTAATTTCAGATTATTAAGCACTCGAAGTTTCGCATTCTTTTGTTCAAGCTGTAAAGCCGCTTCTCTCCATTTCTTCATTCGATCAAGCTCAAGCTTTAACGACTTATTTTGCTCATGGACATTGGCATATGAAGTAAGGTCAGAAACTATTCTGCCTAATGACTTAATGGGATTTGTCAGAAAAGTCACATTAGGTACTATCTCATTCAAAAGTGCCAATCGAAATCTTTCAACCCGCATATTGTCGATCCTCCAAAGCAAAAAAATCACTAAGAGAAAAAGAAAAATCACGGCTAATCCTATGTAGCGAAAAACCAATTTGGATTCGCCTTGACTTTGCAATATGATCTTTGTCACTTAACTTCCCAAATTATGCTATTAGATTAAGTATTAGTTTCCATAATCAATCACATGTGCGAGTTGTCTTTCAAACTCAAGGGACTTTCCTGTTCCTAGAGCAACGCAATTCATGGAATCATCTGCCACAGAAATTGCGAGACCAGTCTGTTCCCTCAAAGCTAAGTCTAAGTCGCCGAGTAAGGCACCCCCTCCGGTAAGCATCACTCCCCTATCAACTATATCGGCTGCAAGATCTGGAGGAGTCTGTTCAAGGGCAGTCATTACAGCTTCACATATCTGCTGCACAGTTTCCGCCAGTGCCTCAGTTACTTGAGCTTGAGTTATCTGTGTTTCCTTAGGAACACCATTTAAAAGGTCTCTTCCTCTTATATCTGAATGACTACCTCTACCATCTTTGGGCATCAATGCCGTACCAATTGTAGTTTTAATCCTTTCAGCCGTTGCCTCTCCGATAAGTAAGTTTTGCTGTCGTCTGAGATAGGAAATAATAGCTTCGTCCATTCTGTCGCCGCCAACTCTAACGGATCTTGCATAAACAATGTCGGCAAGCGATAACACTGCTACCTCCGTTGTTCCTCCACCTATATCAACAACCATTGAACCTGTTGGGTCTGTAATTGGCATGCCAGCACCTATGGCCGCAGCTATTGGCTCCGCAATCAACCCTGCTTTTCTAGCTCCAGCTGAAAGAACAGACTCTCTAATTGCTCTTTTTTCCACCGGAGTAGCTCCATGAGGAACACACACTACGATTTTTGGTTTAGCAAAACTTCCACGACGGTGAACTTTTCTTATGAAATGTTTTATCATTTCCTCAGCTACATCAAAATCTGCAATTACTCCATCTCTCATTGGTCGTATAGCTTCAATAGACCCAGGAGTTCTACCTAACATCAGCTTTGCATCTTCTCCTACTGCCAAAACTTGCTTTTTCCCATCTCTAATATGATAGGCAACGACGGAAGGCTCATTCAGAATAATTCCCCTTCCCTTAACATAAACCAGGGTATTTGCTGTTCCAAGGTCTATAGCCATGTCTGCAGAAAAAAAACTACTGATAAAACCAATCATACTAAAAAATCCATACCCTAATAATTTTCAATTTTGATAAAAGCCATCTCTTTACCTTGTATTAATTTAATACATTTGTATCGGGACACAAGAGACGATTTTTTGATCAATTTGCAACAGCCTCTGGAGCTTTTTTTCTTCTTCTAAGCACAAGCTTATTTAAAGAATTGATATATGCTTTAGCACTAGCAACTACAGTATCAGTATCTGATGACTGCCCTGTAACCATTTTACCTGCCTCCTCTAAGCGAACTGACACAGTTGCTTGAGCATCAGTCCCCTCAGTAACTGCATGAATTTGAAAATGTTGCAAATGGGCTGAATGTGGAAAAACTTTCTTTATGGCATTGAAAGTTGCATCTACAGGACCGTCACCAGTGGATTCAACAATGTGATTTTTCCCTTCAATGGAGATCTTTGCTCTCGCAGTTTGGGGAGTCTTAGTACCACATGTTACTTCCAAATCCACTAACTGTAGTAATTCATCATTTCTAGTCATTGAATTTTCAGAAAGCAAAGCTAAAAGGTCTTCATCATATACTTCTTTTTTTCTATCAGCCAAAGCTTTAAATTTGATGAAAAGATCTTGTAACTGATTATCACCCAAATTAAACCCAAGATCAGAAATCTTCTTCCTAAGAGCAGCCCTTCCCGAGTGCTTACCCATGACTAAGTTTGTTTCAGTCAGTCCAATATCTTCGGGTTTCATGATTTCAAAAGTCCCAGCATGTTTCAACATACCATCTTGGTGAATACCCGATTCATGAGCAAATGCATTTTTTCCCACTATCGCCTTGTTAAATTGGACCGGGAACCCCGACACGGTTGAGACAAGGCGGCTAGCCCGTATTAATTTCTTGGTATCCAAGTTTGTAATAAAAGGCATGATATCTTGCCTAACCCTTAGAGCCATTGCTATTTCCTCCAGAGCTGTGTTACCTGCTCTTTCACCCAATCCATTTATGGTACACTCTACCTGGCGAGCTCCTGCTTCTACTGCTGCAAGAGAATTGGCAGTTGCCATACCCAAATCATTATGGCAATGGGTGGACACAATAATCTCTTTGAGTTCGGGGATTGCAGAGATCAATTCTCTTATTATTTCTGCACTTTCCTTTGGGGCAGTATAACCTACTGTGTCTGGAATATTGATTGTTGAAGCCCCCGCCTCTATTGCTAACCTTACAACTTTAATAAGAAAATCCATTTCAGTTCTAGTAGCATCCATAGGGGACCACTGAACGTCTTCACAAAAAGTCTTGGCATACTGCACGGTCTCAGACACTTTATCCAAGACTTCCTCTTTAGATAATCTTACCTGAAATTCTCGGTGCAAAGGTGACGTTCCAATAAAGGTATGTATTCTTGGTTTATCGGCTCTATCTATTGCTCGCCAACACCGCTCGATGTCTATTTTGCTTGCTCGCGCTAAACCACACACCCTAGCGTTCTCAATAACCTTTGAAATTTCTGAAACTGCCTCAAAATCGCCTTCGGAAGCAATTGGGAATCCTGCCTCTATAATATCAACCCCCATCTCGTCTAGTAGCCTAGCAATCTCAATTTTTTCAGATAGCGACATTGTCGCCCCAGGGCTTTGTTCTCCATCACGAAGGGTAGTATCAAATATCAGTACTTGCTCCTTATCTACCTTAGCCATATCTATCTCCAAGAAAACTTATATTTACATTCATATTTGTTCTTAATTCTTCCAATAAGTTTAGCGCGGTATAATGCTTTATTATACATCAAAATTTTCTTAATCCCTAAACAAAAATATACTGAAGAAAAAGACTATCCCAACCACACAGATAAATAATTGTTAAGTCTTCCTACAAATAAACTATTGAAGACTATTACTCTCCCAAAAGTCTTTTATTCTCTTTCCAATTACCTTCATAAGTATGCCCCGATTTATAAGTAATTTTTCCTTTCCCCTCTCTTTTCCCATTATTGAAATTTCCCTCATACCTATCACCATTTGGGTAAAGTGCTATACCTTGACCATTGATCTGACCATTTTCAAAATTACCGTCAAATACAGCTCCATCGGCCATCATGATTTTTCCTGACCCATGCCGCTTGCCTTCTTTAAAATTGCCTTCATAAATAGATCCATCAGTATATTCTGCTTTTCCAAGACCATCAAATAAACCATTGGACCAAAGACCTTCATAAGTATATCCATCGCCAAAGGTCATTTTGCCTTTACCATGGTTCTTACCATTTTTGAAATTACCAGCATATATTTGACCATTTGAATACTTCGCCGTTCCAAAGCCATTGATCTTTCCGTTGACCCACTGTCCTATGTAATTGCTTTCATCTGAGAAAGTTATAGTACCTGTGCCATGAGGGATGCCATCTTTTAAATCTCCCACATAAGTGGATAAATCTGGATATGTTAGTTTCCCACTCCCCTGCAATTGTCCATTTAACCAGTTACCTTCTGCAACATATCCTTTAGTGGTTCTATAAAGACCCTGACCGTGATGCTGATTATTCATAAACCCCCCCTGATAATAATCTCCTGACGAGTAATATTTTCTACCTTCACCCTGGATCTTACCTTCTGATACTTGGCCTGAATAGTGGTCTCCATTCATGAATTTTACTATCCCATGACCCGTTAAAGTTCCAGACTGATAAGTCCCTTCCATAATAGTACCATCTTTTAGCCTTAATTTTCCCTCGCCTTCTCTTACTCCGTTGAAAACTTGTCCTACATAAGTTCCTCCTCCTGCATAGTTAATGGTAGCATGACCAACCTTTTTTCCATCTAACCAATCCCCCTCATAAGAATAACCGTCTGAACTAGTTTGCGTACCCAATCCTTCAAGTTTTCCATTAATGAAATTTCCTTCAAGAATTACTCCATTAGCATACTGCAATTTCCCAATTCCCTCGAAATTTCCATCTTTCCATCCCCCCTTATATTGGGTTCCATCTGGGAAACTGAGAATACCTTCACCAAAGTGTTTGCCGTCTTTAAATCCTCCAACATAAACTGAACCATCAGGATACTTAGCCTGTCCTTTTCCTTCTATTTTCCCATTGACCCAGTTCCCTTCATAAACGTACCCATTCGGCAAACTGTATTTACCTTTACCGTGCTGTCTACCCTCCAAAAATTCTCCTTCATAAATGCCACCAGTTTCATATTGCTTCATATGTGTATGCTCATCAGCATGAGTGACCTGACAAATAGATGACAGTAAAAACAAAAATACTGTGACAAATAATTTCAATTCAAAACTTTTCAATTTAACTCCTTAATGGTCCGCTAGAAAGACCATTATCTTTAATTAGTATTTGCAAAGTACCAGCATAAGAGCTCTGAATACTTGGAGACCAAATGTAACCTATAAAACAGTACTGTCTGCTACATATTTAGTTCATAAGATACAAACAAATCAACTAGTAAATAAAGTTAGTACCTAAGTAACTTTTTATAGTAAAAGAAAAAATAATCTGTTAACGGGAATTTTTTAGGAATATTATTTACTGATGACCAAAGACCTCCGAATACTTTTAGCCCAGCTAAATCCTACTGTAGGTGATTTAGAGAAAAATACACAATTGGTACTGAGAACATATCAAGAAGCTAATAAGAAAAACGTAGATCTTGTTGTTTTCCCGGAAATGTTCATAACTGGGTACCAAATTCAAGATTTAATTTTAAAGCCTTCTTTTCAAAAAGATGTTTCTAGATTTTTAACCTTACTAAGTAGCAAATGTACAGGAAACTCATGTCTTTTGTTTGGGGCTCCCATATCAGAAGGTCACAAATTATATAATGGTTATTTCCTCTTAAAAAATGGTAAGATCAGCATAGTTACAAAAAAAAAGCATCTTCCCAACTCTGGTATATTTGATGAAAAAAGGTATTTTAGTTCAGGAAACCTCTCAAAAATTTTTAAAATAAAGGACATAAATATTGGCTGTCCCATTTGCGAGGATATTTGGTATAGCGATGTCATAAAAAAACTAAAAATTAAGGGTGCAGATCTCCTAATTTCACCCAATGGATCGCCTTATGAGAGAGGCAAAATGGCTTTGAGACATAATGTAGTAAAGCAAAGATGCTTGGAAAGTAATTTACCCATAATTTATCTCAATCTCTTGGGGGGACAAGATGATCAAGTTTTTGATGGTGGTTCGTTTATGATGAATCAGGTAGGGAAAGTCATGGTACAATTACCTCAATTTGAAGAAAGGAACCTATTGTTAGAATTAGACATCAAGAAAAAATGTTTAACTCCAACTATCAAATCAAAAATAGCAATAGGCAATGAAAAGGCCCAAGACTATCGTGCTATAGTAACAGGAACTAAAGATTATGTTCTTAAATCCGGATTTAATAAAGTAATTTTGGGTTTGTCTGGTGGCATAGACAGCGCTTTGGTCGCAACTATTGCCGTAGATGCTTTTGGTCCAGATGGGGTAACCTGCGTGAGGTTGCCTTCTCAATTTTCAAGTGAAGGATCTTTAAACCATGCTGAAGAATTAACCGAAAGGCTAAAGTGCAAAATCAAAACTATCCCTATAACCAAACCTTACAAGATGTTACTAGATTTACTTTCGCCAGAATTTAAGAATAAACCGCAGGATTTGACTGAAGAAAATCTTCAATCAAGAATAAGGGGTCTAATACTAATGGCAATATCAAATAAATTTGGGAGTATGCTTCTCACTACAGGTAATAAATCAGAGGTTGCGGTTGGTTATTCTACTATCTACGGAGACATGTGTGGCGGCTATAATCCCATCAAAGACCTTTACAAAACTAGGTTATATGAAATTTGCCAATGGAGAAATACCCACAAAGAATCTTGGATGAAAGGACCTAATGGAAAAGTAATTCCTCAAAGAATCATTGAAAAGCCACCTTCAGCTGAATTGAAGCCAAACCAAAAAGATGAAGATAGTCTTCCTCCCTACCACCTTTTGGATTTAATCTTGGAGAGCTTGATTGAAAAAAATATGTCAATCAACGAAATATCTGCATTAGGAATAGACAAAACAATGATCCAAAAAATTGAAAAGCTAATTTATAACTCTGAATATAAGAGGTTTCAGTCTGCACCAGGGGTTCACCTAACCAAAGGGTCATTTTGGTTAAGCCGAAGATATCCCCTAGTTCAGAAATGGACGGAACCATTATGACAATACAAACTCGTTTTGCACCTTCACCGACTGGATACTTACACGTTGGTAACATCCGAACAGCACTGTTCAACTATTTGATAGCAAGAAAGAATGGTGGAAAGTTTTTACTTCGAATAGATGATACTGATATGGAAAGATCCAGCCAACTCTTTGAAGATTCAATAAAAAAGGATTTGGAATGGCTGGGAATAGAATGGGATAATATTGAAAAGCAATCTCTAAGATTTGATCGTTATCATGAAGTCTTGGAGAAGTTAAAGAATGATGAAAGATTATATCCATGCTTTGAAACAACCAATGAGCTAGAGTTGAGAAGAAAAAAGCTTCTAAATATGGGTAAACCGCCCGTATATGACCGTTCAGCGCTTAATCTATCAGATGAGATGAAAAAAAAGTTTATAAGTGAAGGAAAAGAACCGTATTGGAGATTTCTACTTCAGCAACATAAAGTCCAATGGGATGACCAAATAATTGGGACTATTTCAGTGGATCTTGCTTCGGTATCGGATCCAGTCTTTGTAAAGGAAGATGGCCAATTCCTTTATACTATTGCATCAGTCTGTGATGACATCGACTTTGGAATTACACATGTCATAAGAGGATCCGATCATGTGACAAATACTGCGACCCAAATTCAACTTTTAGAAACCATGAAATCTACTATTCCTACTTATGGTCATCACTCATTGCTAACTGGCCTTACTGGTAACAATTTGTCAAAGAGATTTGGCTCCTTAGCGCTTCGAGACTTGAAATCTTCTGGCGTTGAACCAATGGCTATCGTTAGTATGTTGTCAGCCCTTGGATCATCCAAACCTATCAGAATCTTCCACTCATTTGAAGAAATCTATGATAACTTTGAATTGAGCTCTTTTAGTTCTGCCCCCACGAAATTCGATCCTGATCTTTTGCATACCATTTCTACTAAGGTGTTGAACTCTATTTCCTTACCAAACATCAAAGATGACCTGAGAAAAATTGGAATTCCTGAGAATAAATTTGTCTCTTTCTGGGAAATGGCTCAGGATAGCATAACTAAACGGCAAGATATCATAGAGATCTGGAATTTGTGCAAAAATGGTCCAAGTGTAGTAGAGCCTAATGAAGATACCCCGTATGTCAAAATTGCTTTTGAATTTTTGCCAGTTCCACCACATGATGAAAAGACATGGAAAATATGGACAGACAAGGTGTCCGAGGTAACTGGAAGAAAGGGTAAAGCCCTGTTTATGCCCCTGCGCCAAGCTCTTACAGGTAAAAATGTCGGGCCAGACATGTCAAAATTAATGCCTCTCCTGCAAAAAATACCTTTGCTATAAAGAAATTATTCATCTATTAAAAAAAACTATACCTCAAATTTTTTATACTTGGTGCGCTTAGGGCTAAAACTATCTTCTCCCAAACGCCTTCGCTTATCATGAATATAATCTTCAAAATTTCCTTCAAACCACTCAACATGGCTATCCCCTTCAAAAGCTAGAATATGAGTGCAAATTCTGTTTAAGAAAAAACGATCATGACTAATGACCATAGCACAACCCGCAAAGTTTGTTATTGCATGTTCTAATGCACTTAAAGTCTCCACATCCAAATCATTGGTTGGTTCATCAAGCAATAACACGTTACCACCGGCCTTAAGCATCTTTGCTATATGTACTCTGTTTCTTTCACCCCCTGATAATTTTCCCATAGGTTTCTGTTGATCTGTTCCCTTGAAATTAAAAGAACTGCAGTATGCTCTAGAATTGATCTCTGCATCACCAAGTTTCACTATTTCCTGGCCATCTGAAATTTCCTCCCAAACCGTCTTCTTAGAGTCTAACTCATCTCTAGTTTGGTCAACATAAGATAACTGAACCGTATCTCCCAAACTGATTTTCCCACTTGTGGGTAATTCAGATCCTATTATCAATTTGAAAAGACTAGTCTTACCAGCGCCATTAGGGCCGATAATCCCCACAATACCTCCCGCTGGCAATGAAAAAGACAAATTTTCGAACAAAAACTTATTCTCAAAATGCTTAGTCAAACCGCTAACCTCCAAAACCTTAGAACCTAACCTAGGGCCGTTAGGAATTACTATCTGGGCACTAGATAGCTGTAACTGTTCAGAACTCCCGGCCAGTTCTTCATATGCCTTTATTCTAGCCTTCTGTTTTGCTTGACGTGCCTTGGCTCCCTGTCTAATCCACTCTAACTCCTTTTCCAGAATTCTTTGTTTTCTCTTATCCTCTTTCCCCTCTAGTTTTACTCTCTCAGCCTTTTTCTCAAGCCAATTTGTATAATTACCTTCATAAGGTACCCCTCTACCTCTATCGAGCTCAAGGATCCATCCTGTTATTTGATCTAAAAAATATCTATCATGAGTAACAATTAAGCATGTTCCTTTGTATTCAATTAGGTACCTTTGCAGCCAATCAACTGTTTCGGCATCCAAATGATTAGTTGGTTCATCAAGAAGCAGTAATTCAGGAGATCTCAAAAGTAATTGACAAAGCGCCACCCTTCTCTTTTCTCCTCCTGACAACTGATGCACAGAAGTTATATCACTAGGACACCTCAACGCTTCCATGGCCACATTTATTTGATTATCAAGTTCCCAAAGGTTTTCTGAATCAATTCTATCTTGTAAATTAGTCATCTCTTCCATAGTGTCTTCAGAATAGTTCTCCGCCAGTTTATTTGCTATATGATTGAAATCATCCAAAAGCTTTTTCTTTTCTGCTACAGCTGTTAAAATATTTTCCCTAACTGTAAGACTGGTATCTAAGAGCGGTTCCTGAGGTAAGTACCCAACATCGATGCCTTCAGCTGACCAAGCTTCACCAGTATAGTCTTTATCAAGACCAGCCATAATTTTCATAAGGCTACTTTTCCCAGCTCCGTTAACACCTACGACACCAATTTTCACCCCAGGTAAAAAGGATAGGTGGATATTTTCAAAGCACTTTTTCCCACCTGGAAATGCCTTGGAAACATCATTCATGTGGTAAACATATTTTACGGATGCCATAATTTATCCTTTACAAGAATTTGTAGTTCTGCTGAATGTATATTAAATAACTTGTAGGTATTGCAACAACGAGTTTACAACTTCGATTATCTTTATTCGCTCAAAAAGAATTAGCTAAAATACCTTTTGATTTTACAGGAGAAAAATTTGGTAGTTCACCCGCTAGGAGTACCAGGCTTAACAATCGGCTTATTAGGCGGATCCTTTGATCCCCCGCATGAAGGTCACGTTCATATCACTAAACAAGCCATTAAAGCCTTCAACTTATCAAAGATCTGGTGGCTTGTAAGCCCCGGGAATCCTTTGAAGGGTTGGGAACCTGAAAAGATTTCTAAAAGGTCTAAAGCATGCAAAAAAATAATGCGGCACCCCGCTGTTACAATAACAAATATTGAGAGTAGCTTAGGATCGCGATTCACAGCCGAAACAATTTATAAACTTCAGCTTATTTATCCACAAGTAAGATTTGTGTGGCTAATGGGAGCAGATAATCTAGTAAATTTTCATCACTGGGACAAATGGAATTGGATAGTCAAGAACGTTCCTATTGGAGTTCTTGCTAGACCAGGCGAGCAAATCAAAGCTGGATTATCTCCCACCGCAACTCGTTATAGACGATTTAGGATCCGCCCAGATGAAGCATTTAAGCTTTCTACACTTACCCCACCTGTATGGACTTTACTGATCGGTCCAATGAGAAACGTATCCTCTACAGACCTTCGGGCAAAAGGATTTTGGCCTTAATATCTTCATCACTTACACTTTACATGTAGTAAAATGACTTTCAGTTCATCATTCTAATAACATATGTCTTGCCCGAGCTCCTCTTTCAATTGCTGCTCCATGCAAGCGATCAATATTCAGTTCATGCCTAATTTCTTCCAAAAAGCGTAATTGTACTTCAGGTAATTTTCCATCTGATGCAGCAACATCACAAGCCAAGGCGTAGGCTGTTTCGTATAGTTTTTCTGGTAAAGCTGCTTTTATCAAACCAAATAAGGCATCTAAACCATCTTCCTCTTCAAATAAATCAAAAACTGTTTCAGCAATAATTTTGATCTTTTCTGGATCATAGTTCTTGAAAATGGGAAGATGGTCCACTATACGACTTATAGATACTAATTCCCGGTTTGAAATATTTTCATCAGATGCACCACCAGCTATCATTATCGCAACTAAGGCATCCTGCCCTGTCATTAATGGGGCGTCATCAATATTCTTAACCATAAGACCCTCCTGATAATAGGGTAGCATAATGTTTTTGATTTGACGACATTAGAAATCCTAGTTTATAGGTACGTCAATCTACCGCACAATAATACAAATCAGAAGAATCATAAAAACTGAAATCAAAACTTGACTATGGCAGAAAAAAACTACCAAATTTTTAACCAAGACATCTTGAACAATACCAATTCTTGGCCATTCATTGAGGCAAAACGAGTCTTAAAGCGTTTTATCAATGGAAAGCCTCCTAAAAAAGGATTTGTTGCTTTCCAAACTGGTTATGGTCCATCTGGACTACCACATATTGGAACTTTTGGAGAAGTAGTGCGGACTACTATGGTGAAAAAAGCATTCGAGCATTTAAGTGATATTCCAACAAAATTAATATGCTTCTCTGATGATATGGATGGGCTAAGGAAAGTTCCAACAAATATTCCTAATGCTGAGAATTTAAGGGCAGATCTAGATCTGCCCTTAACATGCGTGAGAGATCCTTTTGGCAAATATAAAAGCTTTGGTGATCACAATAATGCTAAGTTACGAGAATTTCTAGACCAATATAAATTTGATTATGAATTCGAATCTGCGACCACAAAATATCAAGGAGGGTTGTTTGACCATGCCTTAATGGTCGTTCTGGAAAATTATGAAAAAATAATGGATGTTATGCTTCCTTCTTTAAGATCAGAAAGACGGCAAACTTATTCACTTTTTCTGCCAATTAGTCCCAAAAGCGGTAAAGTACTGCAAGTTCCTATTGATCACATTGACAAATCCTCTGGAACTATAACCTACAAAGAACCCGATGGCGAAATGGTTGAACTTTCCGTGAAGGCTGGGAATGTAAAGTTACAATGGAAACCTGACTGGGCAATGAGATGGTTTGTATTAGGGGTCGATTATGAAATGTTTGGGAAAGATTTGATACCATCAGCTGAGTTGGCCTCGAGAATTTGTAAAATCATTGGAGCGAATCCACCAGAACTCCTTAACTATGAACTTTTTTTAGATGAGAATGGTCAGAAAATTTCAAAATCCAAAGGTAATGGGTTGTCTATAGAGGACTGGCTACGTTACGCTGGCCAAGAATCTTTAAGCTACTTCATGTTTCAAAAACCAAAAACCGCAAAAAGATTATTCTTTGATGTCATACCGAAAATGATGGATGAATATCACCAAAACCTGGAAAAATATCTAACACAAAATGATATGGAAAGGTTACATAACCCAGTATGGCATGTGCACTCAGGGTCACCTCCAAAATCTGATATGGTTGTTTCTTTTTCAATGCTTCTGAATCTTGTTTCTGCCTGTGGTTCAGAAGATGAAAAAACTTTGTGGGGGTTCATTAATCGCTATGCGCCTAATATAAAAAGGAATGAACATCCAGGACTCGACAAAGCAGTGAAATACGCAGTGCGTTACTATAAGGACTTCGTGAAACCAAAGAAAAAGTTCCGAAATGCTACCCAGAAGGAGAGGCGGGCATTGATTGATCTTCATGCAAGATTAGAAAAAATAAGTAATTCCACAGGAAGAGATGAGCTGCAATCTTTAGTATATGCCGTTGGTAAAGAAAACAATTTTGACCAACTAAAAGATTGGTTCACAGCAATTTATGAAATTCTATTAGGAACGAGAACTGGTCCGCGTCTAGGCGGTTTCATTTCTTTGTATGGGATTGAAGAAACTAGAAATCTCATTGCTGATAAAATTAGTCTTTAATTCCCTTAAATAATGAGTAAATATATGCTGGTAACGTATGTGATCATTTACTTTCCAGACTGGGGATTTTGTCGTATCTGTGGTTTGAGCTCAAAAACTTTAAGTGATATCACTCCAAAAATAGGTGATAAATTGCTGCTATACAGTAGAAAACTAAATAAATTTCTGAAATTGTTAACACTATCAATTGCTATTGCCACCATTACTTCAATCAATCTTGGTCTAGCCGAATTACCCGCCAAAACATCAGAAAAAGCTGATTTAATTGTCCTTGAAGCAAATGCACATAAGATTATTTCATCGCAAATAGATGCATTCCGCAAATTGGATATGAATACTGCTTATGCTTTTGCATCTCCTTTTATTAAATCCAAATTT
>MDSV01037100.1_pt1 | contig 17957 bp, 16 predicted proteins | sample 810851 | NCBI WGS metagenome assembly MDSV01 (sample SAMN05326640, study PRJNA326480) | marine metagenome | isolation source: seawater | place: Atlantic Ocean: North East | collected 2012 | reverse complement strand
TCGTTCGGCGGCAGGTGCGGGTAGTCGCGCTTGGCCCGCGCGTTGATCTTGTCGTCAACGTCGGTGATGTTGCGGACATAGGTGACGTGGTCCTCGCCATAGAGATGGCGCAGCAGCCGGAAGAGCACGTCGAACACGATCACCGGGCGGGCATTGCCGATATGGGCGAAGTCATAGACCGTCGGCCCGCAGACATACATGCGCACATTGTCCGGATCGATCGGCTCGAAAGCCTGCTTCTCGCGGGTCAGCGTGTTGTAGAGTCTGAGGGCATTGCCCATGTCGTCTCTCCCGAAATCCGTAATGACGAGCCGCGCCCCTGAGCCGGGTCGTCTGTCTGGGATGGATTTTCAGGACAAGAACGGCCGGCCAGCGAAGCGCTAGCGAATAATGATGCAGATCGTGCAGATGGCCGTGTTCATGCGCGGAGTTATGCCGGGAAGGGCGCGGGGCGTCAAGCCTGTAGGCATGATTCGTAAGGCCGAAGATATAAAAGAAATTCGTAATGTATATCTTCATTATATACAATATAATAATAAATATTATTTAACAAATATTTATATATAATCCAATTTTAGGAAATCTAAAAAGTAATATAAATAAATAATTAACCATAATATAGAAATATTGCTTTCATTATTTCTTGGATGGAAAAGAAGGGGAATTGCAATGTTCAAGGGAGTGATGATCTGCACGGGGGTCTTGTTTTCGGCCGTGGCAGTTCAGGCTGCGGATGTCGTGATTGCGCCTGCGCCGGTTCTCGACGAAATCACTGTGAGCGAGCAAAACGGTTTCAAGTGGACCGGTTTCTATCTCGGCGCGGTGGCCGGCTATCACTGGACCGACACCGATGTCGATACCTGGCGTCTGGTGGACAGGGATCTCCAGCTCGACAACTGGCTGGCCGGCGGGTTCTTCGGGGGCAATTACCAGTTTAAAAACAATATCGTACTCGGCATGGAGGGCGAGTTCGACTATGCGGACGGCGTAAGCGGTGAGAACCTCCAGGTCATCATTGCCGGTGTGCCTGAAAACGCGACTGGCGATTTCGACTTTGGCTGGGGCGGTTCGGTCAGGGGCAGGCTCGGCTACGCCATGGACCGGACCCTGATCTACGCCACGGCCGGCGGCGAGGTGGCCACGGGCAGCGTGACCGGCAGTGCGCTGAGCTATTCACTGGACACCGGCGAGAAGGTCATGTTCGGCTGGACGGCCGGGGCGGGCATCGAGCAGGCGTTCACCGATCACCTGTTCGCTCGGCTGGAGTATCGGTACTCCTATTATCCGAAGGTCGACCATAGTTTCAGTTGGGATCCGAATTTCAGCATAAGCGCAAGCCAGAGCCTGCTGAAAGCCGGTCTTGGCTACAAGTTCTAGGCCTGACCGCTCCTCGCATTGGCTGGAAGTGCAGGGCGGTCGCGTGCTGCCGGTTGTTGATGCCGGGCGTCAACTCTGGCCCGGCAGATTTGCGCCGCGATCGCGTCCCTATAGGCGAAGATCGATTTAAAGTAGTATATCAGGAAGGTTTTACTTAAGGTAGAATTCATAATTTCTTTTTATAAATCAATAAGATAGATATGTACGTGTGCTTTTTATGTACCAGTGACTGCCTTTCCGAAAATAATAATCTAATTTAAACTATACTAATGCACCCTCTGCCCTACCTTTTAATCTGAAAGAGCAACAAGGGTGCATAAAATGATCAAGCGAATTTCAATTCTCGCGGCGGCGTTCGTACCCGCCATCGGTGCTCAGGCGGCTGACGTGGTTTATACGCCGCCGGTCGTTGAGGATGTCGTCATTGTCCAACAGCCGGGCTTCACCTGGACCGGATTTTATCTCGGTGCCAACTTCGGCTATCACTGGACGCAGGCCAACGCCGATACCTACCGCCTCGTCGATAACAGTTTTGATTTCGACAACTGGGTCGGCGGGGCCTTTTTCGGCTACAACTACCAGCTCTCGAACGATGTCGTCGTCGGTGTGGAAGGCGAAGTCGATTATTTCGGTCACTCGGACGATCAGTCGGTTCAGGTGATCATCAGCGGCGCGCCGGAACCGGCCGTGGGCAAGTTCGAGCGCGGCTGGGCCGGTTCGCTGCGCGGCAGGCTCGGTTACGCCATGGACCGGACCCTGATCTATGCCACGGCGGGCGGCGAAGTTGCCAGCGGTAAGGTGGTAGGCTCGACAGCGCTTTATTCGCTCGACACCGGCGAACAGGCAATTCTTGGCTGGACCATAGGCGCGGGCATCGAACATGCCTTCAACGACAACCTGTTCGGTCGCATCGAGTATCGCTACAGCGACTTCCCGAAATACGACAAGAGCTTCAGCTGGGACCCCAATTTCAGCATGGATGCATCGCAGAGCGTCGTGAAGGTCGGCCTCGGCTACAAGTTTTAAGACAAGGGCGTCGGGCGGAGATCGGAATCCGGTTTTCTGAAACCCCGGCGCGCCGAAGGACAGGGATAGTCAGGCGGATCGCAGTGATCGTCTGATCATCCTGACCGGTCGATGAGATGGTAGCCGCGCCGGAGGGCGGGTTGCGTGTCGGTGTGATCGGACGATAATGGTCGTGCGTGAATCACTTGCCACAGGTCCTTCCTTGCCAAATCCGCTCACATTCCGGCTGCGGCTTGCCGCATTGGTTATCGGCGTCTTTCTGATCGGCGCCAATTCGTTCATCCTCAGCCCGATCCTGAGCGATGTCGCCGCATCGCTGAACACCACCGCCGTCCCGATTACCTGGTCGATCTCCGCTTTCGGCGGGGCGACCGGCATTTCGGCGTTTTTTCTTTCGGGCGTGATCGACCGATCGAATGCGCGGCTGGTGTTTTCAGCGGCTTTTGTCGTGATGGCGCTTGGTTTCCTTGGATCGGCGGTCACGCCGGTCTGGCAGGGGCTGGCGGGTGGTCAGGCGCTGGTCGGCCTGGCGACAGGCATCCTGTTGCCGGCGATCTATTCGGAGGCGGTGCGGATCGCTCCGGAAGGCGCGGGCGCGCGGTCGCTTGGCATCGTGCTGTCGGGCTGGTCTCTTTCCCTCATGCTCGGGGTGCCGCTCTCTGCGGCGCTCAGCGATATGCTGGACTGGCGCACCGCCTATTTCGCGCTCGGTGGCATTGCCGCGCTGCAGGCCGTGGTCTTCGCGATGTTCCGACCCTCCCGGCCGATTGAGCCCGACCGCGCGAAGGGTCCGGCCAGACTTCAGGTGTTGCGCATTGTCGGGGTCCGCAGCCTGCTGGTCACCTGCCTGTGCTTCATGAGCGCGTTTTACGGCACCTATGCGCTGCTCGGCCATCATATGCGCGAGACGCTGAACATCAGCGCCTCGGCGGCCAGCATGGCGGCCCTGACCTATGGCATCGGTTTCGGGCTCGGCGGCGTCGCCGCGCGGCATGTGGATCGCCTTGGTCCGGCGCGGGTGTTTCCCTATATCCTCGCATGTTCCAGCGCGCTCTATCTGGTGCTGGCCTTTGCCACGCAGGCATTCTGGAGTGCGCTGCTGGCAACGCTCGCTCTGGGCTTTTTCAACCATTTCGGGTTGAACCTGACCGTGCTGCGCCTGGCGGGGCGCAATCCTGCCGCTCGCGGCATTCTGATCGGTTTCAATATCACCGCGACCTATATCGCCGTGTTCTGCGGGCCGTTGCTGATGAGCGCGCTCTATGCGGCTGATGGTTTCGGCGCGGTTTCGCTGATGGCCGCCATTCTGGTCGCGGTCGCGGTCATTCTGAACTGGCGCATCCGGCGGATCTGATCAGTCGTGTAGCTGTCGTGCGATCGGCGGCCCGACCTCGAAGGCGCTGAAGCGCACCTTCAGCCCGGCGCGTTCCGGCGTGCAGGCGGTCATTCCCACCATGGCGTCGGCGGTGGGGAAGGGGCAAAGCCGCGCCATCTGCCATTTTCCGTCGCCGAGATGAAACTGGACACGAACGGCATCGTCATGCCGGGTGATCCGGATAGAAACCGGCGTTTCCGGCGTTGCTGAATGAAGCGGGATCACCGACCAGTCAGAGACATCGCGGGTCACGACCGTCGAAAAATGCATCAGGCCGTCTGTGAACTCGATCCCGGCCTTGATCCAATGGGTCTCGTCGATCCTGAGCATGATGCCGGCCTGATCGTAAAGCGCCTGATAATCGGCGCTGACGGTGAGACTGGCGGAAAAATCGCCGGTGACCGGTTCCAGCCAGGCGTGGCCGCTGTCACGGGTGAAGCCGTAGAAGGTCTCGCGCCAGAAATCGGTCGCCTTTTCGGTGACGAGAGTCAGCGTTGCGTCATCCGCGGACCACTCGGCCGGCTCGTTCAGCCATTTGCGCATCGGCCGGTCCCCTTATTGCGGTAGCTGATAGCCCTTGAGGCGATCCTCGCGTACGGAATAGAGCTTGCCGCTTTCGGTGAAATCCGGCCGCGTCAGCCCGACGATCTTGGCTGCCACCTCGCTTGGATGCGGCAGAGTCATCGGGTCCTCGCCGGGTGCCGCCTGGGCGCGCATCGCTGTGCGGGTGCGGCCCGGATCGACGCTGTTGACCTTGAGCCCGGTATGAGCGGTTTCGCCGGCCCAGGTGCGGGCCAGGGCCTCGACGGCGGCCTTGGACGCCGCATAGGGCCCCCAGAACGGGCGGCAGGTATGGGCGACGCCGGAGGACAGCAGCACCGCGCGCCCGGCATCCGACTGCGTCAGCAGCGGCTCCAGCGAACGGATCAGCCGCCAGGTGGCGGTCACATTGACGGTCATGACCTGTTCGAACACCTTGGCTTCGACATGGGCGAGCGGCGAGACGACGCCGAGCACGCCGGCATTGGCGACCATGATGTCGAGCTTGCCCCAGCGCTTGAAGATCGAGCCGCCGAGCCGGTCGATCGCCCCCATATCGGCAAGATCCATCGGCACCAGCGTGGCCGAACCATTGCCATCGGCCTTGATCGCATCATCGAGTTCTTCCAGCCCGCCGACGGTGCGCGCGCAGGCAATCACATGCGCGCCTTCGCTTGCGAGCGTCAGCGCGGTAAAATAGCCGATGCCGCGGGAGGCGCCGGTCACGACGGCCAGCCGCCCTTCGAGTGGTTTGGACATGGTATGCTCCGGAAGTGTTTTCAGCCGTTGCCGGCCAGAAGCTCTACTCTCGAAAACTCGCCCTCATGCTCCTTGTCGAGCAGACGGGTCGGGTAGTCGCCGGTGAACTGGTGATCGGTGAACTGCGGCAGCGCGTTGTTGCGCTTCTGGCCGCCGACAGCCTCGTAAAGCCCGTCGAGTGACAGGAATTGCAGCGAATCCGCGCCGATAAAGCGGCACATGTCGGCAAGCGTCTCGTGATTGTTGGCGAGCAGCTTGTCGCGGTCGGGCGTGTCGATGCCGTAATAATCCGGATAGTAGATCATCGGGCTCGCGACCCGGATATGCACTTCCTTGGCGCCGGCCTCGCGCAGCATCTGCACGATCTTCACCGATGTGGTGCCGCGCACGATCGAATCGTCGATCAGCACCACGCGGGCCCCGGCGATCACCGCCTTGTTGGCCGAATGCTTCAACTTGACGCCGAAGGCGCGAATCTGCTGGGTCGGCTCGATGAAGGTGCGGCCGACATAGTGGTTGCGGATGATGCCGAGCTCGAACGGAATGCCGCTTTCCTGGGCGTAGCCGATCGCGGCCGGCGTGCCGCCATCGGGCACCGGCACCACGACATCGGCTTCCACCGGCGCTTCTCTGGCGAGGTTGAAGCCCATGTTCTTGCGGGTCTGGTAGACATTGCGGCCGCCGACGATCGAATCCGGGCGCGCGAAATAGACATATTCGAACAGGCAGAGCCGCTCCGGCTGCTTCAGCGCCGGCTTGCGGCTGTCGATCGAGATCGAGCCGTCGGGCTGGACTTCGCAGATCACCACTTCGCCGTTTTCGACATCGCGGATGAATTTCGCGCCGATAATGTCGAGTGCGCAGGTCTCCGAACAGAAGATCGGCTTGCCGTCGAGTTCGCCCATCACCAGCGGGCGGATACCCGTCGGGTCGCGCGCGGCGATCAGCTTGGTGCGGGTCATCGCGATCATCGAATAGCCGCCTTCCATCTGGCCGATGGCATCGATGAACCGGTCGGAGGAGGTCTTGGCGCGCGAACGGGCGATGAGGTGCAGCACCACCTCGGTATCGGAGGTCGACTGACAGATCGCGCCGTCGGAGATCAGCTTGCGCCGCATCGACAGACCATTGGTGAAATTGCCGTTATGGGCGATCGCGATGCCGCCGACGCCGAGTTCGGCAAACAGCGGCTGGACGTTGCGCAGCACGGTTCCGCCGGTGGTCGAATAGCGCACATGGCCCATCGCCATCGAACCGCTCAGGCTCTCCAGCATGGCGGGATCGGTGAAGTGGTCGCCGACGAGGCCGAGATGGCGTTCGGAGCGGAACTGCTGGCCGTCATAGGACACGATGCCCGCCGCCTCCTGGCCGCGATGCTGAAGCGCATGCAGGCCGAGCGCGGTGAGCGCCGCCGCATCGGGATGGCCCAGAATGCCGAATACGCCGCATTCCTCATGCAGCGTATCGTCATCAATGCTGAAATCGTCGCTCACGTCAAAACTGGTGCTCATCATCTGGTCCGGATAAGGCGGGGCAGGGCGGTCCGCTGTAAATTCATATCGACTTATATAGTCTCGGTCGAAGCCTGTACATCGGGCGGAAGGATCACAATCGTCTTACCATCGATTTCGGCCACCACGCGGCCTTGCGCGGGCACAAGATAAGTCTCGATCTCTTCGCCGCCCGGCAGAAGAGCCTCGAGCTTGTCGGCCAGTATATCGAGCAGCGGCTTGGACTTCGCGTTCCTGATCCAGTCCGGGCTCTGCGCGTCGCCGACCAGCCAGTTCCAGAAGGCGACAGCGACGGCCAGAATGAGAACGCCGCGCAAGAGGCCGAAAACGAAACCCAGCGAACGGTCGAGCACGCCGACGCGACTGTCGATAATATAGTCGGCAAATCGCGTTGTAACCAGCGAAAGAAGCAGCAGCGCCACCAGAAAAATAATGGCGAAGGCGGCAGCCATCGCCAGACGCGAATCGCTGAGCAGATTTTGAAGCATCGGCGCGAGATAGGGATAGCCGAGATAGGCGATCACGGCGGACAGGCCCCAGGCCAGAAGCGCCAGGATCTCGCGGGAAAAACCCCGGACCATGGCCAGAAGCGCGGAAAACAGAACGACCAAAACGACGATCAGGTCAAACAGGGTCACTGGCATTCATTGCTCCGCTCGTCTTTCGGCCATGCCTGCGGCCAGATTCTGGTTGGATCGACGCCGGAAACCTCAAAAATCGCCGTCGTCATTCGTACGCTCCACCATTTTTCCGCCCGCAATCTCCGCCACAAGCTCCGGTAGAGTCTCGAATCCTTTTAACCCGTTTCCCGTGACTGTTGCAATTTCAACCGTGCCGGCCGGAAGAACGGCACTGGAAAAGCCGAGTTTTGCGGCTTCTTTCAGTCGCTGAACGGCGTGGGCGACGGGTCTGATCGCGCCGGACAGGCTGATTTCGCCGAAATAAACAGAATCAGCGGGCAGGGCAAGGCCGGCCAGCGACGAAATCAGCGCCGCCGCCACCGCGAGATCGGCGGCCGGCTCGGTGACGCGATAGCCGCCGGCGACATTGAGATAGACATCGTGATTGCCGAGCCGGACGCCGCAATGGGCTTCCAGCACGGCGAGAATCATCGAAAGCCGTGCCGAATCCCAGCCGACCACCGCGCGTCGCGGCGTGCCGAGCGAGGTGGGCGCGACCAGCGCCTGAATTTCCACCAGCACCGGGCGGGTGCCTTCCATGCCGGCGAACACAGCCGCGCCCGGGGCCTTCTCGTTGCGTTCGCCGAGAAACAGTTCGGAGGGATTGGCGACCTCGCGCAGGCCCTTGTCGCCCATTTCGAAGACGCCGATCTCATCGGTCGCGCCGAAGCGGTTCTTGACGGTGCGCAGGATGCGGTAGTGATGGCCGCGCTCGCCCTCGAAATAAAGCACGGCATCGACCATGTGCTCGACCACGCGGGGGCCGGCGATCTGACCTTCCTTGGTGACGTGGCCGACCAGCACCATGGCGGCGCCCGTCTGCTTGGCGAAGCGGATCATCGCCTGCACGCCGGTGCGCACCTGTGTCACCGTGCCGGGGGCGGCTTCCGCCATGTCGGACCAGAGCGTCTGGATCGAATCGATGATCACGAGGTCGGGACGATCACCGTGGGCAAGCGTTGCCAGAATGTCCTCGACATTGGTTTCGGCGGCCAGCATCACCTTTGTGTCGGCCGCGCCCAGCCGCTTTGCCCGAAGCCTGACCTGCGCGATCGCTTCTTCGCCGGAGACATAGATAATACGCTGGTTCTGGCGCGAGAGAGCGGCCGCCGCCTGCATCAGCAGCGTCGACTTGCCGATGCCGGGATCGCCGCCGACCAGCACCGCCGAGCCGCGCACGAAGCCGCCGCCGGTCACCCGGTCGAGTTCGGCAATCCGGCTCTGGACGCGCGGCGCTTCCTCGCTTTCGCCATCAAGCGGCACGAGGGCGACCGGACGGCCCTTCTTCGGTGAGCGGGCCGGGCCGCCGCCGATGCCGGCGGTCGGATTTTCCTCGACGATGGTGTTCCAAGCGCCACAGGCATCGCAGCGCCCAGACCAGCGCGGCGTGACCGATCCGCAATTCTGGCAGATGAACTGGGTTTTCGGTTTGGCCAAGGTCTCGTCTTTTCGGGAGCGGTTTCAGTCCGGCTGGATATAACGGCGGTTATAGCGCAAGCCAAGGGAGGTCAGCAATTCATACCCGATCGTGCCCGCCGCCGCCGCCGCGTCGTCGAGCGCGATATTGGGGCCGAACAGCTCGACATAATCGCCGGCCCTGACCGCGCTTTCGGGCAGATCGGTAATGTCGAAAATTGTCATATCCATGGTGATGCGGCCGAGGATGGGCACGCGATGACCGGCTATAAAGCCCATACCGCCTGCGGGAACGGCGTCGCGCAGCGGCACGCCGGTGCCCGATTTGGCGCGCAGATAACCATCGGCATAGCCGGCCGAAACGATGGCAAGGCGGCTGTCGCGGGCAAGCTGCTGGGTCGCGCCATAGCTGACATTCTCGCCCTTCTTCGCAAACCGCGTCTGGATGATTCGGGCCTCGGCGGTGGCGGCCGGTTGCAACTTTTTCGATGCGCCCGGCGCCGAATCGCCGCCGTATAGCGCGATGCCCGGCCGGGTCAGCTCGAAATGATAGTCGGCGCCGAGCAGGATGCCGGCGGAGGCGGAAAGGCTGGCCTCGACCCCTTCGAAGGCGTTTGCGACATCGCGGAAGCGCGCCAGTTGCTCGCGGTTCATCGGCGCTGCCGCATCATCGCCGCAGGCGAGGTGGGAGAGCACCAGAACCGGCGAAAAACTTGCCGGCCTGGCGTCATCGGCGGCCAGCCGCAGCGCCTCGTCATGGGAAAGGCCGAGCCGGTTGAAGCCGGTGTCGACCTGCAGCGCGCAAGGATAGTCGCCATAATCGGCGATCGCGGCGAAGAAGAAGGCGAGCTGTTCCTCGCTCGCCAGCACCGGCACGAGGCCGTTTTCGAAAAACATCGCCTCGGTGCCCGGCCACATGCCGGAGAGCACGAAGATGCGGGCGTCTGGCGCGAACCGGCGCAGGGTCGCGCCCTCTTCGGGAACAGCGACGAAGAAATCCGCCGCGCCCGCCTCATAAAGCGCCTCGCCGACATCCTCGATGCCGAGCCCGTAGCCATCCGCCTTGACGACTGCGCCGGTGCGGGCCGTGCCCGAGAGCGCGCGCATGGTCCGCCAGTTGCTGACGATTGCCGAAAGGTCGACCGTCAGCCGGGCAGGGGCGGCATCGAAACCGATTTCGGTCTCCATGAATTCATTCGAATATTCAGTCATGAAACTGCCGTTCGTTGCGTTGTTACGGCATGTATAGCGCGTTTATCGCGTCTGACACAGAATTATTCGTCAAAACTTGAATAGGATGGATCCGCCAGATCGGCAAAGCGGGTATAGGCCGCCTGGAAGGCGAGGTTGGCCGTGCCGGTCGGTCCGTGACGCTGCTTGGCGATGATCACGTCGGCGGTGCCTTTCACCTTGTCGTATTTCATCTTCCACTCGTCATAGGCCGGATCGTCCGGATCGCGTGGCTCAAGGTTCTGGACGTAATATTCCTCGCGGAACACGAATAGCACCACATCGGCGTCCTGCTCGATCGAGCCCGATTCGCGAAGGTCGGAGAGTTGCGGGCGCTTGTCCTCGCGATTTTCCACCTGACGGGAGAGCTGGGACAACGCAATGATCGGCGCGTTCAGCTCCTTGGCGAGCGCCTTCAGGCCGGTGGTGATTTCGGTCACCTCCTGCACGCGGTTTTCGCCGGATTTCTTGGAGCCGGTCATGAGCTGCACATAGTCGACCACCAGCACATCGAGACCGCGCTGGCGCTTCAGCCGTCTTGCGCGCGCGGAAAGCTGGGCGATCGAGATGCCGCCGGTCTGGTCGATATAGAGCGGCACTTTCTGCATCGTCTGCGAGCAGGCCACCAGCTTGTCGAAATCGGCCTCGGTGATATCGCCGCGGCGGATCTTCGAGGAGGACACCTCTGTCTGCTCGGAAATGATACGGGTGGCGAGCTGCTCGCCGGACATTTCCAGCGAGTAGAAGGCGACGACGCCGCCCTGCTTGGCCTCGATGGTTCCGTCCGGCATCACTTCCGGCTCATAGGACGAGGCGATGTTCCAGGCGATGTTGGTGGCAAGCGAGGTCTTGCCCATGCCGGGGCGGCCGGCAAGGATGATCAGGTCGGAGCGCTGCAGCCCTCCCATCTTGGCGTCCAGCGTGTGAATGCCTGTCGAGATGCCGGAGAGATGGCCGTCGCTCTCGAACGCCTTGCCGGCCATGTCGATCGCGATCGACACGGCGTTCTCGAAGGTCTGGAACCCGCCCTCGTAGCGGCCGGTCTCGGCGAGCGCGAACAGCTTGCGCTCGGTCTCCTCGATCTGTTCGGACGGCGGCATGTCGATCGGCGCGTCATAGGCGGTGTTGACCACGTCCTCGCCGATCTCGATCAACTGGCGGCGGATCGCCAGATCGTAGATCGTGCGGCCGTAATCCTCGGCATTGATGATGGTCACGGCTTCCGCCGCAAGGCGCGCCAGATATTGCGCCACCGTCAGGTCGCCGACCTTGACGTTTGCCGGCAGGTGGGTCTTGAGCGTGATCGTGTTGGCGATCTTGTCCATGCGGATCGTATCGCCGGCGAGCTCGTAGATCTTGCGGTGGAGCGGCTCGTAGAAATGCTCGGGCTTCAGAAAGTCCGAAACCCGGTAGAAGGCCGAGTTGTTGACCAGGATCGCGCCCAGAAGCGCCTGCTCGACTTCCAGATTGTTCGGCGCTTCGCGTTGCGGTGCGGCGGCTTGGAAGGATGGCGCAAGATCGTTCATGGTGACTTTCCGGAGGTTGGGTGACCCAAGCATAGACGAATGAAGGCGGAGTTGAAGGCCCGACGTGGTTCTCAACACCAATTCACAGGTCATGAAAATAAACGTCGTCTTTCAGCGCCGCAGCCTTGACATGATTCGTCGTCGGCAATCGACGAAAATGATACACCCGCAGGCCGGAAAACGAAAAACCCGGCCTTTCGCAAGACCGGGTCGGTATTCTCACTGGACCGCCCATCAGCGTGTCATGCTCGGGCTTGACCCGAGCATCCAGGCCACACGGAAAACGCGGCCTGGACCCTCGGGTCAAGCCCGAGGGTGACGCCCCAAGTGTGGGGCGAGCCAAGCGGCAAGGCCAAATGCCTTACTTGTCTTCGTCTTCGCCGGCTTCCTCGGAAGCTTCCGGGGCTTCTTCGGTTTCATCGTCCAGATCGTAATCGGCATCCGGGTTGAAGAAGTCTTCGGGGCGCAGCGCGTCCTCGTCGACGCCGTAGATCGCGTCGGCGGAGGTGAGGTCTTCACCCTTGGCCTGGCGCTCGGCTTCTTCCTTGGTGCGGGCGACGTTCAGCTCGATGGTGATCTCGACTTCGGCGTGCAGGTGCAGTTCGACATTGTGCAGGCCGACGGTCTTGATCGGCGTGTGGAGCACGACCTGGTTGCGGCCGACATTGAAGCCTTCCGCGGCGAGGATTTCAACGACGTCGCGGGCTGCAACCGAACCGTAGAGCTGGCCGGTTTCGCCGGCGGCGCGCACGGCGATGAAGGACTTGCCTTCCAGCACGTCGGCAACCTTCTGGGCTTCGTTCTTGCGCTCGAGGTTGCGGGCTTCAAGCACCGCGCGCTCGGCCTCGAAACGGGCCTTGTTGGCGGCGTTGGCGCGCAGCGCACGGCCGGTCGGCAGCAGGTAATTACGCGCATAGCCATCGCGAACCTTTACGGTTTCGCCCATCTGGCCAAGCTTGGCGATGCGTTCAAGCAGGATTACGTCCATGGTTCATTCCTTTCATCATCATCATTTTTGGTGGGCGCGCCCGGTGAAAGAGCGATCGCCCGACGCGTGTCGAGAAGGCCCATGGTGATGAATACCAGGGCCGGGAAGGTGAAGATCAGCGAGAGGTAGGAGAGAATGATCACCGGCACGGCCCAGCTCTTGCCGCGGGCGGCAAGATGCATGCGGGCAAGGCCGGCAAGCAGGAACCCGCCGCCAAAGGCGCCGAGGCAGGCAGCCCCGATCAGTCCGATCGTGCCGCCGAAGAAGGTCGCGACGAGGGCCGCCAGAAACACGAAGATCGCATTCGTGTTCATGCGCAGCGCTACGGCCACATCCTCGCGCGGACGGTTGGAAAGCCCGGATGCGATGGCGATGCGGCTGGCGAAATGGAAGGCGACGAACAGCAGGATCACCGAGGTCGCGCCCTGCACCATCGGCAGCAGCAGGGTGAACATGCTCTTGAATTGCGCGATCACCGCCGCGTCGCCGGCCAGTTCGGGGTTTTCGGCGGTCAGCGCCGCGGCGAAGGCGTCGATGATCTGGCCGGTGGTCTCCGGGCCGTAGCCCGCGACCGCGCCGACGACGATCAGCGCCAGCGTGACGGCGGCGCAGAGATGCATCATGATGTCGGCGAGCGGGTACCAGGCCATCTGGCCTTCCGGGCCGCCGATCTCGGTGGCCGGGCGGGCGAGATTGCCGAGATGGCTGAGCCAGCCGGCGGGGATCAGCGTGACGGCGAGCGTATAGAGCGCGAAGAAGGGCGAGGCGAGCGCGAGACCCAGTGCGCCGGCAACCACGATGCCGACGATCGCGGGCACGAGCCCATAGCCGAGGCCGGCAATCAGGATGGGAAGGGCGGAGGCGGCGGCAAGCAGCGTCGAAAACAGCACGGTCACGCCGGCGGCATAGGCGAGCGCAAAGGCTGCCACGCCGGAAAGCGCACCGATCAGCAATGTTCTTGCGTTAAGCGTCTTCATCTCGCTGTCCTGCCGTTCAAGCAGTTAGGGAAAGCCTCGTTTCCCAACCTGGGTTCAGTTTTTCGGCTGCTGCGCGCCCACCGCGCCGGAGCCGTCTTGGAGGTTGCCCTCCAGTTTCGCCGCCTTCCGTTCAATCTCCCCCCTTGAGGGGGAGATGTCGCGAAAGCGACAGAGAGGGGTGAACCCTTGCCGGATTTCCGGCAAAGCCCGCCTCCCTCTCATGCGTCATGCTCGGGCTTGACCCGAGCATCCATGCCAAACCCGCCTGGATCCTCGGGTCAAGCCCGAGGATGACACGGAGCATGTGGCGGGCGGGGAGCATTGAAGCGGACCCCGCCCGCCAAAACCTTAAAGCCTGAACCTTACGAAACGACGTAGGGCAGAAGGCCGAGGAAGCGGGCGCGCTTGATGGCGCGGGCCAGTTCACGCTGCTTCTTCTGGCTGACGGCGGTGATGCGCGAAGGCACGATCTTGCCGCGTTCGGAAATGTAACGCTGCAGCAGACGCACGTCCTTGTAGTCGATCTTGGGCGCGTTGGCGCCGGAGAACGGGCAGGTCTTGCGACGGCGGTTGAACGGGCGACGCGTCGGGATAGAAGCGATGGCTACCATTTTCTTGATCCTTTATCTCGTAAACGCGATTAGAAGCGCGGGCGGCGTTCGCCGCGGTCGCCGCCACGGTCCCCGCGATCGCGGTCGCCGCCACGGTTGTCACGGCCGCCTTCGCGTCCGCCGTCACGGCGGGGACGGTCGTCGCGGTCGCGCTTCTGCATCATCGCCGACGGGCCTTCCTCGTGCTCCTCGACCTTGATGGTCATGTAGCGCAGGATGTCTTCATTGATGCGCATCTGGCGTTCCATCTCGTGGATCGCGGCAGCCGGCGCATCGATGTCCATCAGCGCGTAATGCGCCTTGCGGTTCTTCTTGATGCGGTAGGTGAGGGACTTCAGGCCCCAGTTTTCGATACGGCCGACCTTGCCGCCGTTTTCCTCGATCAGTCCCTTGTACTGTTCGACGATGGCGTCAACCTGCTGGGCCGTGATGTCCTGGCGGGCCAGGAACACGTGTTCGTAAAGTGCCATTGATATCTTGCCTTTCTTGCGTTTCCAGGACCCGGACTTCGGCGGCTAAGCCTCAACGACTGCTCCTGAGGGGAAACCCCGGCAAGAAAAGCGTTAGACGAGACGGTCGAGAGCGGCGACACGGGAGGCAGGCGCTTTTACCGCGCCAGGCATTTCCGCCTCAGCGAAAACAGCCCTCCGTTCAGCCACCAGCCTGAAGACCGGACCTTTGGATGAGCGGCTTATACGGATTTTCGGGCGGAATGCAAGGGGTGGGGGCTGATGGTGGAGGGGAGGCAGCTTTGCGCGCCCCATTTTGGTTGTTAAAGGGGCCCCGAACAGGTCTTGAAAGCAGACGAATACAAAAACTGATCGCCAAATTTTTATGTTGTCGCGCGTCGTGTTCGAACGGCGCAAAACTCGGGCACCGGCGGTCTCCAGAAAATCTGGGCGGTTCACTACATGCGTTCTGCTTTTTATTTCGATACCCCGTCATCCAGACCAACAAGTCGAGCGATTTCATCTCGAACACAGTGTCTTGAGCGTTTGCGAATGTGATGTAGGCCAAACAAATTCTGCCAATCTTCGTTGGCCATATTAGCCGAAGCCCAGAAAACTGAAAAAAAGGGAAACGATAGAAAAAATCCAATTACGATACCAAAATATATATAATTTTCGTTGTCAAAAAAACTATCAAAAAACCATAACGGTATTATATAGCAAAATGAAAAAACAAAAATGCTAATAACAGCCAAAGGTATACTTGACCATATTCCAAATTTAGCATTATACTGAATATTTTTCATAATTAAAATTCTGCTTATTCTCATAAATGCCATCTTTTTTAAAATGTATCCGCCCATATATATTAAACCGACGCTTCATTGTTGAGAGTAAAGTTCATAATAAGAACACGATTCTAAGAAGAATATACCACCTTCAAGCGAATTTCACGATCCTGATTGTCAGTTCCTCAACAGGTTTTGACGAGACCAGCGAGCCGTGCTGAGTCGCAAGGGATATCTTTGTATAATACCTGCAAGCAACAGACGATGCTTTGATAGGTCACGGCCATTTGGGAAGCCCCCAAAACTGGCTTTCAATACCGATAGCACACCTGAAGGGACGAAGCCTGTGCCGCTAGTGAGAGCCTGAACGCCGTATCCGTGAGTTTAGAGTGCGACATTGAGAGGCAGACCTGGGCCGGATGTTTCAACAGAAGAATTTGTCGATGATGGCGGCTAATTCATTGTCCCACTCTACGAGCAGCCATTCCGCTGACGGCCCCGGTTGTGCCATCTCTGGCAACGGAACAGACATTGATTTTATGCGAGCATCACGACCAAGCCTCTCCCAAAGAGGACATATCATTGCCTTGCGATACTGACGATCCCTGCAAAGCTCGCGTCAGAGCGGCTTCTCTCAACCCGCCACCGTCTCCGCATCAGCCCGCTTCACCACCCGATGCTGATCCTCACCAAGCCCCTGTTTCCAGTAGCTGGAGATATAAAGTTGGTCTGGCCCGAGGCCGCGGTCCTGCCTGAGATACGCCCGCACACGGCGCATGGTTTCGAATTCGGCGGCGCACCAGCCGTAGACGCGGCCGTTTCGCCAGGGGAGCGCGCGGACGAAGGTTTCGAATTTTTGCGGGTGATGGCCGGGTTCGGGGTTGATGAGCCAGTGCAGGGTGACGCCATCGGGGTGGGGGAGGTCCTGGCGGTCCGCTTCGCTCTGGATCTCGATCACCGCGTCGCCGACGGCATCGGCGGGCAGCGCCTCCAGATTGACGGCGATGGCGGGGAGCGCGGTCATGTCGCCGAGGACGAGATACCAGTCGGCGCCGGGCGCAAGCGGCTTGGCCGGCCCCGGTCCGCCGACGGTAATCGTCTCGCCGGGCTTTACGGTCTGCGCCCATGACACGGCCGGTCCGCCGCCGCCGTGATCGCCGTGGAGCGCGAAATCGATGTCGAGGGCGTCGGCGGTCTGGCGGCGGATCGTGTAGGTGCGCACAAGCGGCTTTTCATCCGGGCCGGGCAGCATCAGCTTCACATAGCCGCCGTCCTGCTGAAGGGGAAACTCTGCCATGGCCGGCCCGCCAAGGGTGACGCGGTGCATGTTCGGGGTGATTTGCGCCGTTGAGATGACCTCAAAGCGCTTCGGTTCTGGTCTTTTGTTCATCGCTTTAATATGACTATTTTAGTCCAGTTTGACAATATCCCCGCGCGAGACCTATACCAGCGCCCAGATATACGCCGCATAGGCCGCCAGCATCGCAGCCCCCGTCGCCCGGAGGAATTTCGGGGCGAAGAATAGCATCAGGGCGAAGAACACCGTCGCGGCCAGCATCACCGGCACGTCGAATGTGGCGAAGCCCTCCGGCACGGGCAGCGGCGCGATCACGGCGGTGGCGCCGATGATGCACAGCACGTTGAAGATGCAGGAGCCGGTGACATTGCCGATCGCGACATCGGAATGGCGTTTCGTGGCGGCAACGACGGCGGTGGCGAGCTCCGGCAGGCTGGTGCCGAGCGCGACGACCGTCAGCCCCACCACCGCGTCCGAAACGCCGTAATGGGCGGCAAGCTCGGTCGCGCCGCGGATCAGCAGTTCCGCGCCGACCATCAGCAGGACGAGCCCCGCGACGATCAGCACCGTCATCTTCCAGACCGGCATCGCGCCGTCCGCCGGCAGCTCCGGCTTCGTTTCCGAGGCGACGGCGAAGCGGTAGGTTCGGAAGAGGAACAGCGCGAGCAGCGCCAAAAGCACGAGGCCCGCCACCCGCCCGATCACATCATATTGCACCAGAAACAGCAGGAAGACGGAGGCGCTCGTCATGGCGATGGCATCGCGGCGCACATTCCTGTCCCAGCCGGAAATCGGGAAGATCACCGCCGCGGCGCCGACGATCAGCAGGATATTGGCGATGTTGGAGCCGACCACATTGCCGAGCGCGATGCCCGGCGCGCCGGTGAGCGCCGCGCGGACGGAAACCAGAAGCTCCGGCAGCGAGGTGCCGAAGCCGACGATCACCAGCGAGGCCACCAGCGGCGAGATCCCCATCCGCCGCGCGGTCGCAACCGCGCCTGAAACCAGCCATTCCGCCCCGAAGTAAAGCCCGACCAGGCCAAGCGCGATATAAAGAAAATCCAATGCAAGTCCCCATTCTGGCCGGGCGTCTCCGGCATTCGGATGGGATATGGGGGCTTGTGCGCAAGAGACAATGCGTCGGGGCGGAAATTGGGCGCGAGAAGTGCCGCGATCTGGGCGAAAGTGCTGCGCACCGCGCCGCAGCCATCAATCTCCCCCCTTGAGGGGGAGATGTCGCGAAAGCGACAGAGAGGGGTTAAGGGCGTAAGCCCTAAAGCCGCAGACTCCGTGCTCTGCGAGAGGGTTCACCCCTCTCTGCCCCTGTCGGGGCATCTCCCCCTCAAGGGCAGGGGAATCGCGTATGGCTTTTAAGCTATTGAATATTTGACGCAAATCGATTCATCT
>MDSV01017843.1_pt1 | contig 17957 bp, 19 predicted proteins | sample 810851 | NCBI WGS metagenome assembly MDSV01 (sample SAMN05326640, study PRJNA326480) | marine metagenome | isolation source: seawater | place: Atlantic Ocean: North East | collected 2012 | reverse complement strand
TCATTGGGATTAGAGCTTGAAGCAACAATACCAATGCCCGGCGGGGGCGCCATGAATCGGTTCAAAGTGGGCGACAGCATAATCAAAGTGATCGAGCTGGATCCGGCAGCACCTGCAGAAGCGCCACCGGGTGGAATTCGTGGAGCGAGCGGCTATCGTTACTGGACGATTCACGTGCCCAATCTTGAAGAAGTAGTCAATAGAATCGATAGCGGAGGTCATAAAGTTGTAGTACCCGCTAAAGTAATTCGAGAAGGCATAACCATCGCTATAGTTGCTGACCCCGATGGCAACTGGGTTGAATTGCTTCAGAATGGTTAGGCATTAGCCCTCACTTCTTTTGGCTAACTTATTCCGGGCAATACAGAAAGAGCACGCGACAAGGTTATGGAGTTTTCTGAACCTCTAAAGGCACACTAGTTTATCTAATATAAATCGAAAAAAAGGGATTCAGTAGAATCCCTTTTTTAATCTTGATTTTATTGAAACACTTACCAAATACTGCGTGCTTTCAATTCGATATCGAAAGTGTTCCCGCCTTCTTGGCCAACATGGACGATAAAAGTATCAGCATCCGGATTGCTATAACCAAGAGTCGGCATGCCAAAACCTGAAACATCCTCAAACTTTACGGAATTTTCAGTAATTTCTGATAGTTCCAATTTTTGTGCTGCTTCAGTTCGAGGCTGAAAACCTGCATCCCATTGTTGGATGTGTAGCACTAAGGATCCTTCGACTTCTTCTATGGTAATTACTTCAAACATACTGGTGGCATCCGCACCTGTCATGCGTACAGCTGCCATGAGGGAATTACCTTCGTTAGAAATCCAATTCTCCTCAAGCTGATTCGGCCCTAAGTTGCCCGCCCAATTTCCTGTCATCCAGCTTAACTGATCGATAGTGGCGGGAGGCCCTGCAAGTAAATTGCTACTCATCAGCAGGAAAGATGAAACTACTAGGGTGTTAATTAACTTCTTCATTGTTTACTCCGCTATTTAAAATTCTATTTGAACTCTTTAGTTTTTAATTTTTCCTAACCAGGCATCCAAGGATTCCCAGTTCATGCGAAACATATGTGGTGCACTATCAAGAATTGCTGCATCAAGGTCAACCCCAGCCTCAGTAAGAGCATCAACAGTTTCGCCAAAGCGATCCGCCCAACCTAATTGATCAGCACCGCCTATTCTTAAATACACTGGAAAGCCAGCTAATGGCCGGTTATCTACGACTGATGTGGCTAATGCAGGTACCGCAGCAACACCTGAATAATTCTGTGGATTACGCCGAGCAATTTCCAAAGCCGACATACCGCCATTAGAGATCCCAGCTAAAAGAACCTTACCGTCTGCAACATTCTCTCGCTTTTGTAATTCCGTAATGAGTTGCTCCACTTTGCCATTATTTTCTTCGCCCCGGAAAGCGCGATTATTTGGCGATACGGGCACTGCTACTAACCATCCCCTTTCCGCAAAACCACCCCCAAGCCAAATAGAAGTATCACGGGATATGGAAGCATTGCCTGGCCCTCCCCCCATCAATATCAAGAGCGGCGCAGGAATTTCGCTGGTTTCGGCCGGCTGAACTACAAACACAGCCAACCTGGATCCATCTTCCAGGGTTATTCTCTCCTGAGCTAAAGACATCCCAGAAAAAAGAAAAGACAGCAATAGAATAAGAGCTTGAGCATTTTTCATATTCTCAGTCGCTTTAATTAGCTTGTAGATTAATCAGATTCTTCACGGGCTTTATAGACCTCTTCGAAACGGTCTTGCAACCGACGCATACCACCCAGCCAACGGTCATAGTCATCAGTCTTTCGTCTCATATAAGTTAGCACCTCTGGATGTGGCAATACCAGAAAGCGCTCTTCTGCCAACGTTTCTATGACTGTATCAGCAAGTTGATCGGGCTCTAACATACCATCAAGCCCCGCTACCCCTCCGTCTCCACCCGCCGTCATAGCGGTGCGCACCGCTTGCGGGCAAAGCGCCGAAACTTTAATGCCTCTATTTCCATAAGTAATCGATAGCCACTCTGCGAAGCCAATTGCCGCATGCTTGGTTGCCGCGTAGGGGGCCGACCCGACTTGGTTTAAGAGCCCAGCTGCTGAGGAGGTATTCAATAAGTAACCTTCTCTCCTTTCCAGCATGCCTGGCAAAACTGCTCTAGCAGCAAAAACATGAGACATTACATTGATATCCCAAATTGTTTGCCACTTATCCGTAGACAGGTCTTCCCCACCTGGCGTGAAAATTCCAGCATTGGAACAAAACAAATCGATGTGCCCAAATGCGCTCAGAGATTTCTTAACTAATTCTTCAACCTCATTCTCATCGGCAACATCGCAGGTGATTCCTAATACTTTTGTTTGCTCATTGATATCGCGGACTGTAGCGTCAACGCCTTCAGAATTAATGTCGGTGACAACAACAGCTTTAGCACCTTCCTTTGCGAAGCGCTCGCAAAGTGATTTTCCAATTCCACTAGCCGCACCGGTTACAACTACTACTTTGTCTTTGATTTGCATCTACTGCTTCCTTATTCGGCTTATGCCGACACGGTACTTCTTAGCCGCTCATTAATAATTTCTTCAGCCTCTCTAACGATCCGAGATATCAATTCATCGCAAGTCGGAACGTCATCTATTAATCCCACAACCATCCCCGCCGACCAAATACCTTTATCCAGATCTCCGGAATCAAATAATTCTCTCCCTTTAACTCCCTGAACTAAAGGCTGAATATCTTCAAATCTAGTTTCGCCATCCTGGCTTTCAATCTCTACAACTTGTTCTGCGACGCTATTTTTGAAAACCCGCGCCGTGTTTCGCAAGGATCTATAGATAAGCGAAGTATCCAATTCCGAGGCGTCCACCATTTTTTGCTTAACATTCTCGTGAATAGGGGCTTCTTTGGTGACCATAAAACGGGTACCCATATTTATTCCATCCGCACCCATAGCCAGTGCAGCAGCCAAACCTCGACCATCGCCTAACCCGCCAGAGGCGAGAAACGGTATTTTCAATCTGCGGGCGGCCAATGGCAACAAAATCATATTGGTGACGTCATCTTCCCCTGGATGACCTGCACACTCGAAACCATCAACACTTACCATGTCACAACCAATTTTTTCAGCCTTCAGTGAATGTCGAATAGAGGTGCATTTGTGAATAACTTTGATGCCTGCCTCTTTAAATAGGGGGAGAAATGGTTCAGGATTGCGGCCGGCGGTTTCAACGATCTTAATTCCAGAGTCGACAATTGCCTGAGCGTACTCCTCATAGGGGACCGGCTTGATTGTGGGAAGAATTGTAAGATTTACCGCAAAGGGTTTGTCGGTCATTTCACGGCACTGGTCGATTTCCTTAATCAGATCTTCTGGAGTGGGCTGAGTCAGCCCAGTGATGATCCCCAATCCGCCCGCGTTAGAGACTGCCGAGGCTAACCCTGCTAATCCAACCCACTGCATACCTCCCTGGACTATCGGATGCTCGATTCCCAACATTTCTGTCACTCTCGTACGCATTTACTCTAGATCTCCCTTTTTAAGATGCTTGAAAACACCTAAAAATGGGGGTTTCAGCACCGAGCGACTAGTTTACGTGGTCTAACGCAACGGTGCAAAGACGTGAGATTTGTTACACATTCTGTGATATATTTGCCAACTTTTGTGAGAACCACCAGCAAAAACTCCCTCGATACAGCCTGGGAGCAGTAAAATAATAGTTCACTTCAGCAAATCTATTAGTTGATGAATTAATAATTTTAGAAAGTCACAGTTGGATAAGAATCTTGAAACTACTATTGCCTGAAATTTCTATCTAGAGATAGGCAGTATGGCAAACTAGAAATGGAGAAAGACATGATGCGCAAACTACTGGTTTCCAGTATCGCAACTGCAACAGCGATGATTGCAGCCCCTGCTATCGGGCAATCACAAAGTGGCATACAGGCGATTGAAGAAATCGAAGTATTTTCCACGAATCGAAGAACTGAAGGGCTAGCAGACGTTAATGCAGCGGTTTCAGTAATTGGCGAAGAAGAACTAGACCTAATTGCCCATACACATTACCAAGAAGCATTGGCTCGTATTCCTGGAGTTAGCGGTAATCGAAACAATGGCCAAGAAAGCTTAATGGCGATCAGATCCCCAGTACTCACAGGTAACGGCGCCTGTGGCGCTTTCCTCGTCGCTGAAAACGGAATTCCTGTCCGCTCTGCGGGTTTCTGTAACGTAAACGAAATGTTTGACACGCATTCTGAAAATGCGGCTGGCATCGAAGTAGTTCGAGGACCTGGAAGTGTTTTCTGGGGCTCGAATGCTCTACATGGGCTCGTCAATGTAGTTCTTCCCTCTCCTGGTGACGTTGGCGAATTCACTCTTGAAGGCGGACCGAGAGGTTCATCACGAATTAAAGCTTCCTACGGTCAAGACTATGGAAACTTCGCCCAGTCTCTATACATAACTGGCGTGAACGAAGAAGGCTATCGAGACGATAGCGGTGTTGATCAGCAAAAGGTTAGCTGGCTGTATGAATACACTCTGGACAATGGCATCAAGATGGATGGTGGATTCAGCTATCTAAATTTGAATCAAGAAACCGCTGGTTATGTTGTCGGTGATGGCGGATACAAAGACACTACTATGCGGGATACAAATCCGAATCCTGAAGCCTATCGCGATAGCGTTAATAGCCGGATATGGACTCGTTTCACAATGGAATCGGGTGATTGGGAATACGTACTTACGCCTTACTTCCGTGAAGTGAATATGAATTTCATACAACACTTCTTGCCAGGCACTCCGATTGAAGATACCGAACACAGAAGCTTGGGTTTCCAATTCGCGGCTTATCGCGACTTAGGCAATGATTCCACATTCTCATACGGTCTTGACGTTGAAAGTACTGACGGGAATTTATTTCAGTCCCAGCCAAACCCAACTCAAGGTTCATTTTTCTTAAGAAACATACTTCCTCAAGGCGCTCACTACGATTATGAAGTAGAAGCGCGCCAAATTGCATTGTTCGCCAACTACGAAACCGCCTTGTCTGATAACTGGAGGCTCTCTATTGGCGCACGTGCAGAGAAGATGGAATATGACTATGACAATAAAATGCTGGATGGACGAACTAATGACCAGGGGGTTGCTTGCAGATTCGGTTGTCGTTATTCCCGCCCCGGGGACCGGAATGATACCTTTGAAGATATTTCTCCAAAGATTGGCCTGAGCTATCAGTTAAATAATAACAATAGCCTGCAATTACGTGCTCAAAGAGGAATCCGCGCACCTCAGGCAACCGAACTGTATCGTCTACAAGGTTCACAGACTGTTGCAGATTTAGATTCTGTCGAACTTGATAGCTATGAATTTGCATTTCAAGGAGCTAACAGCGATTTAGACTACTCCGTTACTGGCTACTTTATGCAGAAGGAAAATGAAATTCTGCGCGACAGTTCACGTACAAATCTAAACGGGAGTGACACCGAGCATGTAGGTGTTGAGTTAAGCGCCGGATACAACCTCTCAGATAACTTATCGCTTCGCGGTGTTATTAATTATGCCCACCATACTTATGAGAATGATCTGATCTCTGGTGGTCAAAATATTAATGGAAATAGAATTGATACAGCACCTGACACCTTCGGTAATATAAGACTCAGTTATCGTGCCAATGGCAATTTACGTACGGAATTGGAGTGGGCACATATGGGCGAATACTACACAAACCCAGAAAATACGGCAGGTTATGGTGGTCATGATCTAGTAAATCTCCGCACGCAATATACGGTAAACGATGATTTGTCACTGTACATTAATATTATGAATCTTACTGATCAAAAATATGCAGAACGTGCAGATTGGACTACTTTTACAGGTGATCGCTACTTCCCTGGCGAGCCGGCAAGAATTTTTGCAGGATTTACCTGGAAATATCGCTAATCCTTGTCTAGCCATCACAATCTAAAAAATGCCGACTATAGTCGGCATTTTTTTATCATGCTGTAATTAACTAACCTCTATGGATAAAACTAGACAAAAGAACATCTATGAAGCTTTGCTGCGTTTTTTTCTGTCTAAACAGGCGGAAAAGCCCAGTAGGATTTTTCATCCAGAATTAGATGTGTATCAAACTGCGAAAAATGAAAGCGAACTGCGCAAGGCCGCAGTACTTTTGCCAATAACACGCCCAGAAGATGGCAGTGGTAGTCATTTAGTATTAACAGTTCGCTCGGAAAATTTGAAAAGCCATGCTGGACAGATAAGCTTGCCTGGAGGAACTCAGGAGGAGCAGGACGAAGACTCTATCGCTACAGCCCTGCGAGAAAGCGAAGAAGAAATCGGACTTGCATCAAATCATGTAGAAGTAATCGGTAGATTAGGCGACCTAGTACTCCCTTCTGGTTTTTTAATAACGCCTATCGTTGGCATCATTAATAAAAATTTGAATTTTGTCGCGCAGCCACAAGAAGTAGCTGATATATTCCAAGCTCCCTTGGAATTAATTCTAGATGTAACTGCCTATCAAAAATTTACCGTTCCTTTTGAAGGAAAAGATAGAACTGTCTTGGAAATACATTTTGAAGATTATCGAATTTGGGGAGCGACTGCGGCAATACTATTCCATCTCGCCAATGAGATTAAAAACTATGAAAATTATTCAGACTAAGAATCAGAGGTACTTGCCAAGACTTCTTTTTTTATCACCACTAAGGCCTTCGCATTTTTCGTAATAAGATGCATAACAAACTCGATTTCTGCCTTCCTGCTTCGCCGTATAAAGAAACCTATCAACTCTATCTATGAATTCTTTCTCGGTGGATTTGTCACCATGGTTATAAACATGGACTCCAAAGCTTGCTTTTATTTCTAGGACTAAGTTGCCAGCGCTTACTGATGAGTGTTCAATAATGAATCGAAGTCGATTAGCTAAGTGCACGCCCTCTCGCAGGTTAGTATCGGGCAAAATCAACGCGAACTCTTCTCCACCATAACGACAGGGAATATCCAATCGACGAATGGTATTACGAATTAAACTCGAAATCTGAGTTAAAACTACATTACCAACTTCGTGGCCATAGATATCATTGATAGATTTAAAATGATCTAAATCACACATGATTAAGCAAGTAGGCTGACTGGAACGACGGGTGCGTTCCATCTCCAAGCTAAGAGCTTCGGAAAAGTAACGATAATTGAAAAGGCCAGTTAATTCATCGGTACGAACCATGGCAGCCAATAGCCTAACTTCTTCCCGAAGCTGGTCGACTTCCGCCAGTTTCATGCAATTTTCACCATCCGATCGGCGCGGCACTAGTTCAGTTTCTCTAATTTCATGAGGTTCTTTCATAGATTTTTGGTGTCGACTGAGCCCTCTAAGTTACTGAATTAATGGCTTTTTTTCTTCTCTTTTAAAACTAAACTTCGGCCCAATATTGGACAGTAGCACAAAGCCGCTTCAGCAAGAATACCCTGCAGCAGTTTTTGAAACCTAGTTCGTTAATTTCAGATAGTTAAAAAATGAGGAAAATTAGGGCATCGCCCAATCTGGAAGCCCACCCAATACGCCAAATGTGAGGTCTCCAAGGGTATAAACGAAGATGGTAAGCAAGAAGACCGATAGGATATCTAGCCATACCCCAGCAATAACCATTTTCATAATAGGTATCCTCCCCGATCCGTAAACAATTGCATTGGGAGGCGTTGAAACAGGCAGCATAAAAGCGCAGGAGGCAGCAAGAGTCGTAGGGATTAGTAAAAGGAGTGGATGCGCTTCAATCGCTTGGGCAAGACTGGCCATTATCGGCAACGACAATGAGATAGTTGCTGTGTTCGAAGCTACCTCAGTGAGACCTGTAATAAATGCGACCGTACTTATTACAATTACCAATGGCTCCGCATCACCGAGCAGGGCACCCAGCTGCACCGCAGTGAAGTCTGAAAGTCCTGAAGTCCCAAATCCCTTAGCAATCGCTAAGCCGCCGCCAAACAAGATGAGGATTCCCCAGGGTAATCGCTTAGCATCTTCCCAATCCATGAGGCGACCACCGACGGCTTTACTGGCAGGGATCATAAACAAAGTTAAAGCCACAGCAATCGATACACTGCCGTCATCGATCATGAAACCAATTGGATTAGACCCAATCGATCGTAGAAAGTTATCAAGATAGTAGCTCCATCCGAACACGTCAACTTCTGGCCCAAACAGTCGCTCCTTGCGAGTTATTAGCAGCACTGCAAACGCAAAGAAGACGATACTTACGCGTTTTTCTTCGGTGGACATTATTCCCAGCTTTTTAATCTCAGTCTGAATAAACTCCTTACCGCTAAAAGGTGTGGTTGCCGGAAGCGGAAACACAAACCTCGTTAAAAGTACCCAAGCGATAAGCATGTATATAAAACTCATTGGCAGAGCGAAAAACATCCAAGTGGAAAATGTAATTTCAGGGGCCTCAGGGAATAACTGTGACATCTGCGTGATTAAGACTGCATTTGGAGGGGTACCAATCAAGGTGGCAAATCCACCAATTGAAGCGCCATAAGCAATGCCTAATAAGAGTGTTAGGGAAAAATTTTCTGCACGACTGTCTATCGTACCGCCTTCGGCAGCAACTTTTTTGTTAAGCTCTTCATAGAGCAATACAAGAGACATACCCATAGGCATCATCATTAACGCGGTAGCCGTATTGGACAGCCACATGGAGAGAAACCCAGTTGCAACCATGAAACCTAATACCAGTCGGTGAGGTTGGCCGCCAATGATGCGTAATATGTGTAAAGCAATTCGCTTATGTAGATTCCATTTTTCTACCGCTACCGCGATCATGAATCCACCCATAAAGAGCAGAATTATCCAGTCCATGTACTGGTTCGCAACATTCGGAAAAATGATGTCGAAATCACGGGCCGAGAACCCTTCGGCAAAAGTCGCATTTTCTAAATCGACACGATTGCCAGCCGGCAATTCGCGGCCTCGCATAATCCCCATAAGAGGAAAGAGAACAACGGGCAGCAAAGCGGTAGCAGAAAGCGGGATTGCCTCAGTAATCCACCAAATTGCCATCAATACAATAATGGCAGCCATGCGAGTTACTAAAGGATTATTAGGCTCTAGATCAACAAATAACAACATTAAAAGAAAGACTGCAGGGCCAAGCCACAATCCAATTCTACTTCGAAGAGGGGATGAGATAGGTTCAGCCATTTCTGACTCTGCAGTATTAGTCATAGTTCAACATTTTTATTCTTTCTTATTTAGTTCTTAACCTAATTCAGAAGTGATAACCCAGCTAAAAAATCTCATTTAAGAAATTTACCAGAGTTTGATAGCTGCGCTTTTCAGCTACCTCACTGTACACCGTACCGAAATCAGGATTATTGGCTGCAGGGTTTGTGAAGGCATGCATAGTTTGTCCGTAGGCATGAACCTGCCAATCAGCTTCTGCCTCAGTCATTTCCGCCTCAAAAGCTAAAACCTGTTCAGGCGGAACCATTGGATCTTCATGACCATGCAAACAAAGTACTTTACTCTTTATAGCTTCATTGACAACATTTCCAGGCGCAAGAATACCATGAATACTGACAACTCCTAAAACTTCGGCGCCAGACCTTGCTAATTCCAGGACACACATTCCACCGAAACAGTAGCCCATAGCAGCTACCTTAACAGCATCTACTTGAGGAATATTTCTGCCGGCCACAAGGGCAGCGTTAACCCGCCGTCTTAATGCGGCTCGATCTTCAGCAAGAGGATTCATCAATGAGGAATTTAGTGCCGCATCGCCGTCTGCACCAAAAACACCTTTCCCATACATGTCGAGAGCAAAGCCAACGTAACCCATGGAAGCAATTTTTTCGGCAGCATTACAAGCAAACTCTCTACGCCCACTCCAATCATGAGCCACCAACACCAGGGGTTTTTGCGAGTCTGCTTCTTCGTAGGCCACATAGGCTTCGAGGGGAGTGACCCCGTCATGATAATCGAGATGTCGTGTGATCATTCTAATTTATAGCCTTCTAATGTGACACTTGGAACTTACCAAATATTTACAGAGCTTCGAGCATAGCTTCCGCTGCACTTACTTTAATCTCACCCGGTGCTTCAATCCCCAGATAAGTCACTGTTCCATCTTCGACAATCATGCCAAAACGCTGTGCTCTTGCGCCCATACCAAAACCGCTAGCATCTAATGCAAGGCCGATAGCATTCGTGAATTCACCATTACCGTCTGCCAACATTAAGATCTCCTCAGCATTTTGTGCATTACCCCATGCACCCATGACAAAAGCATCATTCACTGCCATACAGGCAATTGTGTCTGCGCCTTTAGCCTTAATTGCATCGGCATTGACCACAAACCCAGGCAAATGCGTCATGGAGCATCCAGGTGTAAACGCACCAGGAACAGCAAAGAAAACAACTTTCTTGCCGCCAAAAACTTCTTCACTGCTCATACCCTTGGGGCCATCGGCAGTCATTACCTTAAAATTCGCTGCAGGAACCTTGTCTCCAACCTGGATAGTCATGCTATTTCTCCTAATTATTCGTTGAATTGAAAAGAGCCTAAGGGATACTAGCAAAATCAATCGGACATTCTAAGCATTGGTCCAATAATTCGCTGATGTGCTGAGCTGCATATTAAGCAAACATGAACAAGCAGCAAATGATTAGGTTATAGAAAGCATCTTTCTCGCTCTAATTTCCACTCCCAAGAATGGAATTGATCCAGTTTAGATGGAGTGAGACTCTTTCGTACACCGCGATCGACCCATATTTTCCCTGAGTCTCTTCAGAAAATTGATCACCAGCTACTTCCCCAATTGCAATTCCCGCGAGTCTGACCCCCGTGCTGGTTTCAATTAATGCCGGGCCGCCACTATCACCTAAACCAAGAGTGCCCTCCAAAGGCAAAACCATTCCATTGCCTCCTCTTGGATCATCAAACACGAAATGTAACCGATCGTCAGCTGAAGAAATTCTATTTTTAGCTCGGCGCTTGACACCATCATCGAATTGTCGACCTATGGTTCCTAACCCAAAATACCCCCAACCAATGAGAGTAACAATTTCCCCCTGTTCATTAGCATCAACATAGGGCTCAATGGGTCGCGGAATTACAGACTCGTTTCTAAACCGTAGTAAAGCCAGATCCACTTCAGGATTTTTCGAATCATCAAAGCCCGGATGGATAACTACAGCATCGATTTCACGCGATTGATTACCAACTTCAACAACATATCTTCTTCCGTTGTTTACAGTATCCCCCAAGCTTGTTTCATCAATACAATGGGCTGCTGTTAGAGCCCATCTTGCATGGATGATGGTAGCAGCACAAATTTTGCTTTTACCTTGTCGTTCAATAAAGAAAACTGCAGGGGTGTCACTCGATTTTATTTCGTATTCACCAGGCGCGACATCGTGGCGCACTATGATCCCCTGACTACTAAGGGCAAATACAAGCGACAACAGAATAAGGCTAAATTTAATCTCTAAGTGCACCACAAGCCCTAAATTCAATACCAAATACTGGTAAGGTTTTAATATTAGGCGTCATCAGCTGACCGACGTGAATCATTGTGAAACCTGCGTAAAGGTCTTAAATTTGGTTGGTAACTAGGCTTTCTAGAAAACTGAAAAATTTTGACAGTGCGGTGCATTACAATGATTACCGTTATGATTATAAACACCAGAATACAAGCAGCAAGCCACTGTTCTGCGGTCCAACCAGAAACATCTATAAATTCAGCCAACATAAACCAGATGCCTTTATTCAATTAAGGCCAAACATTATGCGCTACTATAGGAGGCTTGTGCCAGAGCTTAAATCGAGTGACTAAGTCTCATTAGCTAGATCTGAGACTAATTGTTCGATTTCCTTAATTCTCTCCCAGGGATCGTCTTTCTCTAACAATTGCTGTTTCTTCTCTACTTCAATAGGAATGAGCTCGCTAAGTCGCCAACCTAAATCCCATAGGTTGTTATAGTCAATGGATAGTTTTTTTTGTTCTACTAAAGGATGATTTTCGAGGTTTTTCAGCAAATCAATGAGTCCAGAAAATTGCTCATCAAGGGGTATTTTTTCAGTACCTAGGCATTCTGTTTCACTAAATTCAACGCCTGCATGCAACACGCCCGAGTCTTCCTGCCAACAATCGCTGATCTTGAATTTCGCCGCACCTTCCACCGTTATAGAGAGCAGACCATTCTCAAGCTGATCCCAATCAACAATTTTAGAATAAGTGCCTGTTTGATGAATTGTTTGCTGCCCTGCTGCCTTAATCACTTCCTCACCAGACTTTAGAAGACAAACTCCGAAACCGGTGTTGCTTTTCAGACAGTGACTTATTAAATCGAGATAGCGGCGCTCAAAAATTTGCAAATCAAGTCTTCCCCCAGGAAAAATAACAACCCGAAGCGGGAATAGTGGAATTTTTTTAGTGTTGGTCATTCTATGCGCTTAATAAATGATGCTAGTAGGACGAGTCTATCTTAATCAACAGAATTGTAGAAAGCTTTAAAACTAATTCAAGATTGTAGACCCATGATTTAGTTCTTGAATCAATTTGTCATGGATTCCCTCAAAGCCACCATTACTCATGATGATAATATAATCACCTGACAAACTATTCTCTTTGAGATAAGTCACGATTTCCGCAACAGATGAAAAAGCATAAGATGGCACTTTGCTTTGTGAAAGCATACTTTGAAAATCGATTTTACAATCTTCAGTTTTATACCAAACCACCATGTCAGCGGATTCACATGCGCGATTTAAAGTATTTTGATGGGCCCCTGATTTCATGGTGGCTGAACGCGGCTCAATAACAGCAATCAATCGCTTCTTCCCACTTTCAGATTTTAACTTCTCAGCCATACCATTCAGAGTAGTTTCAATCGCCGTAGGATGATGGGCAAAATCATCATACACTTTTATACCCTCAATGCTGCCTCGCAGTTCCATGCGTCGTTTCACGCCTTTAAATGTCTGCAAGGCTTCGGCTGCAGTAGTAACTTCGACGCCGACATGATGTGCTGCCGCTACCGCCGCCAACGCATTTTTTACATTATGCAGACCTGCCATTTCCCATTGGATCAGCGTACGATTCATAACTTCTCCGGTCGATCCCTGGCCATATTTTATTAATTCAAATTCTGACCCATGCTCGTTTTTCAAGCAGGCATTCCAAAACACACCCTCGTTTGCAGTTAATTTTTTGCAAACTTCATCGGGAACTGCAACTCCTAATTGCTGACGGCGAGTCCAGCAGCCCATGCGAAAAACTTCTTCTATTGCTGAATCATTGTGAGGGGAAATAATTAGACCATTGCCTGGCAATGTCCTAACTAGGTGATGGAATTGTTTCTGAATCGCTTCCAAGTCGTCAAAAATGTCAGCATGATCAAACTCTAGATTATTCAGTATGGTCGTACGAGGCCCGTAGTGAACAAATTTTGAGCGTTTGTCGAAAAAGGCGCTATCGTATTCGTCAGCTTCAACAACAAAAAACGCCGAGTCTCCAATGCGGGCTGATTGGGGAAAATTTTTAGTAACCCCACCAATAAGATAACCGGGTTTCATACCAGCATATTCAAGTATCCACGCCAGAATCGCGCTGGTTGTAGTCTTTCCATGGGTACCGGCAACCCCGAGCACCCATTTATCACGTAATACAAATTCAGCGAGCCACTGTGGCCCAGACATGTAATTGAGCCCTTCACTGAGGGTATACTCCACCGCTGGGTTACCTCGTGACAAGGCATTTCCGATAACGACTAGGTCTGGTGAAGGCTGTAAATGCTCATGTCGAAACCCTTCCATCAAATCAATACCCTGCTCCTGCAATTGAGTACTCATTGGCGGGTAAACATTCGCATCGCTCCCGCTTACACGGTATCCCAACTGTTTAGCTAATACCGCAAGGCTGCCCATAAAAGTGCCACAAATTCCTAAAATGTGGATATGCATCAGATACTTCTCACTATTAGGCCCTTCCTTCGGGTCGCAGCAAAACTGGCGTGTTATCAGAGTAATTCTTCGATAGCATAGGGTTTCTTATCCAACGTAAATAAGCCATGACTAAGCAATCGACCAGTTTCTGGAATTTCTCCAATCAATTATACGCCAGAGATGGAGTGGCCAGTGCTTGTTTACATTTACAGGAGCAGTTCCAATTAGATGTTAATCTAGTTTTATTTTGCTTCTGGAGCGCCCATTTTGATACCACGGTCTCTGAGAATGATTGGGAAATAATTTTTAAATTCTCCCAACGTTGGAAATCCCGAGTCGTCCAACCCTTGCGTGACGTTCGCACTTGGATGAAGACTGAGAGTATCAAGAATGAAAGCAGTAACGGAGTTGGGTTTTCCACCTTACGAAATCGGATTAAACTGGACGAATTAGCCGCCGAGAAGTTTCAGCAAGAGCAAATTGAAGTGCTTGTGTCCTTCTTGCAGTCGGATAAAATTGAATTTAATGCAAAAGCGGCTAAAAGTAACTTTGAAAATCTTCTTCGCGCTCAATCGTTAGAGCTTGTCGAAGAAATGAACAAGCAATTAGATCTAATTGCTAACTCTATCAAAGAAGCTGCTTAACAGTGATGCCTACTTCTGTGCCGCTATATCGAGCACAATATCCCAATTGAAACGCACGAAACGATTCAACTCACTAATTAAAATTCGTTCTTGATCGCTATGGGCGCCGAAACCAAGAGCTGCATCTTCTCTATCGATTGCCGGCCCGATTCCGTAACACTGAATACCAAGATTGCGCAGATATGCCATATCAGTCGCGCCGGTGCTCATGGTTGGAAGCGTGATAACGCCGTAATGCTCATTAATGCCTGCCTCAATCGCGGCAAAGGCTTCGGTAGTTAAACTCGCCTGGCCAGGTGGCCGCGTGTTGCGGGCTCCCAGACTAACCTCTACCGCTGAATCAGCAATAATCTTCCGAATCTCATCAAGAAATTCAGGGATATTTTCATCAGGCAATGCACGGAAATCTACACTTGCTCGGGATTCCGAAGGGATGACATTAATTCGATAACCAGCATCAAAGATATTTGGCGAAAGTGAGCTGCGTAACATCGAAGCATGACGGGGTTCATTAGCCAGAAAATATTCATCGGCTTCACTGGCTCTGCCAGGGTCAAGCACATTTAAGTACTGCTCTGCCGTTTCGGCAGGTGAAATAGAGGCTAGGCGCTCGAAGTAAGCAGCAGTAGTTTCATTCAGTCGAATTGGTGAGCGCCAATCCGCAATTGCAGCTATCGCTTTCGCAAGACGCACGACTGAGTTGGTCTGCAAGGGAACAGACCCATGGCCGGCTACACCAGTAGCAATCAGCTCTACTCGATAAGGGATTTTTTCAACAGTCTGGACGCCTGCGTATTGTACTTCGCGATTAACTCGCGCAACGGACCCACCTTCTGCCAGGCAAAATTCTGCTGATATTTTGTCTAGGTGATTATTCACCATAAATTCAATTCCGTACTCTGTCGCTCCTTCCTCGCCGGATTCTGCAAGAAAAATCACATCTCGATCCAAGGCAATATTTTGCCGTTTCAGCTCCAGCATTACCATTAGAGCGGCAGCTAGATTGTCCTTATCATCTACCGCACCTCGACCGTAGACATAACCATCATCAACCACGGCACTGAAGGGAGGAAAGGTCCACTTTTCTGGATCTACATTGACCACGTCAGTGTGGGCCATAATTAGCAAAGGTTCTTTACTGCCATTGCCCTCAAGACGCGCCACTACGTTTGGGCGCTCCGGATCATTAAAAAGCATTTCTACCGGGATACCTTCAGCTTCCAACACATCCCGCAGGTATTCTGCAGCTGGCAGTTCTCGCCCCGGCGGATCACTAGTATCAAATTGCAGGAGCGCTCTGAAATGATCTAGGGTTTCAGCTTCAACAGCTTCCCAGTAAGACTCTTCTTGTTGAGCGAATGCATTGGAATAAAATAGAAGGCAGAACCCAACGACTTTAATGTGCTTGATGTAGTTTTTCATTATCTGCTCCCCAAGAATTACTAGTTTCCTTCCTAGTCTTCTCTTACATATTTAACCAACTGCCGAGGACCGACTTCTGCACCATAAATATTTCCATACTTGTCTGCTGCTACACCTTCAGCTGCACTGGTTCCACCAGGATTCCGATCAGGATCTGGAATAAACGCAAACAAATGCCCAGTGATAGCACTTCCAACCCGGATTCCTCGACGCCATCCCGGATTTGAAGTGGCACTAGATTCAGAATCAGCAGCATAGAGCACGTCATTTGCATCTATGTAGATACCACTTAATCTTCCGAACTGATACCACTCATCAATAAAGGTACCGTCTTGCTCAAATATCTGAATACGCACATTCCCTCGGTCAGCAACGAATAATCTACCCTGTGAATCGAAAGCGAGACTGTGAGGTGTTCTAAATTTACCCGGCGCGGTGCCTATAGAGCCCCAAGACTCTATAAAGCGACCGTGGCGATCGAACTTGACAATTCGCGCTACGGTTGAAAGATCCGCATTTCCGCCTTGGCCACCATGACCATCACCAACATAGATGCTTCCATCTGGACCAGTGACTACATCGTTGGGAGAGTTCAACAACGGGCCACGCCCGTCTCCGGCTACTCCTGGGCTGCCGAGAGTCAATAACAAGTTACCTTCAGGACTGAATTTTAAAACGACATGCCCCTTGCCGGCAGCATCTGGGTTCTCAGCGATTTCTGCTGCAGTTGCGGCTCGAGCATCGGTAACCCAAACATTGCCGTAACGATCAACATGGATCCCATGTGGCCAAATAATCATGCCGCCACCAAAAGAAGTAAGGATATTACCGTCTTTGTCATACTTGATGACAGAATCAACATTCGAAGTAGCACAGCTATTGGTACCACAGCGCTCCGCTACCCAAATAGACTCACCATCAATGTCGATATCGACAGCACTGGTCGAGCCCCATGATCGACCACCAGGTAGATCAAAATAGCCATTAATTGTGCGATAGGGATTAGGGTGTTCATTTGTAGGGTTAGTGACTTTCTGTGCAATTGCACTGTTAGTAAAAAAGAACACTACGCACAAGCTAGAGTAAGTAAGCCAACAAATCCGACGAGTCATGATTTACTCCCATTTAGTTTTATTATTTGAAAACAAAGCCTATTAGGTAAAGGTTGAGACAGAATAGAAGTGAACCAGGCGAATGTCTACCTGATCAGCAAATCGAAGTGAAATCTGTTGGTCAGAAAAAATTCTTTCTTTACCCCCCCCTCAAATTAAGAAGGGGCGTTTTCCAGACGAGAACCCTGCCAACGCTTTACCAAGCCTGGGTCAAGATTGAACAAGTCCAAGACTCTCCCCACATGATGATCAACTAGATCATCGACGCTTTGTGGCCTGATATAGTGGGCAGGCATAGGAGGGGCAATTACTGCTCCTATTTGACTAGCTTTTAGCATCAATTCACAGTGACCAGTATGTAAAGGTGTTTCCCTAGGAATCAGCACTAAGCGACGCTGTTCTTTTAAGACAACATCGGCCGCACGAACTAGTAAAGAATCAGCATAAGAATTGGCAATAGCTGAAAGGGTTTTTATCGAACAGGGCGCAACAATCATGCCAGCAGTTTTAAAGGAGCCGCTAGCGATATTGGCGGCAATATCTTTGTTGGAGTGAACATGATCAGCCAAAGTCTTGACCTCATTGGCACTCCACACCGTCTCCAAACCAATATTCATTTTGGCAGAGTCAGACATGACTAAATGCGTTTCAATATCAGGTTCTGTTTTCAAGACCTCAAGCAAGCGAATCCCATAAATGACTCCACTCGCTCCGGACATGCCTATTATTAGCTGCATTATTCGATGTTCTGAAAAATTGGGGGCAGATTGTTGCATCACATCCGTCTACTGGCAAGCGCAACCGCGGCCTAGTAACATGGCGACTTCTTA
>MDSV01235183.1_pt1 | contig 17963 bp, 10 predicted proteins | sample 810851 | NCBI WGS metagenome assembly MDSV01 (sample SAMN05326640, study PRJNA326480) | marine metagenome | isolation source: seawater | place: Atlantic Ocean: North East | collected 2012 | reverse complement strand
CAAGGTGCCTCCTGCGAGTCCTGCAATGGAACTTGAAGGAAGGGCCTTTTCCCAGATAGCCGGATCGTCGAGTGATCCATTAAAAAACTCTCCCCCGCCGCCACTTGTCTCGCCGCCAAAATAGAGTGGCTGCGGCTGGTCGAGCCCGTTACTTACCGAGCCCGTCGAAGCCTGCGTTCCATTACGAAAATAGGTCAGGGTGCTGCCGGCCTTGACTAGCGCGTGGTGTTGCCACTGTCCGGCAGGGAGGTCGGGATATTCCAGATTGTTGTTTCCTTGGCCATTCATGTGCCACTCGAGCTTGCTCGGAGTAAACTTAATGAACTGGCGAGGCGAAAAATCTGATCCGTTGGGGGCAAAGCGATTACCCAGGATGATCGAGTTCTGCTCCGTATCGCCGGGGGACCGGCGGGCCCAGAAGGACCAGGTGAAGTCCCGGGCCAAGGTCATGACCGGAATAGTGGTCGCCCCCGTATTGCCGAAACTTCCCGAATTGCCGGTGAAGGTAAGAAAAGAGCTACGAGTTTCATCGCTACCCCAACTCGTGCCGCTGAGAGAAGCTTCATTGCTGCTTTGGGAGACATCGCCTGCCGTGTTCCCGGTGCCTTCGTCGAGAGGCCAGTATCCCAGAAGGCCTTCACCGGCGCCTCTGGGTTCCGTAGCGCCAGCAAAGAAGACGCTGTTGCCGCTGGTCCACGCATCATCATCGAAAGAGGGGCTTTGCCAGTTGGGCGCTGGTGCTGTGTCGGTTTCCCGGTATTTCCACGCTGAGGACAGAGTGAGGATAGAGCTGACAGTTGGCGGTTGACCTTCGAGGGGAAAGTTGGAGGCGCCCGGTGTTCCGCCGGATTCAGAGCTGGCCACCCAGTTGAAAGGGCGGGACTCGGCGGTATTCTGCGTGCGCTTGGAGAGAGTTGCTCCCAAGCCGTCAGCGCCGACGGGCCAGTCACCGTCGTCGCCGTAGCTCACTGAGTCCATGGTGCGATCGCTGTTGTTGACCAGCCGCACGGTCTCGCCGTTGTTGGCGAGACGGCCGGTGAACGGGCCAAGAGCTCTTTTTCCGGTGAGAGTGTGGTGGTTGGGATCGGCGGCGATCAGAAGGTAGCCATGTCCCGGAATGATCGTGTCCTCGGCAAAGGTGTAATTCACGCCGCCTTCGAGCTCCCATCCCGACATGTCAACGTTTACGCCCATCAGGCTGCGCAGCTCGATCCATTCTGTATCGTTGTTTTCGTCGAGAGGGTGATAGTGGATCTCGTTAAAGACCACCACGCTGTCTCCGGCCTGAAGTGGGGAGGGCAGCCACAGAAGGATGAAAGCGTAGAGGATGGAGGCCCAGCCGGCCACCCACGGAGCCAGAGAGGCGCCTCCTGGTGCCGGCATCCGATGTTGATTGTGTCCTCCCTGAAAGATTAGGAGGAACTTCATGGGATAGTGACGCTGACGTCATCCAGATACCAACCGGGGAACTCGCCGAAGTTGTCGCTCATGAGGCGGAACTCGATTTTAATCAAATTACCCAATGCAGCGGCAGGGAGCTTTGTGCTGACGTTTTCCCAGAGGCCCAGGGTGGTTCCCTCGATAGCGGAGCTGACGACCGCGAGAAGTGAATTGTCGGCCGCGTTGAGAACTCGAATTTCACCCGCGTCAAAGACCTCTTCGATGTCCCGAAATTCGGAGTAATTCAGGGTGGCTTCTCCAGCTAGGCTAAGGTCGATGGCAGGAGAGCGCAGCCAGATGTCGGCATCGGCTTGATAATTTTCGGTGAGGTTCGTTCCAAAGCAGTTCAATCCACTGTTAGCGGCGGAAGGCCCGGGAGCGCCCGGCGATCCCAGTTCCCAGTTCGTATCGCCGGGAGCCGTGTCGTCTACCCCGGTGGTCCAGCCTCCTTGCCCATTCTCGAAGCTTTCCTCGAAGATCGGAACGGGAGGGGCGTCAAACTCCTCGATCACGAAGTAACGCTCGGAGTCTGCCGGCAGCGGCAAGGTAAGGGTGTTGGTCGCCGGGGTTGCGACAATATCCTGATTGCCGTCGTAGATGGGCCAGGTTTCCGGTTCACCGTTCGAGAGATCGGTCTCGCTGCGTAGATTGTAAAGTTTACCCAGAGCGCTTGGCCATGAGATGACGAGGTCGCCGCCAACCTGGTCGACGTCCAGCTGCATCTTGTTCGAGTTGGCTCCCGCTTTCACGTCGATCGCAAAAGCGTAGGTTCGGGTGAGATTTGCGAAGCCAAAGCTGTCGAGGGTGGCACCAACGCTCCCTGCTTCGGAAAAATTGGTGTTATTCGCGTGATCCGTACTACCGAAAGAGGTGTCGGTTAAGATGCTGTTGGTGACCCCGTCGGCGTTAGGGTTCTGGATTCCGGCTGCAATGGTGGCGCCTCCCTCAGGAACAGTGAATACGTTGTTTTCAGCGCCGAAGGGGACCGCGAATTGCATTCCGGGTTCGGTGTCGATGGTATCTCCGAAGGCGATCACGGTGTGAGAAGCCGGCCCGTTTACAATAGTAAGGAAGGGGAAGACCGGCTGGGTGCCTCCGTTGGTGAGGTCAGCGCCAGCGTTGTACTCCCAACTGAGTGCGGTGTATGTTCCGGCGTCCAGAAAGACCGTGTCAGTGATGTTGATGTTCTGGCGCATCTGATTAGAGAACCCGTCGGATTGGGTGTCGGTGACGCCAACGAGATTGGCTCCGAAGCCGATCTTGATTGTATTGGGACTGTTGGGGTCATTCGGGTCGCTTCCCAGCGCGAGTTCCTGTTCGTCCGTGCGTCCGTCACCATCGGTGTCGGGGTCATTGGGGTCTGTGCCAGCGGTCACTTCTTCTGCGTCCGTCAGCCCGTCATCATCACTGTCGGCGTTCCTTGGGTTCGTGCCATTGGCGATCTCGGTTCCATCATTGATGGTGTCTCCATCGCTATCGGCTTCCTGTGGATTAGTATTATTGGCGAGCTCCTCTTCGTTGCTCAGGCTGTCGTTATCGGGATCCCCGAGGGCCCCGTTTGGCCCGTCCTGAGCTCCAGCGGCACTTTCCCCGACGGTGCCGTCGTCATTGTCGTCCAAATTATTAGCGTTCTCCCATACGGTGGGGAGGCCGTCTCCATCTGCATCGGTCACCTCGCCCGGTTCGACTTCGATGGAGAAGGCGTAGGTTCGGGTCAAGTTGCCATGTCCGAAGCTGTCGAGAGTGTTTCCTACTCCGCCGGCTTCGTCGAAATTGGCGCTATTCGCATGGTCGGTGGTGCCGAAAGAGGTGTCGGTGAGGATGCTGTTCTGTACCGAGGCACCACTGGTGTTTTGCATGCCGGCAGCTACAGTAGCGCCCCCCGCTGGGATGGTGAAAGTGTCATTCGTGCCGCCGAAAGGGACGAGAGTCTGCACGCCGGGTTCAGTGTCGATGGTTTCGCCGAAGGCGATCACCGTGTGGTTGGCAGGGCCATTTACGATGACCAGAAAGGGAAAGACAGGTTGCGCAGCGCCATTGGTGGCGTCCGGTGCGGCATTGTAGTCCCAGGTCGTGGCGTGGTAAGTCCCTGCCTCCAGAAATACCGTATCAGTGATGTTGATGTTCTGACGCATCTGATTTGAATTACCATCGGAAGGCGTGTCCTGAACGCCGAGGAGGCCGGTTCCAAATCCGATCGTGATAGCGTGGACACGAGCTAGCAGGGCAAAGCTGAAGCAGGTGGTGAGGAGCAGTCTGTTAGACATGGTGAGTCAAGTGGTGGTAAATCGCTCGCGGCGACAAGATTGATTGGTTATCAGTGCGGTACAAGAATGGGGCAGTCAGATAACCTGACCGCCCCATAAAAAGTTGAGTAGTTGAGAGGGGACGGTAATCTCTTAGCGCCTTCTTCGGAGCATCAGGGCGGCTCCGCTGAGAAGGATGAGGGAGATGCCGGAGGGCTCTGGGATCTGCTCCACCTCGATCGAGAAGGCGTAAGTTCGAGTGAGGTTTGCGAAGCCGAAGCTGTCGAGGGTATTTCCTACTCCGCTGGCTTCATCAAAGTTGGCGCCGTTCGCATGGTCAGTCGTGCCAAAGCTTGTGTCAGTGAGGATGCTGTTCTGAACCGCGTCTGCGTTAGTGTTCTGAACTCCGGCGGCAACAGTGGCCCCTCCCGCCGGAATGGTGAAGGTGGCATTCGGTCCTCCAAAGACAACCAGGTTCTGAACTCCAGGCAAGGTGTCGATAGTGTCCCCAAAGGTGAGAACGGTGTGGTTACCCGGTCCGTTCACAATAGTAAGGAACGGAAAGACTGGCTGAGTCGCTCCGTTGGTAGCATCGGCCGCAGCCTGATAGTCCCAAGTCGTGGCCTGATAGACTCCCTCTGCCAGAAACACAGTGTCGGTAACATTGATGTTCTGCCTCATTTCGTTGGAAGTTCCGTTGGATGGGGTGTCCTGAACACCGACGAGATTTGGACCAAATCCAATGGTGACGGCACTGGCACTACTGATTAAAGCAAATGCTAAAAGGCTGGAGACTAATGACTTAGTTGACATGGCAGCAAAAAGTGTAGGTTTTGTAGAGATTTGCTTACTTGCTATTGGGCCGCAAGGAAAATCCAGAGGCTGCAGGGCGCTCGTGTGGGCTAAACCGCCTCGTTTTTGACAATGGGGTCGAGAAATCTCGTGGCTCCTAATAAAACTGGGCTGGGGGCTCTGCGCGAGAACGGGGCCTGTAAAGGTGGTCGAGACGTGATATAGGGCTGCGCTATGTTTGGTTTTCGCCTCTTGTTTTCTTCCTTGGTAGCTTGTGCCTTGGTTGTGGGGCTGGCGCTGTTTGCAGGTTGTGGAGGAAAGAAAGAGGAAAATTCGAGTGTCGGGACGGGTAGAGGTGCGGGACCGGACGAGCTGCTGCGTGTCACGGCAAAGGCGATTCAGCGCGTGCATCGTCCCGCCCTGGATCCTGAGGAGGGAGTCGGAGTACTAGGCTCGGCTATCAGAGTCGCCTCTACCGGTGAAGAGACTGTGGCCGATCTTGAGATAGCTGCACTGATACCCAAGCGCTCTGGTTGGAATTCTGAGCATCTGACGTTGTTGGTATCCGGGCTACTCTCTCAGGTTGCGGAGGCAGCCGTGGACAGTGATCCTAGCGGATTGATTTTGGAGGGGTTTCAGTCGTCTGCGCTCGTGCCCTCTGAGGTCCAGCAGCTCGTTCTTCCGGGAGGGATAAAAATTCTTACCGGGTCCTCATTTGGGCCCTCCGAGGCGAATCTTCCCCGGAAGTTGGTAGATCTGCGTGGACGAGTAGAAGGAGACAAGCGTGCCTCGGTACGCTTTAAGACGGTTGCTATTAATTTGGAAGGACAGGGTGAGGGCTTTAGCACAGAGGTTCTCGTCGAGGTGGTATCATCGGGTATTGATGGAAGGCGTGCCCAAATCGACGCCGTCTGGCAGTGCGATTGGGTTGGAAGAGAATCGCCGAGGCTCGCGGGTTTGAAGGTGACGAGTTACTGCGAAACTCATGTCCCCGGGGCGCTTTATGAGGATGCGACGAGGAGCGTCTTTGCCAAGGCTCCCTCGTTCACGCAGCAGATGATGCATGGGGTAGGTTACTGGTCCAAGCGGTTAACTAGAGTAGACGACATGCACATCACTGGTCACCAGGGTATTGCGGTTGGCGATGTCAACGGCGACGGACTGGATGATGTTTATGTTTGCGACGGCGGCGGTCTTCCAAATCGGCTCTACGTGCAACGTGAGGATGGAACAGTCGAAGATCGCTCTGCGGCTGCGGGAGTGGATTTTCTTGAGTCATCACGCAGTGCGCTGATCGTGGATCTTGATAATGATGGCGATCAGGATCTTGTGGTTGCGACGGTCGCCCTGGTGCTGTTTCTCGAAAATGACGGGGCCGGAGTCTTTTCGCTGCGGGGTGGGCATCCCGGGTCACCTGGACCTTACTCGATGGCGGCTGCAGATTATGATAACGATGGAGACTTGGATCTCTATGTTGCGGACTATGGAGCGGGTCGCAGTAGCTCCGGGGCTCAGGGATTTGAGGCCCAATCTCCAATTCCCTACAACGATGCCGAGAACGGTGGACGCAACATCCTTCTCGCTAATCATGGCAAGTTCCGATTTTCGGACGTGACCGAGTCGGTCGGGCTTGATCAGAACAATACGCGCTGGACGTTCGCAGCTTCCTGGGAGGATTACGATCAGGATGGAGATGCTGATCTCTACGTGGTGAATGATTTCGGAAGAAATTCTCTCTATCGAAATGATGGGGGAGTATTCAAGGATGTTGCGAGGGAGGCAGGAGTGGAGGACATGGCAGGAGGGATGTCGGCCTCGTGGGGAGATGCAGACGGTGACGGTCAGATGGATCTCTACGTTGGAAACATGTTTTCTGCCGCAGGAAACCGGGTGACCTATCAGAGGAAGTTCGAGGATTCGCGAGCTGGGGGAGATGCGGTTGCCCTGCAGCGCATGGCCCGGGGTAACAGCCTGTTCGTACAGGGAGCCAAGGGAGGCTTCCGTGACGAGAGCATGTCCGCCGGAGTGACCATGGGTCGTTGGGCATGGAGTTCCGGGTTCGTCGACTTGAACAACGATGGCCGGGAGGATCTTCTGGTGGCCAATGGGTATCTTTCGAACACCAAGGCAGATGACTTGTGAAGTTTCTTCTGGCGGCAGGTCGTGTCGCCTTCACCAGTTAACGAGCAGGACAAGGAAGGGGCCATACGGTATGGAGCTGCGTGGCAGGCGATCATGCAATTGGTGCGGAAGGGATCTTCGTGGAGTGGGTATGAGCGAAACTGTGCCTTTCTCAATGTGGGCGGTAAGTTCGTTGCATCGTCTCACGTAAGTGGACTTGATTTTGTGGATGACGGCAGGGGGGTGGCAGTGAGTGATTGGGATCAGGATGGGGACCTCGATCTCTGGTTTCGAAACCGCACGGCGCCTCGGATCCGTCTCATGCTAAATAGTTCCTCCTCAGGGCGCTCAGGGCGTTTCGTTGCTTTTCGACTCGAGGGAACAAAGGCTAATCGCGATGCGATTGGGGCCATCGTGGAGTTGGAAGTCTCCGGATATGATAAGCGCCTCATACGCTCGGTGCGGGCGGGAGACATGTTTCTATCTCAGTCAAGTAAGTGGGTGCATTTTGGATTGCCGGAAACGGCGGCTCTAAAACGAGTCAAGGTGCTGTGGCCTGGAGGAGAGCGGAGTGTGTTTGAACAGGTAAAAGCGGGACGGCGATACCATCTGAAAGAGGGAGAGAGGTCAGCGATTCCCATTGTAGTGGACCGAGGAGTGAGTCTCAAGGCGGAGGCTTTACCCGCGGTGGTGACCTCTAGCGGAAGGGCATCGGTTGTTTTGCCTGCTCCGCTCAGGCTCCCTCTTACCTCTTACGATGACGAGAAGGGGAGAAGAGCTAAGCTTCCCGACAGTATCTCCGGCCGCCTTTTGGTGCTTTGGTCTGCCAGTTGCCCTCATTGTCGCGAGGAACTTTCGGAGCTCGCAGATAGTCCTGTGGAGCTTCCGGTTCTGGCTCTGTGCGTTGATGGCCGCTCTGAAGAGGCCCGTAGCGCAGCACAGGCCTTGATTCTGGAAACGGGTTTCACTGGTGCCTGGGGAATGGTTGGTGAGGAGGAGATAGAGCAGGTATTTCTTTTGCAGGAAGCTCTGTTTGATTCTGCTCCCCAGTTCGCGGTTCCGTTGTCGCTCCTCCTGAATAACGAAAACGAGGTGATTGCTTTATATCGTGGAGCTCTCAATAAGGAGGTCTTGGAATATGATCGCCGAGAGGTGTTGCGGGCAATGGGGACACAATTGCGTGATTTGGCACCGCCATTTCCAGGGCGCTGGTTTACGGAGCCGGCCGCTGCGGGCTATGCTTCCAATCTGGTTGCCCGCCGCACTCAGGAACGGTATCCTGAATTTTCGGTTTTTTATCTGAGGGCTGCAGCTGAGAGTTCCCAGGGAGATAAGAGGCGGGCCCTCATGGCAGAGCTCGGAAGGAGGCATTATCTTCTCGCGATGGAATTCGACCGGCGACAACTCAGCGAGAGGTCGGCGTTTCATTTTTCGAGTTCTCTGGAGGTCGCACCGACCAATCCCTCCGTTCACAATGACTTCGGCTCATCCCTTGCTCGTCGGGGATTATTCAAAGAGGGGGCTCACCACTTCATGGAGGCTCTCCGGCTGAAGCCGGACTTTCCACTCGCGAAGGAGAATCTGGCTAAGGCTCAGAGGCTACTGGAGCAATCGAAATAGGCAGGCGAATTACAGAGGGCAAAAGTTTGCTTATCGAGTTTAACCTCATTCAACTATAGTAGAACTTCTGGGTCTGACTCCTGTTCGTGACTTGATGAGTTGCATGGGTTACGGGCTGCCCTCGGCAACCACTTTCACGAAGTGAACTTTGTTGAGTTCGCCTTTTCGTTTGCCCAGTCGCATGAGTCCCTCGCCGCAGGTCACCAAGCTCTCGCGGTCGTTGAGGCGGCACACTCCCGAATTTCCCAAGGTGGCATGGTTTTCCGGGATGAGAACGCGTTCGGTGGAGCGGATCACGCGCAGTGTTTCTGGATGAACCTGCCCGATAAAGAGGGGCGCGCGGTGTCTGAATACATGGTCGTTGTCTGCTCCCCTGCGCGTATAGATCAAAAACAGACCGCTTCCAGCCGTGATCCAGTGCTGTTGGGTGTTGTAACTACCTAAGGACGTCCCGTCATCGAACTTCCATTCACGGATGGATTCGAAATTGATGCCGTCCTTTCCCCTCGTCACGAATGCGGAGTGGTCGGCTCTCAGCGTCAGATAGTACCACCCTTCAAATTCAGTCAACGATGGTTCGTAGAGTCCGCGATCCTGTGGGATGTTCAACTCTGAACCATGCTCCTTGTAGGTCAGGGTCTCGCCGTCGAATCCACAGCGAACGACGACCGTGGTGTAATTGCGCTGCTTGAGGCCTCTCTGATAGCGGACGGGAAGGAGGATGTCTCCATTGGGTAAATCGACACGCTGGTTGTTGCCGGCGTTTGGAGCCACGATCGCCATCCCCAACCGATCCTTTTCCGGCATCTTCAAAAACTTCATCGGCGCCCACTCGCCGCTTTTTGGATTCATCACCGCATACGAGACTTTCTCACGGTTGAAGATCTCGCGCTTACCGCCTTCGAAGTTGAAGGTCTTACCGGTTGCGATGATCAGCCCTGACTTCGCATGCCAGGTCGGCCACATGTCGCCGGGTGCCACCTCAAATCCATTGTCCTCCTTGGCACGTTTCAACGAGTGAATAATCTCAGGCTTGCTCCAGGTCTTTCCTTCATCCCGGCTCAGGGACTGATAGATGTCGTGAAAGTCGTGCGACACCTTCTTTCCCGTCTCTGACATGGTGGTGATCCACAGAGGCCGTTCGCCTGGAACTTGCGCGGTACGGGCCTGCCACCAATCCCATCGCTCTGTTCCTTGAATAGCAGTGAGCTTCTCCACTCTCAGTTCCACCTTCTTGACCGGTAAAGGTTCCTGAGCGCACATCAATGTCGACCACGGCTTGTGAGTCGTCGAAGGTTTCTCCGGGCGTGTCTTGCGGAGGATCTGCTCGCTGAACGGCATGGGCATTTTCTCGCGGTGATGATAGTGGCGGTAAGCAAGCTCGAACACTGGCACCCCCCAGCCGCGTCCGACCTCTGAGATCTTGTGATGATCGTACCACCCGCCGACACTCACGAACCGCTCGAAGGGGACCGCGTGGCCCAGCCCATACTTGGCACAGTATTCGAAGGCGGTAGCGAGTCTGTTCCCAGCCGTTTCGTAGAGATTCAAGCCCTGATTACGGGCGATCTCCGCCGCCGAAGTGAGATAGCCGAGTCCCATCAGGGTGTGATGCTGATCGCGTCCACTCTCCTGGCACTGGCCCGAGGGCCTGATGTAATTGGTGAGCCGGCCGTTTCCCTCGCCGTTGAGAAAGTAATCGACCCCTCGTTGGTAGATGGACTGGTCATCGAGGAAGATTCCTATTCCCATCATGGTCTGGATCATGGATGCATCCCAATTGCCATTGGCTCTCGGATAAAAGTTCTCGATGACCGGGTAGAGAACTTCGCGCAACATTTTTGCGAAACGTTCGCGATCGGCCACACTCCACTCGGTGTCACTGTGTGCGATCAGTTCCGCCGCGTTTACGAAGTGAATTCCGGTAATGCCAACCAGAAGGCGGGCATCGTGACCCTCGACGCTTTTTAGGGTTTGAGCGTAGTCATTCAGAATCTCGATAGTCTTGCTGGCGTGAGCTCGTGATCCGCTCAACGACCAGTGGAGAGCGTGGGTGTAGGCCGCTACCGAATCGTCCATCAACTCTCTCATTCCTGTGCTGCTCTTTCCCCGCCGGCCGCGAACGACATTCGGATGAGCCCTTGACTCATGGTCGAGAGAAGCCCACCGATGAGAGATCAGGGCCTGCCAGGCTGAAGCCCACGGTTCGTCTCCAGACGCGATTTTCTCACGAACGAAGTTGAGCTCTGACGGGCTGTGCAGAACTCCTGGATGGGTAAAAGGAGCTGGATTCTCTGCGGCAGAGGGCTGCTGAAAGAGAATGCAGAGAAGGAAAAGGGTTCGGTACGGAAGCACAGGGAAGAATCAGGGCTGGGGATCCATGCTCAAGGGCAAAGTTTCTGGATGGATCGCAAAATTTCGACCCCCTCTGGAGTCAGGGCGAAGCCGAGCACAAGACTCCGCGCGAGTCATCCTCGAGCGGAGATGACTGTTCGCAACTCGCATTCGGGCCAGCGATTCACGCTCTGGAAGGCTATTTTGCTGAGGCCAGAAATGCTGGATCACGCGGGTTGTATCTTCGGAATGCCGGCTTCTACCGTGAACATTGCTCTGGAAGCCGTCTTGCCACCCGGTCTCAGGACATCATCGATAACCTTGAAATCAGCTGTATAGGTTTTCGGAGTAATATCGCACAGAACGTAACCACGTTCCCGGTTGAAGAATTTGGTGCACGGGTTACGGGCAAGAAACTCGTTGAGTCCATCGGTTTTTGAAGAGCCGTTGCCACCGCTCGAGAGAGACGTTGTGACAAATTCGGTAGCGACAATGTCCTCCTCTGGTTTGAAGTCGTTGACACGTAATTCGTTCGCCCAATTTGAGTGAATATCACCGGTGAGGACCACCGGATTCTTTATTTTGTGATCGTGTATATACTTAAGAAGTAACTGACGTTCATGTGCATAGCCCGGCCACTGATCCATGGAATAGACAGCAGGGGAATCGGGTCTCGCTCGGTCCGCCAGAGCCATCATCACTTGTTGGGCGAGAATGTTCCAAGTTGCTCCAGAGGAGGAGAGGGTTTCAAAGAGCCACTTGCGTTGGTCCAATCCAAGCAAGGTATTGCGTGGATCGAGGGCCGCTGTGTTCACAGGGCTCTTGCGATCATTGTTGGGCTGATCGGTCCGGTATTGGCGTGTGTCGAGGACATAAAAGTCAGCGAGGGTGCCAAAATGTGCTTTGCGGTAGAGCGCCATTTTGGGGCCTACGGGGAGAGATGACCGGCGCAGCGGCATCATTTCGTAGTAGGCTTGGTAGGCATTCGCCCGCCGGATGAGGAAATTCTCCGGCTTCACATGTTTCTCCTCGGAAATGGCGTTGGCACAGTTGTTGTCGAACTCGTGATCATCCCAGGTGACGAACCAAGGACAAGTTGCGTGCATCTTCTGGAGATCCTTGTCGCTGCGATATTGAGCGTAGCGAGAACGGTATTGATCGAGTGTCTCGATTTCGGGGCCATGATGCTTCCGCACGCGGCCATTCACTCCTGAATACTCGTAGATATAATCACCGAGATGAAAAACGAGATCCGGGTCATCAGCGGCCATTTGCTGGTAGGCGGTAAAGAGGCCCTGCTCATAATTCTGGCAGGAAGTGACTGCGAAACGGAGTTTCTCTGGAGAATCGGCGGGAGCCGGAAGAGTACGGGTGCGCCCGATTGGGGAGGTGGCCCCTCCCGACTGGAAACGGTAGAAATACCAGTGACCAGCTTTTAGTCCCGCGGGTTCGACATGAACCGAATGACCGAGTGCGGGCGTGGCGTTAATCTTGCCACTTTGGATGATCGTTTTGAAGGCGCTGTCTGCGGCAAGTTCCCAGTGGACTGCTACCGGTGTATTCGGCATTCCTCCGTTAGGCTCCAGAGGCTTGGGGGCGAGCCGAGTCCAAAGAACAACGCTCTGATGATCGGGATCACCAGAGGCCACGCCGCAGGTGAAAGGGTCACTGGTAAAGCTGTGCCGTGGGGCAGCAGAAGCGCATTGACCTGATAATGGAACAGAGGCGAGGGATGCGGCGTAGGCGAGAAAAAGGCGCCGGGAAAACTCACCCTCATGTTGGAAGGCGCTTCTTAGCTTGTCTAATTTCATGGGCGTATGTCCGTCGAAGCAGCCGTAGCGGAGACTGAATACCTGGGCTCTCCTCGAGGAGTTTGATGGGTTAGAGAGAAATCGCCCGGATCGAGGCGGCCTGTCAACGGGCGCACATCAACCGGATAGTGGATTTGCACGCTCCAGTCCTAGTGGGGTGTATGAACTTGGACAAGACTTTGCTGCTGTCCTTTCCCGGCAATCGATGGCACTCTCAAAGCCGTGCAAAAAAGACTTCTCCCTCTGATTATCGTTGGATTTTTAGGCCTCGGGATCGGGCTGCTGTTTCCACGACTGAAGACTCACGCAGTGGATAGATCTGTTGCTTCCGTCCTACCTGAAAAGTCTGTCCTTTGGAAGGGGCACCAGTGGGTCAAGGGGGGCAAAAAGTTCAGAAGGGCTCACCCCGGCAGAGACACCCTGCAGGTGCCTCCTCTGGAGGTGGATCGGTTGCGAAAGGAACACGCTCCTGAAAAAGGGAAGCCTCTTCGCTTTGCTGAGAGATGGCCAGTCGATGTGACGCCCAGCAGCCACGGGCGCTGGGAAGATAGTGGCACGAAGAGTCGCTGGACCGTTCGGATCGAAGCGCCTGGGGCACAGAATCTCAACCTGGCATTTTCCCAATTCCGTCTGCCAGCGAGCGCCCAGTTGGAGCTCAGAGTAAACGGAGAATTAATGGTCAGGCCGTTCACAGCAGAGGACAACGAAAACCACGGAGAGCTTTGGACTCCATTGGTAGCGGGGGACGAGCTGGAACTCGTCCTCGATGTTGCGGATGATGAACGTGAGCAGGTGGATCTTCGCTTGAGCGGGATACACAGGGGCTTCCGCTCCTTCAGCTTTGCGGCGGGCAGGGAGAAATTGGAGGGTTCTGCTCCGGCTGGAGACTGCCATATCGATGTGGTCTGTACCGCAGAGGAGTCCGGGGCTGGTGGTTTGATTGATCAGTTCCGCGATCAGATCAAGGCGGCCGGGGTCTATATTCTCAGTGGGACGTATTTTTGTTCGGGAGCTGCGATTAACAATACCCGCAATGACAAAAGGCCTCTTTTTCTGACCGCAGATCATTGCGGAATTACGTTGTCTAATGCTGCAAGCATGTTGGTTTACTGGAATCACGAGAATAGCTCCTGTCGAACTCGAGGGACTTCTCCCAATGCGAGCGCTGGGAACGGGCCGGTCAATAATTTCAATAGCGGCGCGAGATTGCGCGCAGCGTTTGAGGCTTCCGACATGACCCTCGTAGAGCTCGATGATCCGATCAATGAGGATCACGGAGTGTTCCTTGCAGGCTGGTCCCGCGTTGGTGTTCCTGAGTTGGGGGTAGGTATCCACTTTCCCAAAGGATCTGAGAAGCGGATCAGTTTTGACTTTGATGAACCGCGTTCGACGAATTATTTGAGCTCAGAAGAAGATAATGGGGCCACTCACTGGAGGATTGTTGGATGGGAGCTCGGTTCAACTGAGGGCGGTTCCTCCGGGTCGCCGATGTTTGATCAGAATGGGCGGATAGTGGGGCAGCTTCATGGAGGATATGCCGCCTGCGGTAATGATCGGTCAGATTGGTATGGTAAGGTGTCGCGTAGCTGGGAGGGAGGGGGGTCGCCAGGTTCAAGGCTGCGTGATTGGTTGGATCCCGATGGGAGTGGGGTATCTGAACTCGACGGAATTTTCCTGAGGGATCCTGATGGGAATGATCCGGTGGACCCTCCTTCGCCTCCTGTGATTGGGTCGTCACCTCAAGATGCAATCTCCCTCGGATCGGTAGCGGCGGGGCAATATAGCTTTGATACGAGAAACTCTGTCGTAGCAGATACGGAGTTGGGGCTTTACGACTCATCTGGTATCCGGTTGGGGTCCAATGACGATAGCGTGCTGGGCCGAGGGAGCCTTTTGACTGGGGAACTAACTCCTGGAACCTATTTTCTGGCGGCTGGTTCCTATAATACGGTGTTCAGCCAAAGCGATTTTGGTGTGGTCGCCCCCCCAGGAATCAGTGATTCCATCACGCTCAATGTAGGGGCAGGGGCATTTAATCCAGATGCTGATATTTTAGCTACGGCGACGGGAGCAGTGTCCTCGGGAGCCATCTGGTTCTTTATTGAAGTCACTGAAGCAGTCCCTGAACTCGCGGGAGAAACTCCTGAACGGGCAATTCCCTTAGGAACAGTTTCAGGAGGGTTGCTCAGCATTGATACTTCGGGGTCGTCGATAGGAGATACCGAGCTGGCTGCCTTTAATAGTTCTGGTGAGCTACTGGATTCTAATGATGACAGCGTCCTTGATCTGCAAAGTGTTCTCTCTGGAGAGCTTTCCGCAGGGACCTACTTTATTGCTGCGGGTGCATGGAATGCCAGCTTTGGGAACAATTTTGAGGCCGTAGCACCGGCTAACCAGCCATCGGTTACTGTCAATGTCCGTCGGGGCAATTTTGACCCTGCGACCGAGGTTGTAGCAACTGCGAGTGGAGAAGTTGCTACAGGGGTTGTGTGGTTTTCTCTCGAAGTTACCGCGCCTGCTCCTGAGCCGGTAGGAGATACTCCCGCCACGGCGCTCACTCTCGCTCCGATCCGTGCGGGGGTCGTCAGTCTCGATACTGATGGCTCCGCGGTAGAAGATACGGAAATCGGTCTCTATGACGCCTCTGGCGAATTGTTGGCGACAAATGATGATAGTGTGCTGGGCCGGGGTAGCCTTCTTACACGAGAACTGGAGCCGGGAAGGTATTTTCTTGCAGCAGGTTCCTATAATACGGTGTTCAACCAAGGAGGTTTTAGTGTGGTTGCGCCCTCAGGAATCGGTGATGCGATCACGGTCAACCTCCGGGCTGGCCCATTCGATCTGGCAACCGAACCGACAGCCACCGTGGAAGGGCAAAACCTCAATGGTGCGCTCTGGTTTGTCATAACGGTTGAGGAAAACGATCCAGGAAATTTGGATTCCGATCTCGATAATGACGGGCTGTCTCTGGGCGCTGAAATTACGGCAGGGACAGATCCCTCAAATCCGGATAGCGATAGTGACGGATGGAATGATGGTGATGAAATTAACCTCCGGGCAAATCCCCTTGATGCTGCAGATCGGCCTTCTTCAGTCCCGGTCTTCACGGCGACCCCGGGCATAATTTCGGTGGCCTTTGCCTCCCGGTCCGACCGAACCTATCGTATCGAACAATCTAGCGATTTGGAGAACTGGAATGTCCTTGAAGGAACGATTTCGGGCAGGGGTGCCGTGGTGTCCCGGGATATCCCCGTTGAAGGTAATCGTAGGTTTTTCCGGATCTCTGAGGAGTAGGGGCAGGGCTCGACTATGGTTACAGTTCAATGTCTAAAGCGAACGATTTTGTAATGGAGAGGGAGCAAACCAGCTTGGAATGTACGGAGACATAGGAAAAACCATCCGCATGACGCGGGGCGACCAGAAGCAGAGAGCAAGCAATGGTTCTCTCTGGGGTCAGACGAGGCCAGTTGCAAACTAGAGGCAGAGGCATGAGTCAGCGCTTTAGCAAAGAGGTATACCGCCAAAGCGGGCCTGACGAAGACCCAGCGAAGCGAACTGTGGATAAAGTTAGAGGTCGCAAAGAGCGCTCAAAATTAGCGTGGAACTACGGGGTGTATTTTAAGGTTATGCGAGTCCTTCATTGGACAATCGGAGTGGGAATCGGTATCGCGCTCATTGTCGCTATCATTATAAAGAACAGCCAGTGATTACAGCAGCGGGCTGGGATTTGTGGAGATCCGTTACTTGAGAGTCTTGCCCTAGTCTCAGCTTCATAGCCCTCCAGAAAGCCAATCGGAAAAAGAATCATCATTGCATATGAAATCTTTAAACAAGGTCGCTGAGTCCTTTTATCGGTTCTTCAAAGACGGGGTTTTTACTCCGGCTATCGACGACATCTCTGCATTGACGATGGAAGAAGCCTATGAGTGCCAGAGGATTTATCAGGCACTCAGATTCTCAGATGGTGACGAGTCCTTGGGTTATAAGGTTGGCTGTACGAGCGCTGCCATTCGTGAGCAATTTGGATTTAATGATCCAATTTGCGGTTGCCTGATGACCCCGGGACTTGTTCAGGAGGGAGCGCCCCTCAAGGCAAACCAATATCATTCGTTAGCTATTGAACCCGAATTTGTTCTCACCCTTAAGCGGGATCTTTTGGATGAAGATATTACCGACGATGAGTTGCTGGATGCGATTGAGTGCATACAACCGGGGATAGAGCTGCACAATTACGTCTACCACTACCCACAACCCACCCGGCAGGAATTGATTTGTTCAAATGGGATTTTTGCCGGATTGATTGTGGGAAGCTCAAAGGTAGGGGCGTGGGACATAAATTGGAAGTCCGAGGGAGTGACAGTCCTGGTAAATGGGAAAGTGGTGGCGACAGGAGTGGCGGCTGACATTATGGGAAGCCCCCTGAATTCCCTGCGATTTCTTATCAGGCATCTCCGTGAAAGTGGGAAGGTGTTACAAGCTGGCGAGATAGTCATACCCGGGTCGGCAACAGAACTGATTTCAGTAGGTGCGGGAGACGAGGTCACTTGTAGCTTTACCAATGCAGGAAAAATATCCACGAGTTTTGGCTAGACGGAGACATGCTCTGCGTGAGGCGTGTTGTCTTTTCGATTGATGTGCGTATTGGTGAGATCCAAATGCTTTTTTCTTTGGAATATACGGGATAGATGAACTAAGTGAAGCTGCACTGACTAGTAATGAAATCTCGAAGACACTTTATCAACTTAAGTGGTTTGTCTGCCCTGGGGCTCATGGGAGGTTCCTATGCTGCCGAGACTGCGAAGGAACCGTTTATCCATGGGTTCAACTTCAAATTCAAAAAAGGTGTTCCTGAAGGGGAAGTCGCATCTTTGATGCGGGAATTGGCCGCACTGAAAGGGAAAATCTCCGTTCTCAAGGAATTCTTTATTGGCAAAAATATCGCCAAGAGAACCCATGGGTTCCAGTATGGTGAGATTGCAGTCTTTGATAAGAAAGAGGACCTTATGCTGTATGAGAAGCACCCTGAGCATCAGAAACTGGTCAAAAAGATTCTGCCTCGACTAGAGATTGGTAATGGAATGGATTTTTTTCCGATCGGGAAGGCGAAGACAAAACTTGGGGCGGCGAGTTACAAGGGGCATTTCGTTCATGCCTTCAATTTTAAATTTAAGGATGGGGTCTCGGAGGAAGAAATTGCTGGGTTGATGAATGAACTCGCCAGCCTGAAGGACAAGATTCCAGTTCTCAAGGAATTGGTGGTTGGAAAAAACGAGGCTTACTGGCACAGAGGATTTCAATACGGCCAGATCTCCGTCTTTGAGAAAAAAGAGGATCTGATGGCCTATGATAAACATCCTGAGCACACAAAGCTGGTGCGTAAGATTGGCCCTAAGATTGTGGGTGGACACGCCATGGATTTTATTCCCATAGACGCATGAGTTTTTAGGTCCCTGCGTAGAAGTAAGAAGTTCGTCCTGCACACTCTTATGACTTCCACTTATCAGGAGATAAGCACGGGCCTGGTGGCTCCCAGGGGTGTGAGATTAGGGTCTTTTCTCGGGCGGTAAGGGTTTGCTGCGAACCACCTTACTTCCTTTCT
>MDSV01025723.1_pt1 | contig 17963 bp, 15 predicted proteins | sample 810851 | NCBI WGS metagenome assembly MDSV01 (sample SAMN05326640, study PRJNA326480) | marine metagenome | isolation source: seawater | place: Atlantic Ocean: North East | collected 2012 | reverse complement strand
TTCCGTCCTGTAGCAACAGTTGAAAGAGTTTGTAATTCTGTAGCGGCTTTCTTTTTTAGTTTGAAGGAGATGCCAAAACTTTCACCTTTCTCAGTGAGGAACGGATAAAATCCGTCTATATCTTTTTGTTTGAAAATGGGCTTAATGAGTACCTGATGCACTTTGGAATTGATATTAACCTTAACAGTGTTTTTTTGAGACTCAGATTCTGCGGATTCAAGATGAAAACTAATCGTTCCCGAGTCTCTACGTTTTGCGGCAATCGAAAACAACAAAAGGAGAAAAATAAGGAATAGTTTGAATCTCTTAATCATTTAAACATTGAACCACAGTCAAAATTTCGCGCAACCAGCATTATTAACTTACTTCAGTTCATTTATGGGGTAGTAAGTCGAAGCTATTAAACATCTATAATACCAGTATTTTTTTAGAAATTGTACCTAATGCTAATGATTTTAAGGAAATTGGTTATACTTAAATGTTCATTTTAGTAGACGAAATTGATAAATTTAAGAAAGGAGTAAAAATGATATTAGATGCCTTGCATGATCTACCAGTAAGAGGCTAAATTCTGCCCCCGAACTATTAATATTTTCATTTTCCGTATATTCCAAAAATAAACCCCCAGAATTGAATATGGATGCACCTAAGGAGCTCATTACAGAGGAGCAGCTCGATCCCAAACAAGTGACACTTTTTCTTAAGGCACAAAGTGCTATTGAGTTGTCGAACTATGATTATGCTTTGAGCATTCTTCATAACATATTGAAGGAAGCTCCTTCTTTCTTAAAAGGGAGAGAAATATTACGAGCAGCTCAAGGTGCGAGGTGGCGTACATCAGGTAAGAAAGGTAAGAGCCTTCTTTCTGGAGGTATGCTTAAGGTTAAAAATAAAATTAAGAAAGATCCTCTTGGGGCCATTGGAGAAATAGAGAAAAAATTAGATAGTGACCCATATAATGTTGAAGCAAATACCCTCTTTTACGAAGCCTTCATGGCTCTAGGGATTCCCGAAGTCGCTACTTTCGGGTTAGAGACTATTCGTGAAGGTCATCCTAGTAATTACAAAAATCTTCATAAGCTTGGTGATCATTACCTGGCCGAAGGTGATGGGACAGAAGCTGCAAAGATTTATGACCAGATAGTTCAATCAGATCCTTCCGATGGTGAGGCTCGCAAAAAAGCTAAGGATGCGTCCGCTCAGGCAACAATGGCCAAAGGTGGTTGGGGCCTTGCTGACCGTTCCTTTAAGGATCTCCTCAAGGACCAGGACGAGGCTCAGAGTCTTGAGAGCGCTGCAAGAATTGGTGCAACTAAGGAACAGATGGCAGCCCAGCTCGCAGATCTCGGAGCTCAATATTCAGAAGACCCTCAAAATCTCGATGTTGTTAAGAAGATAGCGGATCTATATGAAAGGTTAGAAGATTGGGAGAATTCGGCATCTTATTATGAGTATGCTTTTTCGTTGAGCGAATCTGACGAAACTCTGCAGCGTAAAGCTGAAGACGCTAAAGATAGTTTAAGGGCTCAAAAGATTAAGAATTTAGAATCGGATATTGAACAAGGAGGAGATGGTGTTGAAGATAAGAAGGCACAACTGGATGAATTACGAAATGCATCGATAGAGCAGCAAATAAAAGAGGCTGAGATTCGAGTCGAACGTAATCCTACGGATCCACAACTTCGTTTTGATCTTGGTTCGCATTTGTTTACAGCGGGGCAGTATCGAGAAGCAATTCCGCATCTTCAGAAAGCGAAGAATAATCCGCATATCCGTATTCGTTCTATGCTGATGTTAGGCCGATGCTACGATGAAATGAAAATGTATGACTTGGCTGTCAGTTCTCTCAACGATGCTAATGCAGAGCTATTTGCCATGGACAATACAAAGAAGGAGATTTTATTTAATCTTGGATTGGTATATGACAAGCTAGGTGACAAGGATAAATCTCTTGAAAGTTTCAAAGAGATTTATAACGCGGACTATGATTATAGAGACGTGGCTAAGCGCGTTGAAGAATCCTATTCTTAATAATAGGTTTTTGTAGTTACATAATTCGATCGTTCCGTTTACGAGTCAGCGTTACGTTGTCTTGAGTGCATATCTAGCTTTTAGGGCTTGCGTTGGATTGTCATAATAAGATTTAATTGAGAAAAATCACATTATTAGTTGTCTTCACAAACTGACATACCGAGGAAATCGATTTATAGATTATCGATTTATCAGCGTTGCCTCGAGCGGCTCAGAGAGAATGGTCTTGAAACTGTTTCTTCAAATGCTCTGGCAAAAGCTGCTGGTGTTAAATCGACTCAGTTGAGGAAAGACTTGGCGCATTTTGGACAATTTGGTACTCGGGGCCTTGGCTATAACGTTGAAGCATTGATTGAAGTTATTACAGGTGTCTTAGGAACAAATAGTCTATTACCTGTTATTCTAGTGGGAGTTGGTAATTTGGGAGCGGCACTTTTAAGATATAGCGGTTTTGTCAAAGAAGGGTTTGAGATTTCGGCTGCTTTTGAAGCTGATCCGAGCCGTGCCAAGTTAGTGAAAGCGAATGTGCCTGTTATGGCTGCTTCCTTAATGGCTCAATACGTTAATGAGAATAACGTTAAGATTGCCATCTTGGCAGTTCCTCCAGAAACGGCCCAAGAAGTTGCAAATAATCTTGTACAGGTAGGAGTCCAAGCATTTCTAAATTTCTCTCCAACAGTATTGAAGACTCCGGATAATGTTATTGTGAATTCTGTTGATTTAGCTTTAGAGCTCGAGCATTTAAGCTACTTCGTTAAATAGTCAGTACTATTCGAATTTTACTTCGTTGATATGTTTCATGAAAGGTGGCAATGTGGATTCATAAGAGAATAATGGTTTCTGCTCATATGGAGAGCATTTATCTAACGAGGTTCTGATGATAATTAGGCAACAAATAAGATTTGCAGTCTTTGGATCTGTTGTTTTGCATTTGCTTTTTGCTTTTGGAATTACAACTATGCTTGCCTATAAACGTTCTCTTCCGCCGAGCAATGATAATTTTAAGAATGCATTGGATTTAGGTTCTGGTTTTAATTTGTCTTCTTTTTCTGATTTCACATATGCTTCTCGCGAGATTGGTGAGCCCGTTCATGGTGGATCGTCTGTTGGGGGATCGGTTTGGTGGAAATGGAATGCAAAAGAAGAATGTGAGGTTGAATTAAATGTGGATTCTGTGGATTTTGAAGATGTGGTTGGAGTTTATAGGGGATCGATGATGGAAACTTTAATCAAGGTTGCATCTCGTAAAGAAGTTGAGAGTAAATCATTGGTGTTCTTTGCTGAGCCGGGAACTTTATATCATTTTGTAGTGGCCTCTACTCAGCCAGGCATGGAGGGTTCGGTAGAATTGCAAATGGATGTCAGAGGCGAGGAGGAAGAAGAATTAATAGTTTTGTTACCAGAAATGTTTATCCATGAGGATCTTGAAAAAGAAAAAAACTTTATAAGAACTGAATCTAATACTCATTCGGATGTTGTTCCCTCTAATGCGAATTTGGAATCAGATCGCAATACTTTGGCGGCAAGTGATTCTGAACCTTCTGATGAGGGTAAAGATACTGTTCCAAATATTGATGGGAGAGATCTTCCATTTGGTGATCTTGCAAAAAAGGATTATTCGGATGGAGAAGAGGATGCTAATTTTCTACCAGTGCTCCCGCAATGGGCACCAGAGAAAAACAGTAGTATAGGTTCTATATCTGAGAAGAGAATTAATGAGAGTAGAAATGAAAGAGATGAGGCAGAAGAAATAGAACAGAACGAACCAGATGGATTATTTTCTAAGACTTTGGCGGAAGAGCAGGAATCCGAAGAGCAAGATCTCATTGAGTCGGAACTGAATAAAAAAAATAGTGCTAATGATTCTGCTCTAACTGAATTTCAAAAGAATGAAGAACCTGAAGTTATCTCTGAAGATGCTCAAGAATCATTAGTGGCTGAACCATTGAATCCATCGAATCAATTGAATGAAAGGGTTCCTGTTCATGATCAAGCGAAGAAAGCCTTTCAGGTCCATTCTCCTAAAAAGAAGAGCGTCGGTAAATTAAGTAATCTTGGTCAGGCAGCGTTGGATGTAGAAGAAACGGTCTTGGGCCATTACAAGAAGAAGGTCGATTTGGCGGTCCAGAAGAGTTGGCACCGTGCGCGTACTGCTCACGCTGATTTTGTTAAATTCGGTTCTTTGAAGGTTAGGTTTTGGGTTAACCAAAGTGGCGACATAGTTGATATTAGACTTCTTCGTAACGATGCTGATCCAGTTATGGTCGATTTCTCGATTAGCGGTATACTTCGAGCAGATATACCTCCTGTGCCAAAAGATCTCATTGAATTGACTCAGGACGGAAGGATGGAATTTGAGTATGAGATTATTATTTACTAACTGAATACATGTATTACGTCGGCTTTTTATCTGAATTACCTAATTCATTGAATTCTGTATACAAGTTTCTTATGGACGGAGGCGTTTTTATGTTTTGCCTTCTGTTGCTGTCTTTTTTATCAGTGACCGTCATACTCATGAAACTGGTTTCATTGAGGGAACAGCGAGTAGTTCCCAAAAAAGTTCAAAAAGCTATGAAAGGAGCTCAAGAGTATATTGAGGCGGATAATGTTATTAATCTGGTCAATTGTTTGAGATCAAACCCGTCAGCCCTTTCTCGTATTGGTTTAGGTGTCATCGAAGGTGCTCCTTCTAGCCGTATAGAATCATCTTCAACTGCCGAAGCAAGAGCACGAGAAGAAATTGTAGTTTTGGAAAGAGGAATTGCTCTTTTAGAAGTAGTCATAACTATTGCTCCTTTACTTGGTCTGTTGGGAACTGTTTCGGGCCTTGTGGGAGTTTTTAGTAATGTAGATATTGAGGGGGCTGGAAGCTCTCGGGTGCAAGTTTCTAGTGGCATTGCAGAAGCCTTAAACACAACAATAGCTGGCCTTGCTGTTGCTGTTCCTACAGTCATAGCACATAGTTATTTTACTAAGAAATTAGAAAGGATGGGTGTTCGTATGGAAGTGCTCACTGATAATCTAATTTCAGCTTTCTATAAAAACCCCAGCGAAATACTTTATTCTAAACTCAAAGGTTTAGTAGGGGACAAGGACAAGTAAGGAGAAAATAATTAAAACTAATGAATTTTGTTAGTAAGCGTTCTACTAGGCCTTTGGTCCCTATAGTTTCTCTAATTGATATTTTAGCGATTCTATTAATTTATTTTATACTCACCTCTGCCCCCAAAGAAGATAAATCTTTTACAAGTATTACTCTTCCTACAGCAAGTTCTTTGGCCAAAAAAGTCGATCCTGGATTGAGAATTGAGCTAGCTCTCACAGCGGATTCAAAATTGATTCTTGGTTCAGAGGACGTTCCTCAGAATCAATTGGCAACGAGGCTCAAGCGGCTAAAGAAAGAACGGCCTGACCTTGGTCTGGAACTCAGAGCTGATGAGAGGGCTCCACTTAAAAGTCTAGTCGCCGCATGGGATGCTTTGACTCGGGCCGGATATCCGGTTAAGGATGTGCCTGCGCGCATTCTAATTGATAAACAGAATAATTCTACACAACCGTGATTCGTGAAATTGTTATATATGGTGATCCTGTATTACGTAAGAAGTGTGATTTAGTTAAGAATTTCTCTGAGGATATTCATTCGTTAGTGGAAGACATGCTTGAAACAATGGTGTCTGCTGAGGGGATTGGCTTGGCTGCTCCTCAGATAGGGGTTCCGACTCAATTGGCAGTAGTGGATGTTTCTCATGACCCGGAATGCATTAGCTATCTAAGAGTAGATGGTAAGGATGTTGATCTTGTTGATATGATGCCTCTAATTTTTGCTAATCCAGAGCTCGAATTTGATGGGGAACAAGATGTGATGACTGAAGGATGTCTGAGTTTCCCTGAAATACAGGGTGAAGTGACGAGGCCCTATGAAGTGAAAGCTAAAGTTAAACTAATAAATGGGGATATAGTCACAATTGAGACGGACGGTTTGCTTTCGCGAGCCATTCAACATGAAACAGATCATTTAAACGGTGTTTTGTTCATAGATAGGATGTCAGCGGTTACTAAGATTGCTCTGCGAGGAAAGGTAAAAAAAATGCAGCGCGATTATGGAATGCGATGAAAGCTATTTGTTTTATAGGATTTTGATGTTTCAGTAATTAGTCATCCAATTTCGAAATGGTTAAATTGCTGGGTCCCTTGATTATTCGATTCTTGAGCCGAACATGGCTTTGCATACCGGTATTTTCTGTGAGCGTTTTTTTTATGGCGCCGCAAGACGCTTCAGGGAAAGGAATCTTATCAAAGCTGAAAAGAAGCTTTAAGGGTCGGATCAAAAAAGAAAAAACGATTCCTAGGCGAACGAGTATTTTATATTTGGGGGATTCAATGAGTATGGGGGCCTTTGGTAAGGAATTTGATATAAAAATGAGGGAGGCAGGATTTGATGTTTATACATACGTTGCCGGCGGTGCGACTCCGTACTATTGGCTAAGTCGGTACGAACCGATAGCCTCTGATATTGGATTCTGGGAAAAAACTCCGACTGTGAATAGGCGCCAAAAAATCATTAAAGAAGTTCCAAAGGTAGAGTCTTTGATTGAAAATTGGGATCCCGATATTGTTGTAATCCAAACCGGAATTAATCTTTATTCGAGTTTGCGTTCAAAGCGTCGAGAGAAATCTGATAACATTGCTGTGGTCGAAGGATTATGTAGAGATATGGCGAAAGCTGCAGTGAGAGGAGGTAGACGTTGTTACTGGATTGCTCCTCCCTCGTCTCATCCTGAACGCTTCTCTTACGCGCTTCAGGATGAAATGAGCAGTATAATGAATGATGTGGTTAGCCCCTTCGGCCGTGTGTTTGATAGCCGAGAGGTGACTAAATTCGTTGATCCTTATCCTGAAACAGATGGGATCCATTATGGTCCTACAGAAGCTAGAGAATGGGCTCAACATGTAATATCTGATTTTATGATTTATGCGGGGGATGATGCGGTTGGCCGCCGTGCTCTTGATCCTGACGAACCTTTTGGAACTAAGGATACTGAAATTAAGAAGGCCATACCTGTAGACCCATCGACAATCGTTTGGGGTGAAATTGATGTAAAACTTCGTCTCAAAATTAAGACTGAAATTCCTAGAGTCAAAGCAGTTACCTACAGAAGTTGTCTGGTTTTATATGAGTATGAGGTGCAAGAAGTGATGGAGGGCTACTATCCTTATGAGACTTTGCGAGTTGCTCATTACGGAGTCTTTAATCGTAAGTACACGGCCAAATCACGTTATCGATTGGGTTTTGAAAAGGCTTGGAAGATGGTGCCGTTGCAAAATTACCCTACCATGAGGCGATTGCAGATGTTTGATGCTTTGGATCCAGACTTTGACAAACCAATTTACATTATTAAGCAAGAATAAATAGCCTGATATGAATCAAATGGTTAGTATTATTGACAAATTGAAGCGGCTATTGCAATCTCCGGATTTCTACTAAACTTATTATTGTGTTATACCTATTTTTCCAGATGGGACTTATTCTTGCCCTTGCAGCGATAATTTTCTTTGGTCTTGGTTATTGGTTTGCCTATGGAAACCTGGGTCGTAAGCGTAATAGCTCAGTGGCTGCTAGGGAGAGAAAATTCCATCAAAGTAGTCAGGAAGGTGATTCTAAAGAAGGTAATGAAGAATCTTAAATAATAGGATAGGAATTAAGTTTTAGGATGATCCAAACACATCTTCAAGTCCCTTTCGCATGACTGCTGAGTCAGGACTTTGTCCTGTCCAGTATTCTATTCCAATTACTCCCTGAGCCACTAACATTTCGAGGCCATCGATAACTTTACAGCCTCTTTCGGTGGCATCCTTTACAAATTGTGTTTTTGGTGGGTTTGGAATTACGTCTGCTACAACCATTTCTGCTGATAGAGTTTTTGGATCGATGTTCAGTCGAGCACTTGTATCAGGAAAAAGGCCAATAGAAGTTGCATTAATAACGACTTCCGAGTCCGATGGGATTTGGTAACAGCCATTCCAGTGTACGAATTCTGCTTGGAATGTGCTATTTATTGAATCTTTGACTTTTGTGTTTAGTAATTGAACGAGCTGCTCGCCGCGATCCATTGATCTGTTAATTATTGTTATTTTAGAGCATCCAGCAATAGCCATTTCCACGCTAATTGCTCTTGCTGCTCCACCAGCTCCAAAAATAACACAAGATTTTTTATTTGGATCGGTGATTTGTTTCAGCGATGACACGAAGCCTTTACCGTCGGTATTTTCACCGATCAATTCTCCGTTTTTATTGACTACACAATTTACTGCCCCCATTAATTCTGCAGACTCTCCAAGACCATCCAGATATTGGATCACCTCAACTTTATGAGGGATTGTGCAATTGAATCCCTTGAATCCAAAGGCCCTAGCACCTTTCACTGCTCTCTTTAGATTTTCTGGACTCACTTCAAGAGTTAAGTAGCGCCAATCGAGATTTAATGCATGAAAAGCGGGCTCGATCATTGCCTGAGTTGGGTTTTCTGCTACAGGGAAGCCAAAACAACCCACGAGTTCTTGTTTGAAATTAAGTTCTTTTGCCATTTACATAAACTTTGTGCTCACGAAGGCTTGATTTCAAGCCGTCAAATGGCTTGGATTAATTAAATGACTCGATATCTCTCCTCTTTTTCGCTTTTTTGTCTAATGGCTTTGATTGGCTGTAATAAAACTGATTCTGGATCGAGTGATAAGCAGTTAAGAATAGCAGTTATCCCTAAGGGTACTACTCACGAATTTTGGAAATCAGGGGAGGCAGGAGCTAAAAGGGCAGGAGAGGAGTTAGGCGTTGAAGTGATATGGAAGGGCCCTCAGCAGGAAAGTGACAGGGCAGGCCAACTAAAGGTTGTTGAAAACTTCATTACTCAGCGAGTTGATGGAATTGTACTTGCGCCACTTGATGACAAGGCTCTAGTTCGCCCAGTCAAGGAAGCTCATGCGGCTGGAATCAAGGTTGCTGTATGGGATTCGGGCCTCGATGAATCTGCAGGAGAAGCCGTGATAAGTAATGTCATGACTAATAACTTTGAAGCTGGAAAGGAATGTGGAAAGCGTCTCGCTTCAGTAATGAATAACACTGGAAAAATAATTATGCTCAGGCACGCAGTGAATCATGCAAGTACTACTAATAGGGAAGAAGGTTTTCTTGCTGGGATAAAAGATTCGGCACCAGACATTGAATTGGTTTCAATTGATCAGCGTGGTGGAGTCTCAATAGATGAAGCATTAAAAGCTTCAGAAAATTTATTAAACCAATTCGGTGACAGTATTCAGGGCGTTTTTACGCCAAACGAATCGACTACTCAGGGAATGCTACGTGCGCTTGATGAAGCCGGGCTAGCAGGGAAGATTTCTTTTGTTGGATTTGACACTAATGATTCTTTGCTAAGTGCTCTAAGAAAAAATAAAATATCAGCCCTAGCAGTGCAGGACCCTTTCAGGATGGGATATACTGCAGTCAAAAATATTGTAGCGTCTATTAAAGGTGAATCCTTTGAGGCCGATGTCGATACTGGGGCTGTGCTTTTGGATTTGGAAAATATTGATTCTCAGGAGGTCAAGGAACTCTTGAATCCATCTGAATAGTATAACACAATGCCGAGTACAGAGGACGCAAGTTCAGTGGATTCTAGTTTGGCTAAGGGCTATGGAAAGGGTTTCTTTGCTCTATTAATACCGGTCAGTGGGCTAATCTTTGTATTTCTGTTATTGCTGTTACTAATAATTATCTATGTCCCGGATAATGTAGACAATTTTCTATCGGCACAGAACTTAAAGACGATCCTGAAGCAAACGGTCATCGTTGGGATCGGTGCTTTGGCGATGACAATGATTATAGTCAGTGGGGGAATTGATCTTAGTGCAGGATCTGTTGTGGCTTTATCTGCAGTCGCATGTGCTCATACGGTGAATTGGTGTAGCGGGAATGTTTTCATAGGAGGAATCATTCCTTTGCCTGTGATATTTGCAATTATGGTCGGTGCGGCAGTTGGTTTTTTAAATGGAACGATATCGGCTCGTTTAGGAATTGCTCCATTCATTGTGACGTTGGGAATGATGTTGGTGGCAAGAGGCCTTGCGGAAGGCTTTGCTGATGAGACAGTTGTTAGGACTCCCGATAATTTTCTCAAAACGTTGATGATAAGAGAGCCTAATCCTAAATGGCTAGTGTTTGCTTACGGAGTTTGGGTCAATGTCATTCTTTTCTTATTGATGGTTATTCTGATGCGTTTTTCGGTTTTTGGTCGACGCATTTATGCCCTTGGAGCGAATGAAGAAGCGGCAAGATATTCGGGAATTAATGTGATAAGAAATCGCGTTCTTATTTTTACTCTTGGAGGGGCAATGTTTGGTTTGGCTGGAGTGATGTCTTATGCGGAAATAGGTGATGGGGACCCTACAACTGCAGTTGCCTTAGAGTTGGATATTATTGCAGCAGTTGTCATTGGAGGTGCCTCACTCGCTGGCGGACGTGGAACAGTTTTTGGATCCATGATTGGAGCCATTATTATTACGTTACTCTATAATGGGTGCGTGATGTTGAGAGTAGATGATTGGGTTCAGAAAGTCCTTATAGGAGGAATTATAGTTGCGGCAGTGTGGGTTGATGGAATTCGTGCAAAGCGCACATGAAATAATTATTCGTATTTCCATTTAATGATCCATGGATCATTAGTCCGCTTTTGCATTTCCTTTAGTTTTTCTTTGTAATTTTGCAGTAACTCATAGTGCTTTGCTTCGCCTGCTAAATTTTTCGTTTCATTCGGATCTTTACGCATGTCAAAAAGTTCAAATTCTGGTCTTTGGATATATTCCTGCACTGTCCTTTTTCCATACTTTGTTGTTGGCCCCTGTTTGAATTGTGCTTGCCAAGTAGGCGCTGCCCAAAGATCACTTGCAAATGGAAATGGGAGTGGGTGTGCAATGTTCCAGATAAGTTTGTAATTGCGATCACGAATAACTCTCATTGGGTAATACATTTGAATTTCATGAAATGTATGAGAAGCTCCGATTTGATCCCATCCTATAGTTTCTTTTTTATCTAATAAAGGAAGCCATGAACGGCCATGGAATTTAACTATTTTATTCCCTCTATTTTCTGCTGGTGCCCGTTTTTCTGAGTCCTTAAAGTTAATGAGTTTTTTTAAAGGGCCTCTTGTTTTTGAGTCATAAGCATTGGCAAAGTTCAGTATTGAAGGAGTGATATCAATGTGACTTATGAGAGCATCATTAATTAGTCCTCGTTCTTTAATGTAGGGATTTCTAACAACGAAAGGTACCCTCAGGCCAGGCTCATAAACTGTGGTCTTTCCTCCTGGCATTGCGATACCATGGTCAGAAGTAAAAATCACTAATGTCGTATCATATTTACCTGTCTCCTTTAGGATTCGAATGAGCTGACCAAGGCCCTGATCGATTCTGGAGCAGGACTGATAGTACTGTGCAAGTTCGGCTCTGCATGTTGGTGTGTCTGGTAAGAACGCGGGCACTTCAACTTCTTCGGGTTTGTAGAATACTTCATTGACACCTGGATGAGATCCTTTGTTTGGTCGATTTCCAAAAAGGTCTGGCTTGTGAGGTGATACTCTATCTGTTCCGCCGCCCCTGTGAGGATCGGAAGTTGCAAAATATAGGAAGAATGGACGATCATCTTGGGAGCTAATAAAATCTTTGCATTGTGTTGCCATCTGAACAGCGTTCCTTGAGTTTCCCTTTAATTTTGTTTCGAAGTGATAAACAGGTTCTGGGGCCACATGAAATTTTCCAATTCGAGCAGTGCGGTAACCGTGTCTGTTGAGAAGGACCGGGAGTGACTGAATGTTGTGGAAAGATGAGAACTTATGGTAATTGTGTTGATGTCCGAATTGACCATTCAGATGATTGTGAAGTCCTGTCAAAATGACTGATCTAGATGCTGAACAACTTGCAGTTGTTGCAAAGGCATGTTTGAAGAGAGTCCCATCCGAAGCTAGTTTGTCTAGGTTCGGCATTTTAATTTTTTTGTTTCCGTAGCAACCTGCGTCAGGGCTTTGATCATCGGTAACAAAAAGAATGATGTTTCTTTCTTCAGGAAAAACGTAGGATGACTGGAGAATTATTAAGGAAGATATATATATTAGGAGCTTCATCACATTACTTGTTTACGATAAATTATGGCACTGTGTCGAATGATTCTGGATCATACTTTCAGGTTAGGGGAGGTTTGTATTTTTCTTAGGTTATCATAATTAAGAATTGCTCACCCATTATACTAAATTGTCTGGTTTCATTCCTTTATTTGGGTTATGGTTATTTGATTTGTGAATTCCTTTGTTTTAATTTTAGTCCTATTTTCAGCCTTTGCTACAGTTCTGGATGCTGAGGTGACTTATAATTTTGATGTTAAGCCAATCCTTTCGGATCGGTGTTATCATTGTCATGGGCCAGACAAAGGTAAACGCAAGGCCGATCTGAGACTTGATACACAAGAGGGTATCAATGAGGCAATAAAAAGTGGTGAACTTATTGCGAGGATCACGTCCACTGATCCTGAGGAAAAAATGCCTCCTCCAAAATCGAAACTTTCCGTCACAGGAGAAGAGGTTTCTGTATTGAGGGATTGGATTAAAGGAGGAGGAAAGGTACAAAGTCATTGGTCTTTTATTCCTATACAAACAAGTAAAAAACCAAATGCTAAAAGCAATGTTCATCCGATAGATACGTTCATAAAGGATAAATTAAAGAGTTTAGATTGGGATCTTCTTCCAGAACCGTCTAAGGAGAAATTAATTAGGAGAGTTGCATTTGATTTGACAGGATTGCCACCAAGACCTGAAGAAGTTAAAGAGTATATTGAGGATGATTCTCCTGCCGCTTATTCCCAAATGGTAGATCGCTATTTGGCTAAGACTGCTTATGGAGAAAGAATGGCATCGCATTGGCTTGATGTTGCTAGATATTCCGATACTTATGGATACCAAGTCGATCGGGACCGATTCGTTTGGCCATGGCGAGATTGGGTGATATCAGCTTTTAATGAAAATAAGCCATACAGTGAATTTATAACGGAACAAATAGCAGGTGACATGTTGCCGAATGCAACTGAGCAGCAAATTCAGGCTACGACTTTTTCCCGGCTACATCCGCAGAAGGTAGAAGGTGGCAGTACTGAAGAAGAGTTCCGAGTTGAGTATGTAGCCGATCGATTGCATACATTTGGGACAGCTTTCTTGGGCCTAACGCTTGAATGTGCACGGTGCCATGATCACAAATATGATCCTGTTTCGCAGAAAGAATATTACCAATTGTTTTCATACTTTCAGAACATATCTGAATCTGGTCTTTACTCATATTTTACGTCTGCAGTACCAACTCCTACGATGAGGATCATGGATGATCAGAAGAAGGCTAATCTGAAGGCCCTTAAGCAAAAAGTGACTGTAGCTCAAAATACATTAATTCCAGGCGTGAAAGAACGTTTTCAAGAATGGCTGAAAACGAATCCGAAAGCCGAACTGAAGGGACAGGTTTTTCATCAGGATTTTGAAGGGAATCTGGGGCGTAATTCTAGTGTTCCTGGTAAAATTGGTAAGGCAATTAAGCTGACGGGGGATGATGCATTTGGGACCAAGGTTGGTAATTTCAGAAGGTATCAGCCTTTCAGTATTTCATTATGGATGAAGACTCCGGACGTAAAAGAAAGGGCAGTGGTTTTTCATCGATCAAGAGCATGGACGGATTCAGGTAGTAGAGGCTACCAATTGTTGATAGAAGAGGGTAAATTGAGTTGGTCTCTGATTCATTTTTGGCCTGGTAATGCATTGCGTATAAAAACAAAGCAGCAGGTAGTTGCTGGGAAATGGGTTCATGTGACTGTCAGTAATGACGGATCAAGTTCATCTTCAGGGTTAAAAATATATATCGATGGCGCTGAAGCTGAATGTGATGTTATTCGGGATCATCTATACAAAGGAATTACGGGCGGTGGTGGAGATAACATTTCCATTGGTGAACGTTTTCGTGACCGTGGATTCAAGAATGGGTTAGTTGATGAGTTTAAAGTTTTTAACAGAGAGCTTACTCGTGTCGAAGTTATGAGTTTGATTAATGGAGGCCAATTTGATTCGGATTTGGAATATTATACTTCGGCAATTGATGTTGAATCTCTTGAGCAAAAAAAACAATTGGAAAAGGCCCGTGCTGATCTGGCGAATTTCCAAGAAGGTTTACAGGAAATTATGGTAATGCGTGAGCTGGCTGAACCTAAGACTGCCTATATACTGGAGCGTGGGGCTTATGATAAGCGTGGAAAGGAAGTCTTTGCTGGTACTCCTTCTTTTCTTCCTGGAGATGGAGGACCTAATCGCTTGGATCTCAGTGAATGGTTAATTGATCCGGAAAATCCCCTCACTTCGAGAGTCGCAGTGAATCGTTTCTGGCAAATGTGCTTTGGCGAAGGTTTAGTGAGGACGCCTGAAGATTTTGGTAGTCAGGGACAGATTCCTACTCATCCAGAACTATTAGATTGGTTGTCTAATTATTTTATCAATTCGGGTTGGGATATTAAGAAGCTATTGCATCTTATTTTAACTTCCTCTGCTTATAAGCAAGGTTCAGATGTGCCTAGGGAAAGATTAGTTAAAGATCCTGAGAACCGGTTCATTAGCCGAATGTCACGCACGAGGCTCTCAGCAGAGATGATACGAGATCAATCATTGGCCGTTTCCGGACTATTGTCCGTAAAGCTTGGAGGGCCTCCTGTTAAACCGTACGAGGTGACTGAGTCATTCAAGCCTATGGGAAGAGATAAGGGCGAAGGCTTGTACCGGAGGAGCCTATATACTTTCTGGAAAAGGACAGGGCCGGCTCCAGTCATGATGGCTCTAGACGCATCTAAAAGAGACGTTTGTAGGGTTAAAAGAGAAAGGACTTCGACTCCTTTACAGGCCTTAGTGATGTTGAATGACCCTCAAATTAATGAGGCTTCGAGGATATTTGGTGAAAAGATATATCAAAAAAATGACGGGCAGATTGGCCCGACTATAATTGAAATGTTTACCAATCTAACGAGTCGCCGCCCATCAGAGAAAGAGCTCAAATTAATGGAAGCGCTTTATAATGAACAGAGAGACGGATTCTTAAAGGATCCTGAATCTGCAAAAAAATATCTCGCTGTAGGTGATGCGCCTCATGATAAAACAATTCCTCAAGAAAATGCTGCGGCGTTGGGTGTTTTGGGTTCTGCTTTATTTAATTTTTGGGAAAGTGTGGCTAAATATTAAAGCTTGCCGACTGCCCAGACCAGACCTCTTGCTAGCAAGTCAATAAAGACTTGATCTTTGAAGGTTTCATCAGAGTGGCCATAAGTTGTGCCAAATACACGCGCTTTGCCAAATTCATTGGTCCATATTACAGCATGTTTTTTTCCGGTCCTTTCGCTGACTGAGAATGCAAGGGGTTTGCTATTTGGCCATAATTTGTCAATCACATATAATTCGTCTTTAGGTGTGATCCACTTTTCAGGAAATCCATTCATGATGGGGTGCGTTTTAGCAAAAGGAATGACGGGGTATTGAGCTTTATGTTCGTGACGTTTGCTTGTCACTCCTAGGAATCTTCTCCAATCGTCAATTTTTGCTGAACGATAAGTATGCATTGCACAATGAATTACAAGGGCTGGTTTTCCTGATTCATGAGCCTTTGTAATTTTTCGGATATAGTCTGAATCGACTGTATCAGCAAAACATTCATTATGGATGATAACATCATAGGGATCTGCCCATTTAGGATCATCATATAATGAGATTTGTGCTTTTGTTCCTTTCCCTCCTTCATTTATCACAGTGAATTCAACGTTCACTTGTTTCTCAATGCCTGAGGTGAGTGCAGTAGCTTGAAAAGGATAATTGTGACAGCAACCTCCTGTAATTAGGAGCGCCTGAAGTTTTTTACCTGAATATAGTTTCTTTTCATCGATTTCTTTTTCTGTTTCGGCGAATGATATATAAGGTATTGCCGTTAAAGCGACGCACAGAGCTATTTTTTTGATCATAAATTGATTTTATCACTATTATAGATGATTGAGAAAGTTAAACTTTGATTGAAATCATTTCTTTTTTTTAGATAGTATTCACTTATGAAACGTCATTTATGTGTTGGTGAAGAATCTACTTTTGGCATGAGTCGTAGGGGAGTTCTGAATCGATTTGGAATGGGGCTAGGCGGCATAGCGCTGTCAGAAATGATTTCTAATGGTACATCTTCTGCTGCTGGGGTTGACCAAAAGACTCATTTGCCGGCGAAGGCTAAAAGAGTCATTTACCTTTTTCAGAGTGGAGGCCCTTCCCAAATGGATCTCTATGATCATAAGCCTATATTAAAAGAGCGTCATGGTGAGCAGTTACCCGAAGAAGTTCGTAAGGGTCAAAGATTAACTGGCATGTCCGGAAATCAGTCTTCTTTTCCTCTAGCTGGGTCTCCTTTTAAGTTTTCACAGCACGGAGACAGTGGCCAATGGATGAGCGAAGTTCTTCCGCATACTGCCAAGGTTGCTGATGAGCTATGTGTAGTAAAGTCAATGCATACCGAAGCAATCAATCATGGACCAGGAGTGACTATGCTTCAGACTGGATCTCAATTCCCCGGTCGACCCAGTATAGGAGCATGGCTGAGTTATGGCTTAGGATCAGCCAATGATGACTTGCCATCATTTGTGGTTATGGTTACGAAAAATAAAGGAGGCCAACCCTTAGTTTCACGCCTATGGGGAAGTGGTTTTTTGCCTTCTGAATTTCAGGGTGTAAGATTGCGTTCCGGAAAAGATCCGGTGCTATATTTGAATAATCCAAATGGAATTACGAGAATTGGCAGAAGAAAGATGTTGGATAAGCTTGTCGATTTACATCGTCTGCAAGTCGAGAAGGATTCTGATCCATTAATTGAAAGTCGTATAGCGGAGTATGAACTTGCTTACAGGATGCAGGCTTCGGTTCCTGAGGTGACTGATATAAGTGATGAACCTAAACATATCCTAGATCTTTATGGGAAGGACGTAAATAATCCTGGATCATTTGCTGCGAATTGCTTACAGGCTCGCAGATTAGCCGAACGTGGTGTCCGATATATTCAGTTATATCATCCTGGATGGGATCAACATGGTGGACTTGCAGGAGGGATCAAGGGACAGTGCTCTGAAACTGATCAAGCCTCGGCCGCGTTAGTCACTGATTTAAAGCAGAGAGGACTTCTTGATGATACTCTTGTAATATGGGGAGGGGAATTTGGTCGTACTAACTATTGCCAAGGAAAATTGAACGGTAACAATTTTGGCAGAGATCACCATCCGCGCTGTTTTTCATTATGGATGGCAGGTGGCGGAGTGAAGGCTGGAACTGCTTATGGAAGCACAGACCCTTTAGGATATAATGTCCAAGAAGATCCAGTCCATGTTCATGATTTTCATGCCACGATGCTACACTTGCTTGGAATTGACCATGAAAGATTGACCTTTAAGTATCAGGGCCGCCGCTTTAGATTGACTGATGTGCATGGTCATGTCGTGAAGGGGGTCCTTGCTTAAAAATAAAATTAATTTTTCTAAAGTCACCTGACCAAGAAAAAATGGTTAATCCTTTTGGTCGGGTTTAATAACTTTCCGCTTTCCAAATATAGAGGAACCGATACGCACTGAAGTTGATCCTTCTTCAATTGCAATATGAAAATCGTTACTCATCCCCATTGAGAGGCCAGGCAATTTAAGCCCACTTGATTGTTCCACCTTGTTTTTAAGCTTTCTTAGTGCAGCAAATTCGGGTCTGACTTTTTCAGGGTCTGGATCAAATGGAGGAACAATCATTAACCCTTCGATTTCAATTCTATCGAGTTGTAAAAGTGAATCAAATGATTGGGAT